>Ga0209075_1000794_pt1 | contig 30439 bp, 27 predicted proteins | sample Stecom2011_FD_187523 | JGI IMG/M metagenome (GOLD analysis project Ga0209075, IMG submission 187523) | Agricultural soil microbial communities from Utah to study Nitrogen management - Steer compost 2011 (SPAdes) (version 2) | ecosystem: Environmental > Terrestrial > Soil > Agricultural land...
GATCATTTTCGTGATATAGTCTTTTTGAAGAAAAAACCTTTACACCGTTATCAATTAAGATAACTGGTAAGTTTATGGAAACATGTTGTTTTTCACCATTCGCATCAGGGTAAGAAAGAATGTGCCATTCGTGTGCATCTTTAATGTGATGCATAATCATTCCGGTAACATCGACTTGCTCACCTTCTTCTGGTGAATTTGAAAAAACTGGTGCAGATAGTAAAAGTACTATCATCCAAACTAATGCTTTAAGCGTCGTATTCAACATTGTTCTCACTTTAAAGAAGAATTGTTATATTCAAATTTGGGTGCAAAGGTATATATTCTTTTGCAAAGGTCAATGGTTTTTATTTGGTTTTGATTGTTTTTTCGATAAACAACTGATTTTATAGGCTATACAAGCATCTCTCTTCATGCAGTATTGTTAACAACGTGTTAAGAACCTGTTTTTACCTACAGAAATATTGAACACAAATTATTTCAATAACTCTGGATACTTTTTCTTAAAGCTATTTAACCTTGGTATAGAAACAGCTTTTACGTATGAATTATTGGGATTATTACGCTCATAGTTTTGATGATAATCTTCTGCTGGATAAAAAGAAGTTAATGGAACTATTTCAGTAGTGATTTTTGAGAAAACTCCATTCTTTAATAATTCCTGAATATACTTTTCAGCTAAACTCTTTTCTTTAGGGTTGCGATAAAAAATCGAACTGCGGTATTGCTTTCCTCTATCAGGACCTTGTTGGTTTAAGGTTGTAGGATCATGTGAGCCAAAAAACACCTTTAATAAAGTTGGGTAATCTATTTTTGTACTGTCATAATAAACTGCTACTGCTTCAGCATGATTTGTTCTGCCTGCACTTACTAATTCATATTTTGCGTCTGATGCTTTGCCACCACTATAACCAGACACAACATCACCTACTCCTATCACAGATTCAAAAACAGCTTCAACACACCAAAAACAACCGGAAGCAAAATAGGCAACAGTGTTGACTTCGACTTCGCTTGGTCGTTTTTCGTTCTTGTTATCTTTTAAAACAGTTTCACTATTTGGCGTTGCTGAACAACTTGATAGTGCGAATATAAATGAGAGAAATAAAATTGTCGTTTTCATCTGTTTCAGTTTTTTATACAACGTTTTTAAAGCAGTTTTGTTCAGGAAAAATTTGTAAATGCACCTTGTAAATCGTCTCTACAAATCTCATAATTCTTATCAACGTAGTCATTAAGTTCAATCTTCTTCCTATTTTTGCAGTTATATAAACTGATTATTATGTATAGAACGCACACCTGTGGCGAATTACGCCTGTCAAATGTTGGAAATCAAATAACACTTAGTGGTTGGGTACAACGCACACGTGAAATGGGAGGGATGACTTTTGTTGACCTACGTGACCGATATGGAATTACACAATTGGCTTTTAGCACAGATGACAACGATGAGTTAAATCAAAAGGCACGTAAGTTAGGGCGTGAATTTGTAATTCAGATCAAAGGTGAAGTTATTGAGCGCTCCAGTAAAAATTTGAATATACCTACTGGAGAAGTTGAAATTAAAGTTAACGAACTCAATATTCTTAACGCTGCAAAAACACCTCCATTTACCATTGAAAACGAAACAGATGGTGGAGACGAACAACGTATGAAATATCGTTATTTGGATATTCGTCGTAAGTCGATTTTAGACAAGTTGCGTTTGCGAAATAAAGTAGCATTGGAAACAAGAAAGTTTTTGGACAGTGTTGATTTTATGGATATTGAAACTCCGTATTTGATAAAATCGACTCCTGAAGGAGCAAGAGACTTTGTGGTACCAAGTAGAATGAACCCAGGTGAGTTTTACGCCTTACCACAATCACCACAAACCTTCAAACAATTATTGATGGTTTCTGGAATTGATAAGTACTACCAAATTGTACGTTGTTTTAGAGATGAGGATTTACGTGCAGACCGTCAGCCAGAGTTTACACAAATTGACTGTGAAATGTCATTTGTTGAACAGGAAGATATCTTAAAGACTTTTGAAGGTCTTGTTAAACACCTCTTTAAATCATGTAGAGATGTGGAGTTTGAAGGAGACTTTCCACGTATGACATATGCTGAAGCAATGGAGCGATACGGTTCTGATAAACCAGATATTCGTTTCGGAATGGAATTTAAAAACATGAATTCAGTAACGCAAAACAAGGGATTCAAAATTTTTGATGATGCTGAGTTGGTATTGGGAATTGTTGCAGAGGAATGTGCAATTTATACCCGTAAGCAATTAGATGCTTTAACAAAGTGGGTACAACGTCCACAAGTAGGTGCAAAAGGATTAGTTTACGCTAAATACAATGATGACGGAACATTTAAAAGTTCTGTAGATAAGTTTTATAGTCAAGAAGATTTACAAGAATGGGCAGACCTAACAGGAGCTAAACCAGGTGATTTAATGCTTGTTTTAAGTGGAGACACAGATACTGTTAGAAGTCAAATGAATAACTTACGAATTCATATGGGCGATGAGTTAGGCTTAAGAAACCCTAATGAGTTTTCTCCCTTATGGGTAGTAGATTTCCCATTGTTGGAATGGGATGAAGATTCTAACCGTTTTCATGCAATGCATCACCCGTTTACTTCACCTAAAACAGAAGATATTGCGCTTTTAGAAACAGATCCTGGTAAAGTTCGTGCTAATGCTTATGACTTAGCAATGAACGGTGTTGAATTAGGTGGTGGTTCAATCCGTATCCATGATAAAGCACTCCAAGCAAAAATGTTTAAACATCTTGGATTTACTAATGAGGAAGCAAATAAACAATTTGGATTTTTAATGGATGCTTTTGAATTTGGTGCGCCACCACATGGTGGAATTGCTTTCGGTCTTGACCGTTTAGTTGCAACAATGGGAGGTTCAGATTCTATTCGTGATTATATAGCATTCCCTAAAAACAATTCTGGACGTGACATTATGATTGATGCTCCTGCGACTATAGATGATGAGCAGCTGAAAGAGTTGGCGTTGTCAGTAATAGATGTAAATAAACAATAACAAAACAAACAATTATCAATTGTTAGCTTTTTGTTTTCAATTGATAATTGTTTAAGTTTCGATAAGGAAGTCATTAATAAATGACTAAAAAGTCTACTTGAAAGGTCAGTTTATTAAAAACATATCAAATCTATATTTTTAGACTTTTTGGCAAACCCTGGCATTCCAATTGCTTAACTTGCAACAATATCTTTAATTGCTTGTGGTTTAAAACCCTTATAAATAAAGAATATTATTTACTTTTGTATTAAAATATTTATTTAATGAAATTAATCGTTGTTCTCTTCTTAATGGTTTTAACACCTAGTGTTTTTTCACAAAATGAGTGGTGGAAAAGTGAATCAGAAAATAAAAAACAGGAAGCTCCAAACGTTTCTAAGACTGAGATTACTAAAGATGATAGTATAAATGAGCCTGAAGAATTTCAGGCGGGTAAGATTACTGTTGTAAAAAATCCATCTGTTGATAAAATTATTAAATTTAAATCTGCGACCATACCCCCAAACATGGGTCCTATTATGGACGGGTACCGTATACAATTGTTTTTTGATCAAGATAGAAGTGCAGTAGACAAAGCTCGCTCTGAAGCCTTGAAAATTGATGGGGAAACTCCTACATATATTGAATACAAAGCACCCAATTACTTGTTGCTTTTAGGTGATTATCGTTCTCAACTAGAAGCTGAAAAGGTCCGTGCAACTCTAACTTCTGAGTTTCCTGAAGCAATAATTGTGGAGAATAAAATCTATTTACCAAAGATTAAAGAAGACGAAAAGTAAAATCTATGGATAACGAAGGTGTTCAACCAAAAAAACAGCCCAACAACCCTTTGCACGGTGTAAAACTAGCAACTATATTAGAAGAGTTGGTAGAAGAGTATAGCTGGGAAGAGTTGTATGGAATGGTGAACATTAATTGTTTCAAAAGTAATCCATCAATTAAATCCAGCCTAAAATTTTTAAGAAGAACGCCGTGGGCAAGAGAAAGAGTTGAAGGCATCTACCTTAAGTTTTTAAGAAATAATAAAAAAGATTCTTTACAAAAGGAAAAGCCTTTAAAACCTGAAAAAAAACCACCCCTAAAAAGTTATGGTTCTAAACCCTCCTATTTAGATTAACTATCTTATATAAAATCAAAACCTGTAACGTATGTGGGTTGATTATATATATTTTTAGATTGCCCTTTTCGTGTTCTAATAACTAAATCAACTTCATGGACCCCATTTACTTTATTAAGTAATCCCCAATTAATTTTATCTTTAACGTCAACATATAAAGGCTCTATTTGATCCACCCACCAAATTATAGTATTGGTCTTCTCTTCGTATAGAATACCTTCAAGCAGTTGCTCCAACAAAGCGTAATTATTGTCTTTACACCATACACTATCCACAACAGTAAAAACGTGAGCGTTAGGACGTATCACTTTTCTTAAACCTGGTACAAACGGAATAATGTTTTTTAGAAAAGCACCATTTTTACCTGGTAACCTTGTTATTTTCCACTCTGCACTATGTGTTTTAGCTAAAGCTACAATCTCATTATTTATTGTTAAAGTGTAAAATGGATCATCATTAAAAGTGTGGTGAGTAAAATAAAAAGGATAGTTTCCATACGTCTCTTTAATTTGCTCACGAATAAAATCATTGATTTTTGTGGCGTTAACCTTAATATGTTGCTTTGGTTTTACACGGCTAAAGCTTTGTGTAGCAATTTTAGCAACAGTATAAAAACCAAAATTTTGACTCATCCAAAGTGATCGTTCATTACGAGGGTCGATATAAGCGTAGAGTAAAGAAGCTTTATTATCCTTAAGCTCATATGCACTCTCAAAAACTTCATTAATGCGTTTTTTTAATCCAGAATTAGAAGCTTTAGACCGAGGCTGTTTGCTTGTTGCCTGCATTCCTAAGTCAAAAGCAAAATAACGAACATACCAGTTTTCAGGTCTACGACAAAGGGTTATGTTACCAAGAACCTTATCATTACGTTCCAAGTTTAAAAATAAGGGTTTGTAAATGTGTTGAATCCTTTGCTCTAGTCGTTGGTGTTGATAACGCGCACCATTAGAGCCTAAAGTAACAGACTTTAATAGCTTTAAGACTTCGTCATTATAGTTTTCACGGATTACAAACGGCGCCTTTACCTTCATTTTAATTTAAATTAAAAACTCATTTCTACAATCCTCTCTGCTTCTGTTGGTGTAAGGTCTTTTCGTTCTCCTAACCCTTCCCATCCACGCTCTTCAAAACGTTCTTTTATAATTCTAGGTGTTTTTGAATAATCATCTGTATAATCTGAAAGCTTTGTTTTTACACCTAATGATTCGAAGAATGTTTTTGTGCGATGAATTGCTTCTTCTCCACACGACCCTTCTAATCCGAATATACGTTGACCATACTGAATCAGTTTGTCTTTTTTGTTTTCAAACTTAACTTTATACAAGTTTGGAGCTATAATCGCTAACGTTCTTGCATGATCAATTCCGTGTAAAGCCGTAAGTTCATGTCCAATCATATGAGTAGCCCAATCATAAGCTACACCCGCTCTTAGTGTTCCGTTTAGTGCCATTGTAGCGCACCACATCAAATTACTTGCAGCATTATAATCTGCAGGATTTTCCATTACTGTTGGTCCTATTTCAATTAATGTTGACAAAATACCTTCTGCAATTCTTTCTTGTAATAAATTCTCAGAAGGATAAGTCAGATATTGCTCTAGAGTATGCATATATGCATCAACAATGCCATTAGCAACTTGTCTTTTGGGTAAAGTTTTAACAACAGTAGGGTCTAAAAATGAAAACTTCGGAAATCCTTGTACACCACCCATTGTCATTTTAGCTTTTAAACGGCTGTTAGAAATAACTGCTCCTGAATTCATTTCTGAACCTGTTGCTGGCAAAGTCAAAACTGTTCCAAAAGGAATTCCATCTTCAAATTTACATCCATCCTTTCTTGTCAAAACATCCCAGGGATCGCCATCATATTTGGCTGCTGAGATAATAAACTTTGTTCCATCAATTACAGACCCACCACCTATTGCCAAAACAAAATCAACTGGAGTCGCTTTTATTTGTTCTACCGCTTTCATTAGTGTATCAAACTCAGGGTTAGCTTCTATCCCACTAAACTCAACCACATTAAAATCACTAAGCGCTTTCATTACCGAATCATAAACTCCGTTTTTTTTGATGCTACCTCCACCGTATGTAACCATGATCTTATTTCCCGCTGTATGCTCTTTGATTCTCAAAGGAATTTGATCATATATATCTTTACCAAAAACTACTTTTGTTGGGTTATAATATTCGAAATTGTTCATAGTTATTTTTATTTATATTGTTTGAAATAGATCTTTCAAGGGTCTACGTACCTTCTTAAATTTCAATCTGTAATCGTCTTCAGAACGATGTCCTAATGCTAAAATAATCACTGCGTCTAAGTGCTGTTCGTTAAAACCTAGTGTTTCATTTAGTTTTTTACGATCAAAGCCTTCCATTGGACAAGCATCAATTCCTTCTATTGCACAGACTGTCATTAAGTTACCTAATGCGATGTAAACTTGATTATCCATCCAAATTTTTTGTTTTTCTATAGGAATAGACAAACTCACACGTAAAGATTTATCATAATCTTGCATCGCTTTATGAGAAACCTCTAAATTGTTTGCTGATGCTGCTTCCATTATAAAGGAATCAATATCCTCAGGTTTAACATCTGTTTTTCTGCACATTATAATCAAATGAGAAGCATCCTCAATCTGTGGTTGATTATAGGCAATTGGCGTTATTTTCTCCTTTACCTCTTCAGACTCGACCATTACAAATTTCATCAATTGTAATCCCATAGACGTTGGAGTCAATTGCAAGGATTTTTTCAACCTCTCAATTTGTAATTCAGTTAATTTTTTTGATGAATCAAACTTTTTCACTGCATACCGCCATTTTAAAGCTTTTAATACATCCATATCAATATTAATTTACATTAAAATACAAAAATACTTTTTCACAATCGATAAAAGCACTTGATTCAAAACGAAATTCGGTTATATTTGTTCATTCTGATTTTTATAGTCAAAAAATATTTCAAAATATGGCAAACGATAAAACAAGATTCTCCGATGAGGAGTTACAGGAATTTAAAGAGATTATAGAGAGTAAATTAGAGGAAGCGGATGAAGATCTACAAATTCTAAAAGATTCTTTATCTTATAAAGATGATCACGGAACAGATGATACAGGGCGCTCATTCAACATGATGGAGGACGGTTCTGATACTTTATCGCGTGAGGAAATGGCACAGCTCGCACTACGTCAAGAAAAGTTTATTCAAGCTTTAAAGAATGCTTTAATTCGTATTGAAAATAAAACATACGGAATATGTCGTTCTACAGGAAAGTTAATTCAAAAAGAAAGATTAAAACTAGTTCCTCATGCAACTTTGAGTATTGAAGCAAAGAATCAACAAGACTCTTAAAGCAAAATACTTTGAAGAAAAGGTACTTAATTACTTTTAGTGTTGTCTTTCTTGTATTGATTTTTGATCAAATTATTAAGATTTGGGTCAAAACCAACTTCTCTTATGATGATCCAAGCGTTCCGCTTATCGGAGAGTGGTTTCGTTTAAACTATGTTGAAAATCAAGGAATGGCTTTTGGCACCCAGTTAGGTGGTGGAATGTGGGGTAAATTACTCCTCTCTCTGTTTCGTGTTGGTGCTATTACAGCAATCATTTTTTATATTCTCAAGCAAATTAAACGCCCAGAGGTAAAGCTGGAGTTTTTAATCGTTGCTGGTTTGGTATTAGCTGGAGCTGCAGGGAACCTTTTTGACTCTATGTTTTATGATTTTATATTCAGGGATTATTTTGATCCTTGTATATCCTACAATCAAGTTGAAGGTTCAGGAATATGGGCAGAATGTTCCTATTATGGATACACTGAACAAGTTGAAATACGACACAGGGGATTCTTGTTCGGAAATGTAGTAGACATGTTCCAGTTTTATGCCCTTTGGCCCTCATGGATTCCATGGTTAGGAGGTTCTCAAGTATTTCCTGCAATATGGAACATAGCTGATGGTGCTATATCAGTTGGTGTTGTGATGGTTATTTTCCGTCAAAAAGTATACTTCCCAAAACAATAGGAGTAGCTTTTAAGCCCCATGATGCCAATCAAGTTTTATCTCATATAAATTTAGAAATTTCTGTAAAGTTTTAAAATATGGTAAAAAACCTGTATATTTCATAAATTTTTATAAAATATTTAAATTAACTACTAAAGTATATATTATGAAAAAAGCTATACTATTAAGTTTAGTTCTCTCTTCAGGAATCGGTTATGCCCAAGAGACTCCAACATTTAAACGTTGTTACTCTCCTGAATATATTGAGTATCAAGAACAAAAAACACCAGGCTTTAAGCAAGATGTTGATACTCAATTTGAGATTGCAAAAAACAGTTTTCAAACAAAATCAAATGAAACCTACACCATACCTGTTGTGGTTCATATAGTGTATAATGGCGCTAATCAAAACCTAGCAGATAGCGTTGTTCACCGACAAATTGAAACATTAAATGAAGATTTTCAGCGTAGAAATGCGGATACAGTTAATTTAAGAAGTGAATTTGACTTTGTTGCAGGAAATCCGAATATAGAATTTAGATTAGCGGCCATAGACCCTGATGGAAATCCAACTTCAGGTATTACAAGAACAGCCACCACAACAGAATCATTTATGGATATTATAGGTATGATGACTGGTGATATGAGTTCAATGGAGGCTGTGAAAAGCAATGACGAAGGAGGAATTGATCCATGGGATCAATCTCGTTACTTAAACATATGGGTATGTAACATGGCTACAGTTTTTGGACCAATGGTTTTGGGTTATGCAACACCACCATCTGGACTTACAAACTGGCCTCCAGGATCTACAGGTGGAATGAAAGACGGAGTCGTAATTCAATTTGAAGCGTTTGGATCAAACAACCCTAATGATTTAGGTCTTGGTACAGAGGTTCGTGGTAGAACTGCAACTCATGAAATAGGTCACTATTTAGGTTTACGTCATATTTGGGGTGATGGTGACTGTACTCAACAAGATGGAATAGATGATACGCCTAACGCTACAGATAAATCGGAAGGTTGCCCACTTTCTGCAAATACATGTGTAGATGATATTCAAGGTTTAGATTTACCGGATATGGTTGAAAACTACATGGACTATTCTAATGAAACTTGTCAAAATACATTTACAAAAGGACAAGCTGAGTTAATGCGTAGCGTACTGGAAAACCAGCGTAAAGACTTGATTCACAACAACCCTGCATCTGTTAAAAAAGAGAGTTTTACAGCTGCATTATATCCAAATCCAACACAGAAAGAATTAAATATTCAAATCAATAATGGAATGGTAGAAAGTGTAGAAATATACAACACTTTCGGTCAGAAAATTCAATCTTCTAAAGTAGCTAATTCATCAGTTACATTAGATGTGAGTAATTTAGATACAGGAGTATATTTAGTGAGAATACTTAACAATTCAGGTGCTACAAGTGTAAAACGATTTGTGAAGAACTAAAATAAGTTAACCCATTTAATTATAAGGAAAGTCATCGAAAGGTGGCTTTTCCTTTTTTAGTAAAGTCCATAATATAAGTGATAGTAACTTACAATAGTATTTTCTCTTAAAAAATTTTACATGTAGCACATCAGCGAAGGAAATAGACTATGATTAGCCATCAAGGCTATACTAACATATGCCAACTATATTTTAGAAGAAGGAAACAAACACTGAAATAACCAATAAAAACACTCTGTTAATAAGAGAATAAAGTTTTTGGAAAATATAGACAAACCTATTGTTAAGACATAATCCTAGCATAAACAGCAGTGCCAGGAAATTTCTCCATGATCTTTTTAATCAAAGCAGTAATTGGAATCGATAGAATCAAGCCTGGTATTCCCCAAATGAAGCCCCATAACGACAACATAACTAAAACTGTTACTGTATTTATCGAGAAGGATTTCCCCATTAAAATTGGCTCTAATATTGCTCCGAATAAAACTTGAACTCCCGAAATTACAATCACAAAAAATGCAAGAGATCCGCTTAGGTTTAACTCTACAAGTGCAAAAGCCGAAAGGACAACAACAGAAATTACTGATCCGATCATTTGAATAAAGTTGATTAAGAAAGCAAATACACCCCAAAATATTGGGAAGCTGACATCAAAAGCATAACACGCCAAGCTAAAGCCTATTCCTGTAAAAAGACTTAAAAGAAACTTAACGATTATAAACTTAAAAATATCTTTTTCTATTTGCCTAAAAGTCTTTACAGAGGCATGTTGCTGTTTAAAAATAAGTAACTCCATTACTTTTTGAACGTTTAAAGAGCCAGCAAGAAGTAAAACCATGAAAAACAGGGTCATCAATAACATGCTCACAAACTTTCTTGTGAAATTTAAACCACTCCCTACATTTCCAAATAGGTTAGCACTTACTTTTTCATCATTTATTAAAGCGTGGAATTTTGTTTCACCTTCTTTTGGTTCAACTCCCATAAAATCAACCACAGGAGAAACTAATTCATTCATTCTTTCATTAAACTTCTCTTGAAAGTCATCATCAGCGCTAGAGAGCTCTTTCCCAGTCAACTTTACCATTTCGTAAGCTCCTTTAAAACCAACGGATACAATAATTAAAACAACAACTACGCCTATGAAGTTTGGGACACCTTTTCGAGAAAACCATCGCATTAATGGAGAAAAAAGAAGCGCTGCAAATAATGCAAAAACTAGAGGAATAAAAATAATTGACAGCACGTTTAAAAGGTACATTACCAATGGCACTACAATAATGAGCAACAGTTTTCTAATAGCTAATAATTCTGATCGCATCTTTGATATTTATAAAACCCGAATGTAACAAATAAAAACAAAACATTACTTGCTAACCTGTTTACAAATTGAAAATTTTTGATAAAAAAATAACACTTGAAATATAAAATGTATTTTAAAAAGAGGAAGTAAGCATAAAATTGAATTATCTTTAGCTTGTTCAGATGAAAAGTATAAATCAAAAAGTTCTTTACCTATCTTATGATGGGATGACAGACGGCTTAGGTCAGTCTCAGGTTTTACCGTATTTATTCGGTTTAGCCAAAAAAGGTATTTGTATACATTTGATTAGTTTCGAAAAAAAAGAACGTGCTAAAGACATTCCAAGAATTAAAGAACTCTGTGAAGACAATGGTGTTATTTGGCATCCTCAATCTTACACAAAAAAACCTCCGTTATTCTCTACGATAAAGGATATCAGGAGAATGAAAAAAGTAGCTTTAAACCTTTATGAAACGATTAACTTTGATATCATTCACTGCAGAAGTTATATTACTGCAATAGTTGGTAGGTATTTTCAAAAAAACAAGAACCTTAAATTCTTGTTTGATATGCGTGGGTTTTGGGCAGATGAGCGTATAGAAGGGGGGATTTGGAACATTAAACAACCTATTTACAAAAAAGCATATCAGTTTTTTAAAAGAAAAGAACTTGAGTTTTTTAATCATGCTGACACTATAGTTTCCCTAACCTTTAATGGGAAAAATGAAATTGAATCGTGGGAAACTGTTAAAAGACCCCTTAATATCGAAGTTATTCCATGTTGTGTAGATTTAGAGCATTTTAATCCAGAAAAAATAGAGATTTCAGCAACAGAGCAGATTAAAAATCAGCTTGGAATAGGGCAAGATGACTTTGTATTAGGGTATGTTGGGTCTATCGGAACTTGGTATATGCTCCCGGAAATGTTAGACTTTTACGTCCATTTACGACAACAAAAAAGGAAAAGTAAATTTTTGTTCCTTTCTCGTGAACCGAAAAAAAGTATCATTAAGATAGCACAAGAAAAAGGAATTCCTGAAGAAGAAATTATAGTTATTGGAACAACACATAATGAAGTTCCTTTATATATCTCTGTCTTCGACTATTCTATCTTTTTTATTCGCCCGACTTTCTCTAAGAAAGCTTCCTCTCCGACTAAGCAAGGAGAATTGATGGCAATGGGGATTCCAATTGTGTGTAATGCTGGGGTTGGTGATACAGATAAGATAATCATGGATTCTAGCGCTGGTAAAGTTTTGTACAAACTTGACGCAGAAAGCTATAAGTTATGCCATTTAGATCCCTCAAAATACGACAAAACTAAGATCAGAGCGGGAGCAAAAAAATGGTATAGCTTGGAAGATGGAGTGAATAAATATTATGAAACATATCTAAGGCTATTGGGATTGGAGAATGCCGATAAAAATCGGCAGAGTGAGGGAGAGGGAGAGACAGAGTGAGAAAGAGAGAAGATATTTTTTTAAGATTGAAAAATTTAACGATTAAAGGGAAAGGAAATGCGTCAAGCACAGAATACTTAATGAAGGGAGTCCTTTCTAACACATAAATCATCATTTTCAACTCCATATTGTCAAGTTTTAATACGAAAATCAGAAACGTTCCGATTATATATGTATTTCTATAGTACCCTGAAAAACTAATCTAATTCCCTTAAAAACTTTTCAATCTGGGCCTTTATCTCCACTACATCTTGATCCATCATACATTTAAAGTGTCCTTTTGGACATTTAGCAAACCCGATCTTTGAACAAGGTCGACAAGACAAGTTTTTAACTTCATGAATTGAATAAGAATCTAGTGATTGTGGACGATAAGGATACATTCCGAAGTCAGGAACGGTATTTCCCCAAATACTTACAATAGGCAAATCAAAAGCAGCAGCGATGTGCATCATTCCAGTATCATTTGTAATCAAAAGCTGAGCGTCTTTAACAACTTGAGCTGACTCATGAATGGTAAATGCTCCACATGTATTATTGATGTTTTGATGAGGCAATAATCTCTTTATTTTTTCTCCTTCTTCACGATCGTCAGGACCTCCAACAATGACAATTGGGAGCTTAATATTATTGAGAACTTCACTCATTTTTTCAGCAGGCATTCTTTTGGTTGCAAACTGGGCGCCTATTGCTACTGCAACATACTTTTGATCTGGTGGAAAACGTTTAAAAAACGATACGATATCGATTTGAATTCGAAAATCAAGCCCTTTTCTGTCGTTTTTAACACCTAAAGATTTTACTGCTTCGAAGTAACGATCAACAATATGAACATCTGGCATTAAATTCCATTTGAAATTTACATATAGCCATTTTTGGAGATTTAACTTTGGAAAAGAAAAGCTTTTCTTACGTAGGTGACTCTTGATTTTTGAAGTCCGCAAATTTTTATGTAAATCAACCACATAGTCAAAAGATGCTAACTTTAAATCTGACAATACAATCTTATTATCTTCTCCCCATTCATGTACATAGTCAACATGTGGATTTGAAGTATAAAGATTAGAATATTGTATTTTCGTCAATACGTGTAGTTCAGCCTCTGGAAGCTGTTCTTTGATACAACGTATTACAGGACTTGTAAGTACAATGTCACCAATAGAACTGAACCGTATGACAAGAATTTTGGTCATGGCGTAAAGGTAAGAATCAATTACAAATTAAAAATTGTTTAATTGCGAATTGTTTGATGGAAAGTGTGTTTCGACAAAGTTTAAGTTCATCAACTTATAAACTCAAAATTTTCTGTTTTACTGTTTTAAGGTTGATAAATATCGTTTAAATGTTTATTGTCTTTGCGGTACATCAACTTGCTATTTCGCACGTTTGATTATAAGGAGGGGCAAGACGCAGTTTAACACATAGCATCGCTTCTTGAGAATAGACAGCGATACAGCCGTATTTATAAAAAATTTCTAGCACTTGTGTTAAGTAACTTAACACAGCCAATCAATTTCAGAGTTCAGAAAAACTTATTTTCAAAAAGACTTGGTAGATGATTAACTTTTTTATTATCTTAATTTAGCAACGTCAAAAAATATGCGATAAAATACTATCATGAAACAAATTACAATCGACATCCAATCACCAGCAGATTTCACAGAAAGATTCATCAACCAAACCAATCATTCAGTATTTTTAACGGGTAAAGCAGGGACAGGAAAAACCACTTTACTTAAAAAGATTATTGACTCTACACACAAAAACACAGTCGTTGTGGCACCTACTGGAATTGCAGCTCTTAATGCTGGAGGAGTAACAATTCACTCCTTTTTCCAATTGCCGTTTGCTGCATTTATTCCTGATTTTGGTCAACCTCCGTTTGTGGGTCAACGAACACAATTTAATACTAAATCAACTTTACAACAACATTTTAACCTCAATAAAAAACGTAAATCAATATTTCTAAAGTTAGAGCTCCTCATAATTGATGAAGTAAGTATGTTGCGTTCCGATTTATTGGACGCAATGGACTTTATGTTAAGAAAAATAAGAAGAAATGATACACCTTTTGGGGGAGTTCAGGTACTATTTATTGGAGACTTAATGCAGCTACCTCCAATTGTAAGAAGAGAAGAAAAAGGAGTACTAGACCAGTATTATGGAGGGAGTTTCTTTTTTCATGCTAAGGTAATTCAAGAACAACCACCACTTTATATCGAATTAGAGAAAATTTACCGACAAAACGATCCGGAATTCATTGAATTACTCAATAATTTAAGAAATAATCACATCTCAGATGAAAATGTTCAACTATTGAATAATTACGTGAAACCTAACTTTGATGCTACAAAACACGAAGGTTTTATTACGTTGACAACACATAATGCAAAAGCAGATGAAATAAATGATAAAGCTTTAGCAGCACTAGGTGGAAGATCTAGAAATTATGACGCTAAAGTAACCAAGACATTTCCTGAACACATGTTTCCTATTCCAAAAACAATGGAATTAAAAGTAGGAGCTCAAGTAATGTTTATAAAAAATGATTTAGCGATGGATAAGCGCTACTACAATGGAAAAATCGGACGTATCACTGAACTCTCATCTGATGAAGTGCGTGTTACTTTTCCTGAAGAAAAATTAACCATCAGCGTTGAGCCTTACGAATGGGAAAATGTAAAGTTTACTTTGGATGAAAAGTCAGGAGAAATAAAAGAAGAAGTCATCGGAACATTTGTACACTTTCCATTAAAGCTAGCCTGGGCCATAACAGTGCATAAAAGTCAAGGACTAACATTTGAAAAAGCTGTATTGGACTTATCTAACGTATTTGCACCTGGACAAGCTTATGTGGGGTTGTCTAGATTGGTTTCCTTGAAAGGATTAGTTTTAAAGAGTCCTATTCGCCTCAATGGACTAAGAAATGACCAACATGTTGTCAATTATGCTAAAAACAAAGCTGATGAAAAAAAACTAAAGCGAAGTTTAGAGCTCGGAACAGTATTGTATTTACAAAACAGATTGCAAAAAACATTTAACTGGGATGCAATGGTTAGTAGATGGTTGGCGTTGGAGGCTGGACATAAAACTGCTGGTCCAAGAAGTGAAATGGCGAAAAACAAGGTTTGGTTTGAAAACCAGGTCAATGCGCTAATGAGTACTTTGGAACCGTCACGAAAATTTAGATCACAATTAATAAAAATTTGTCAGCCTGATCAAATGGATATTGAAGTCCTTTACGAACGTTACGAAGCAGCGTATAACTATTTTATCAAAACGTTAGAACCTGTATTTAGAAGTAACATCAAGCAACTTATCATACTTGGAAAGAAGTCAAGTGTTAAGCAATATTCAGAAGACTTAGGAGAACTAGATGACTTACTGACTGATGTAATTATCGACTTGAAAAAATCAAGAAAGTTGGTCCAAAATCTATATAATGGAAAGGAACTATCCAAAGAAAATATTTGGGACGATCAGATAAGAAATTTTAAAATTGCAAAAATACAGGTTGTTAAGGACGAGATCCGAAGAGAAAATCCAACACTTGAAGGTTTAGAGGATTTCACATTGGTTAAAACAACGACAAAAGAAAAAAAGAAGGACAGTAAACCGAAAATCACTACTTTTGATAAGACTTTGGCTCTATTCGAAAAAGGAAGGACTGTTAAAGAAATAGCAGACGAGCGAGTACTTACAGAACAGACAATTTACAATCACTTAGGACGACTTATAAAAGATGAGAAACTAGAGATTGATGCGGTTCTTGATCAAGAGAAAATTGAAATTCTACGAGATAAGCTAGGCAAAGAAATTGAAGGAACTTTAACTGAAGCTAAAGAGTTGGTCGGCAAAAGCATTACCTGGGACGAACTAAGGGTTTATCATGCGAGTATCCTAAGGTGATGCGTCTTTGAATCGTCTTTTTCATATTAGTTCTGCATAGTTCTACATCGCCAATGTGGAAATAACATTATTGAGCTACCAAGTTAGGACGTTAACTTTTTATGTTGCAAATTGTAATCGATAATTTACAAGTTTTCCATTATGAACACACGTAATGAATTGATTTGTAAAGATTTCTAGTCCCTTAACCCTACCATTTCGATCGTCTCTAAAATCTTTATTTTTTGGGATGGGGAAATCTTTTAGCAAATAGTGACTACCGACTAAACTTGATAACCCAAAAACAATATAAGGTTAAACTTCAACACAATCTACAGCCGTTCAACAAATTCAACAAGTAATTTTACAATGTTATTGTAGGCAGCAAAAGATAATTCTTCATAGGTGTCATACACATCATGGTAATGTTTATTTGACCCCATCGTATAAATAAAGAAGGACGGAACACCTTTTACATGAAAATGATAATGATCACTGTTTGCTGTTTCTCCTCTCGACTTAACTTGAGCTAAGTAGTTCTTTTCGTCATTAATTGCTTTTAATTTTTCAAACTTTTCTTCATGAATCTTACCGTTTACAACAGTAATACCTTCTTCACCACTTCCCATTATATCAAGGTTAAGTAAAAACTTAATCTTAGAGAAGTCAATTGATGTGTTCTTAACAAAGTGCTCCGACCCTAATAATCCAGCTTCTTCACCCGCAAATGCGATAAAAACAATATTGTACTTACTTGGATTTGCAACAAAGTAATCGGCCATAGAAATTAACATCGCAGTACCACTTGCGTTATCATTCGCGCCAGGAAAATAAGTCTTAGGTTCAGTTCCCATTCCTCCTAAATGATCGTAATGTGCAGTAAAAACAATTGTTTCTGCTTTTTTCTTTTTGGCTGGTAAGTATCCAGCAACATTGTGACTTTGAAAGTTATTTACTAGTTCAGCTTCAATTTTTACATTTATAGCTGAATTAAAATCAATCTTATCCTTTTTTATATGCAAAATTGGAAATCTCAACTGTTTGCTTCCTACTGACCACGTAGGTTTTTGATCAGTCACGTATACAACAGCGCCCAAAAGGGCTAGTGAGTTAAATGTATAAACTACAGCGTGAGCTTCTTGATTACTTTTACCTGTTAAATCAACATAAAAACCATTCTTTTCACCGGAACGTACTACTTCAACAATTGAATCAAATAGAACTTGACTAGATAAAGCTGCTGAATCTATAGAAACTAAATTTAACTCTCCGTCAAAAGAACCTGATTGATTCCCTACTAAAAAGTCAACACCTGGTATCAGTTTTTCATCATCAACAAGAACCTCAATAACCCCTGGAAAAGTATTTACATCAAACTCAAATGATTGAAAGTAAGAAGCTCCATCAAAATAAGGTTTTAGCCCCGCTGCTTTAAACTCGTCTTTTATAAAGTGTGCTGCTTTATTAACGCCATTGTTGACATATCCTCTTCCGTACAGTGAATCGCTGCAAAGTACTTTCGTAATACGCCTTGCTTTCTCCTCTTGGCCTGTAGCAAGAAAAGAAATAAGAATTAACAAAGAAATAAAGACTGGTTTAATCAACATATCTTCTATTGATAAAGTGTGCAAATTCATCCACTGCTGAAACATCTTTATTCCAATTTTCCTGGGTCGCAATTTCACTAAGTTTTCTTAAGGCAACTTCATTGTTTTCTAGCTGATCTAAGAGATCAATAGTAGAGTTGTATGCAGCTGAATCTCCTCCAAAAAGCTCGCTAATGAACTGTAAACGATCATTTAATCCTATTGCTCCTTTTAAAGAATCAATTTTAGAAGTTCCTAATTTATCACCCGCAGATATTTTATATGCTTTAGAGAAACGTTCATAGAAAAACAATGTTTTTTCTGACACACCATTTGATTCCTCAGCATTAGAAAGTATATCCTCTTGAGAACTTTTAACAGGCGTTTCTTCTGACAAGTTTTCTTCAATTGGTTTCTCAACTTCAGCACTTATCTTTTGCTCAGATTGAGGAACAGTTTCATTATTTACAGTGTCAAACCCTCCAGAAAAATCAAATTGAATTTCTCCAGATTTTTCCTCTATTTTTTCAGGTGTTTTTTCAAGCTTATCTACTTTAACTTCTGTTGTCTCTTCTTCAACAGAAATTTCTACAGTATCCTCAACAACAGCTGTTTTTTCTTGAGAAAGTTTTCCATATACGCTTTCCTCTTTTGCTTTATAGCTCAGGATAATCGCTCTCTCATATAAATTTCTTGAAAGTATTTCAAACTCTTCTAATTCTTCTTTTGATAATTTAGAAGTAGAAAGTTTGGTGCTTAGTTCTTTCAAACGTGAGCTAATCGACTGAAGGGTATCGAATGAAGTCATAAATTAAAATAATATTTTGTTGTTTTAATATTTACTAAAACACCTCCTCCCAATTTATGAAAGAAGGTGTTTTAAAATGATTTAATCGGACTATAAAGTACCTCTTAAAGCTTGCTCGCGCTCGATAGATTCAAAAAGTGCTTTAAAGTTTCCTGCACCAAATCCTCTTGCCCCCATTCTTTGAATTACCTCGAAAAATAAAGTTGGACGATCTTCTACAGGTTTTGTAAATATTTGTAATAAATATCCTTCCTCATCAGCGTCAATCATAATTCCAAGCTCCATTAGCTTAATGATGTCTTCTTGTAATTTATGATTGTGTTTATCTAAACGTAGAGGCACATCTTCATAGTATGTTTTTGGAGGTGTACTTAAGAACTCTACTCCTCTAGAGCGCATCTCAGCAACTGTTTTTAAGATGTCATCTGTAGCAACAGCAATATGTTGTACACCTGCTCCTTCGTAAAAGTCAAGGTATTCTTCAATTTGAGATTTCTTTTTTCCTTCTGCAGGCTCATTAATTGGAAACTTAATTCTCCCATTACCATTAGACATCACTTTAGACATCAAAGCAGAATATTCTGTTGTAATTTGTTTATCATCGAAAGAAAGGAAGTTAACAAAGCCCATTACGTCTTCGTACCACTTTACCCATGTATTCATTTCATTCCAACCAACATTTCCAACCATGTGGTCAATAAACTTCAATCCTACTGGAGCTGGATTATAATCAGATTCCCATTTTACATATCCAGGTAAAAAATCTCCTTTGTAGTTCTTTCGCTCAACAAACATGTGAACAGTCTCTCCGTACGTATAAATACCTGCACGAACAACCTCACCATGTTCATCTTTTTCAACCGTAGGTTCCATATATGACTTTGCACCTCTTTTGATGGTCTCTTCATAAGACTTACGTGCGTCATCAACCCACAGAGCAACAATTTTAACACCATCACCATGTTTTTTAACATGTTCTCCAATCGGAGAGTCGCTTTTTAAAGCTGTTGTTAATACAATACGAATTTTATCTTGTTTTAAAACATAAGAAGCTCTGTCTTTCACTCCTGTTTCTAATCCTGCGTATGCATGAGATTGAAATCCAAAAGCTGTTTTATAAAAATGAGCGGCTTGTTTTGCATTTCCTACATAAAACTCAACATAATCAGTACCTAATAAAGGTAAAAAGTCTTGGGCTCCCTCAAATATTTTCTCTAATCCGTACTCTACATTTTTTATACTTTTTGACATTTCAATTATTTTATGATTGTTTATATATTCTTTTATTTAATCTTCTAACCAACTGTAAACATAATCAGGATCGCTTATATCCAAAGCTGCCTGAGTTAACTTAAGTGGTTTAAATGTATCCACCATTACCGCTGTCTCCCCGGTTTCTTTTTTACCAATACTTCTTTCCATCGCACCAGGATGTGGTCCATGTGGAATTCCCATTGGATGTAAAGAAATAAATCCCTTTTCTATATGATTCCTCGACATAAAATCACCATCCACGTAATAAAGCAATTCATCAGAATCAATATTACTGTGGTTATAAGGAGCTGGAACTGCTTCAGGATGATAGTCATACAAACGAGGTACGAATGAACAAATCACAAAGTTATGGGCTTCAAACTGTTGGTGAATTGGTGGTGGTAAATGTATTCTACCAGTAATTGGTTCAAAATCTTTAATGTTAAACGCATAAGGGAAATTATAACCATCCCAACCAACAACATCAAATGGATGTGAAGCATACGTTAGATGATGAAGTATATTTTCTTTTTTAATCTTCATTAAAAACTCTCCTTTTTCATCATGTGTTTCTAATTCACTTGGCGCACGGAAATCACGCTCACAAAATGGAGAGTGCTCCATTAACTGACCAAACTCGTTTCTGTATCTTTTAGGTGTATAAATAGGTGAAAAAGATTCAACAATAAATAAACGGTTTTCTTCACCATCAAAATGAATCTGATAAATAATTCCTCTAGGAATAATCAGATAATCCCCAGGTCCAAAAGGAATGTTTCCTAGCATTGTTTTTAATGTTCCAGTTCCTTGGTGAACAAAAAGCATTTCATCTGAGTCAGCATTTTTATAAAAATAATCCTTCATAGACTCCTGAGGAGAAGCTAAAGCAATATTCAAATCATTATTAAACATTACAATCTTTCTACTCTCTAAGAAATCAATTTCTGGTTTTATATTAAATCCGCTCAACATTTGACTTCTTACACTTTTTTCTAAAGCCGCTACTGGAGTTAAATCGATAGTTCTTCCGATTTCCTTCACCATTGTAGGTCGGTGAACATGATAAATTAAAGAGGCTGTTCCACTGAAACCTTCTGTTCCAAATAGCTGCTCATAATAATAACCCCCCTCTTCTTTTTTAAAAGTGGTGTGTCTTTTATGAGGAATCTTACCAAGTTTTGTATAAAACGGCATAAAATCAAGTTTAAAATTAAATAACTTTCAAGATCTAAAAAAATAAAACACCGCATGATTATGGACTTAGCCTAAACGATGATTTGTGTTACTAAGCTTGCTCATAAGAACTGATTCTTAAAAGATGCTTAGTTCGTACAAATATATAAAAATCAAATAGCTTAAAAAATTAAAACATTTTTGGAAACAAAACAAATTAGTTTGCGTACAAATTAATGGTGTTTATAATTTATAAATCCTACCAAGTCCTTATATTTGCAAGTTAAATAATAACAAGTTTAATGAAAAAAGTGTTAGTAATCGGTGCGGGCGGGCAAATTGGAACAGAGCTTGTTTTGTCATTAGAGAAAAAGTACGGAAAAGACGCTGTGTTGGCTTCTGATATTAAAGAAAACCCTCCACTTGCTTTAAACCAATCTAATTACATCTCTTTAAACGTTTTAGATAACGAAAAACTTACTTCTGTAGTTAAAAAAGAAGCAATAACAGATATTTACTTATTAGCTGCTTTACTTTCAGCTACAGCAGAAAAAAACCCAAAGTTTGCTTGGGAATTAAATATGGACGGACTTTTTAATGTTTTAGAACTAGCAAAAGATGGTCATATCAAAAAGGTGTTTTGGCCTAGTTCAATTGCTGTATTTGGACCCACAACACCAAAACGAGATACGCCACAACATACCATCATGGAACCCAGTACCGTATACGGCATTTCAAAGCAAGCAGGAGAACAATGGTGTGCATATTACTATAAAAAGTACGGAGTAGACGTGAGAAGTATTCGATATCCAGGCTTAATTTCATACACGAGTTTACCTGGTGGAGGAACAACAGATTATGCTGTTGATATTTTTTACCACGCAAAACAAAATGGAAAATATACATCTTATTTAAATGCAGATTCTGCACTTCCAATGATGTATATGGATGATGCAGTAAGAGCAACTATAGAGTTAATGGAAGCTCCTGCAGAAAAAATCAAAATTCGTAATTCCTATAACCTTGGAGGAATAAGCTTTACCCCTGAGGATTTAGCTGACGAAATCAGAAAGCATCTACCCGGTTTTACATTGAATTACGAACCAGATTATAGACAAGATATTGCAGATTCTTGGCCACAGTCAATTAATGATAAGGATGCTTCTAAAGACTGGGGTTGGAAGCATGAATATGATTTAAAAAAATTAGTGGCATTAATGTTGGATAAGGTAGATACAAATATATATTTTAAAACTTAAATTGTGAATATTTACCGCTCGTCTATTCAAATTAGACCTTTGTCTAAAAAATTTGGTGATGAGATGGATTTTTAGAAAACTTTGCTTACATTGCTAATGCACTATACCTATATAACTAATTTTTACAACATGAAAATTTTACTTTACATCCTAACAACAATATGTATATCATGCAGTTATAGTTTGGCCTCTTCTATTTATCCTATTCAGAATGATCAAGATGATCCAAAAATAAATCAAAAAGACCTTAACGGAAAGAAACAAGGAAAATGGATTTTTCTTGGAAAAGACCAACCTGAGAAGGGATACCCTATGGAAGGTAAAATTTCAGAAGGACCTTTTACTGATGACCGTAAACACGGTGTATGGATTATGTATTTTAATGATGGTGAAACACCAAAAACAGAGGGGGAATATGTAAATAATCGTCCAAATGGTCCATTTATTAAATACCACCCTAATGGAAAAATTAAAGAACAGGGAGTCTTTAATAAACGTGTTTATGCAGATTCTTTAAAAAGATTTAACGAAGAAGGGGTTCTTATTTATGTAAGTAATCACGACGAGTCTGGTAAAGAGAGTGGGACCGTTAAGTACTTTCATGACAACGGAAAACCAGAGTTTGTTTATGAAGCAATAAACGGTGTTCCTACAGGTAAAGCAACACGCTATTGGCCAAATGGCGATGTAAAAGAAGAAATAGTATTTGGACCAAACGGTACGGTTGAAAAAACTTCTGGACAGATTGAACGTGTAAACAAAGAGGTTGAAGTGAAAAAGTCAGGTAATAAAAATGTAAAGCTTCCACCTAGGCCAAAAGTAAGCAAAGACTTTAAACCAAATGCATATAATAAAGTTATCAATGACGATAAAGAACTATGGATGGAGGGAGAGTTCAGAAATGGTTTGCTTTATGATGGTCGTTTATATATTTATGACGAAGATGGTTTATTATTTAAAGTTGAAGTCTATAAAGAAGGAAAGTATCATTCAGATGGACAACTATAACAATAAAAACAATTATAATATTTTAAGGGAACTGAATAAGTTCCCTTTTTTATGCACTAATTTATTGTAATTTTGTAAGTGCATTTGCAAATTAGTATGCTATGAAATATAAAGAAAATAATCTCAAGATAACGAATAGTTTAACGGGGGAGAAAGAAGAGTTTAAATCTATTTTAGAGGGATTTGTTGGACTTTATGTATGTGGACCAACTGTATATAGTCATGTTCACCTTGGAAACTGCCGAACATTTATTTCTTTTGACGTCATCTATCGCTACCTAATTCACTTAGGATATAAAGTCAGATATGTAAGAAATATAACCGATGCAGGTCACCTTGAAAATGATGCAGAAGAAGGTGAGGATAAAATTGCTAAGAAAGCTAGATTAGAACAACTAGAACCAATGGAAATTGTTCAACGTTATACTGTTGACTTCCATAATGTTTTACGTCAATTCAATAACCTTCCTCCGAATATTGAACCTACAGCAACAGGACATATCATTGAGCAAATTGAAATGATTTTGGACATCATAGATAATGGTTTTGCATACGAAGCAAATGGATCTGTATATTTTGATGTTGAAAAATATAATGAAACCAATAACTATGGTGAGCTTTCTAAAAGAAAAATAGAAGATCTTGTTTCAGGAACTCGCTCTTTAGATGGACAAGAAGAAAAAAAGTCACCGCTTGATTTCGCTTTATGGAAAGATGCAAAACCAGAACACATTATGAAATGGCCTTCTCCATGGGGCTTAGGCTTCCCTGGATGGCATTTAGAGTGCTCTGCTATGAGTACAAAGTATTTAGGCGAACAATTTGACATACATGGTGGTGGAATGGATTTAAAATTCCCACATCACGAATGTGAAATAGCACAAGGAACTGCAGCAAACAATCAAAAGCCTGTAAATTATTGGATGCATGCCAATATGTTGACCTTAAACGGGAAGAAAATGAGTAAGTCTACTGGAAATACACTCCTCCCTGAAGAGTTGTTTTCTGGTAATAATGAAGTGCTAGGTCGTGCATACCACCCTATTGTTGTACGTTTCTTTATGATGCAAGCACATTATGCGAGTGTTTTAGACTTTAGTGCTGATGCACTCAACGCTTCCGAAAAAGGGTTTGTTCGATTGATGGAAGCCAAAAAGATTCTAGAAGATGTAGAAACAGCTGATCAATCATCTTTTGATGTATTAGGCTTGATTCAAAAGTTCTATGATGCTATGAATGATGACTTTAACACTCCTGTTTTAGTTGCTCATTTGTTTGATGCAGCAAAATATATCCAAGGAATTAATTCAGGAGAAGAAAGTATTTCTAATGAAGATAAAGAAACTCTTAATGAAGCACTAAACGCATTTATATTTGATATTCTTGGGTTAACAGAGCTTTCTGAAACGAAAGAAAACAATGCAAGTCTAGAGACGGTGATGGAATTAGTACTTCAAATGCGCCAACAAGCCAGAGAAAATAAAGATTGGGCAACTGCTGATGCAATTAGAGATAAACTCAATGAAGCAAAAATTATCGTAAAAGACGATAAAGATGGGGCAACATGGAAAGTTCAATAGAAAGTAAATTAAAAGAATTAGAAGAAAAAGTAAAGGAGATTTCTCCAAATGCTAAGAAAAGACAAGAGATTTTTTATTCCTATCATGCGCTTTCAGAACGTTTTTTAAATGGATTAGAAGATCAAAAAACATATGATGGAAGTCCATCGAATATAGATTTATACATTTTAAAAGATACACCTGAAAATCCTACTGAAACAATAGCCACATTAGAAAATGACTTATTCAAAAAAGGAATTAATGCAGCTTCAGGGGGACATCTCGGTTACATTCCAGGAGGGGGAATTTATACTTCTGCAATTGGAGATTATCTAGCAGCTATTAGTAATGCTTATAGTGGCGTTAGCTACGCTTCACCAGGAGCAGTAGCTATGGAGCACGCTTGCTTAAATTGGTTAAAATCTGTTTTCGGACTTCCTTCATCGGCAATAGGAAACTTAACTTCAGGAGGTTCAATAGCAAATTTAATAGCATTATGTGCTGCAAGAGACCAACAAGAAGTACTCAGAAATATCTCGAATTCGGTTGTATATTTAACTAATCAGACCCACCATTCTGTAAAAAAAGCTTTGCGGATTATTGGATTACATCAAATGATCGTTAGAGCAATACCTACAGACGCTCTCAACAGAATGGATGTTGTCCAATTAGAAGCTCAAATCAACGAAGATAAAGCTAAAGGATTATCTCCGTCTATTTTAATTGGAAGTGCAGGAACAACAGACACCGGAGCAATCGATCCTTTAAATAAAATGGCTGATATCGCTAAAGAGAACAAGATATGGTTTCATGTGGATGCGGCCTATGGTGGGTTTTTTATTCTGACTGATACTGCAAAAGATAAATTCAAAGGCATAGAAAAAGCCGATTCTATAACTTGTGATCCACACAAGGGAATGTTTTTACCCTATGGAATTGGAGCTGTTTTAGTAAAAAACGTGGCTGCTGTTATTAAATCCAATAAAGTTACTGCAAACTACATGCAGGATACTCTAGCAGATGAAGCATTGTTGGATCCTGCAGATGTTTCTCCAGAACTAACTAAGCACTTTAGAGCTTTGCGCATGTGGCTGCCACTTAAAACACATGGGACTGCACCATTTAAAGCAGCATTAGAAGAAAAGTTACTGTTAACATCCTATTTCAGGATTGAAGTAGAAAAATTAGGTTTCAAAGTTGGCACAAAACCAGACTTATCCGTAACCTACTTTTGGTATCCATTTGGAGAACTTGAAAACGAACTAAATCAACAATTAATGTCCTTATGCCATCAAGACGGTAGAGTTTTTCTTTCTTCTACTAAAATTGAAGATAAGTTTGTTATTCGCATGGCAATTCTTTCATTTAGGACACATAAATTGGAAATTGACAAAGCTTTAAGCATGTTAAAAGAAAATTTATCAACGTTAAAGCACTAATTTCCTATGAATTAACTTTTATTTAACGGTTTTTTAAAGCTAATGTCTTTGTTTTCAATAAAAATTCCGTATATTTGCAACCCGTTTCAATACGGAATGCGCAACGCAATAGCGCTCAAATTAGATAAAAAGTTACATAAAGATATATTGCGGGGTGGAGCAGTTGGTAGCTCGTCGGGCTCATAACCCGAAGGTCATAGGTTCGAGTCCTGTCCCCGCTACCATTAAGATGGCAATTGAGAAATCAGTTGCCATTTTTGGTTGTATAAAGTTGTTTTTAATTTGAACAGGACGAGAAGTTTATGCTGAGCGACGAAGGAGTCTTCTGCATTTAATAATGCTTAAACTCCTCGTCTAAACAATTGTTTTTGAACTTGCTCAAACTCTTCCGCTGTTCCGATTTTACTCACTAGTTCATTTAGTAAGTTCTCTGCTTTCTCATTCATAATTTAATAATACAAATTTTTTGTCAAAAATTTGGCCTACAAAATAATTGTGACTATTTCAGCTCTCACGTTTTCAAAAACACAAAATCTTTTACAGTCCCTTAGAAAGCATAGTTTAAGTCTTGCTTATGATTTTTTTAGCCTATCATAAGCTCCTATACCCCTTATAGAATAGCTTAAGCATTATTTTCAACATAAATTGAATAAGACACTTTGAATACTTTAAGAACTCACCAATGTATCAAAAAATAAAACGAGGTGATTTAAAATTCATGTCGCTATTTTCTACTTTTCCATGATGAAAGCGCATTACAGGCCTACTATCTATTCAATAAAATTGAAAATTTAGATGTATAACTGACATTATTTTAGTAATTTCGAACCGACACTATATTAAAATCACTAACAATGAAAATATTATACTTCGCATTTGGAATTTTCTCTTTAGGATTACTATTTACCGCTTGTGGTAATGATAAAACAGTAGATGATGGTGGTCTAAAGGTAGAATACCCTGAAGAATTAGAGGATCTTGACAACTTCGAAGCTTATAGTTTAAAACCGTTTGACATTAACGCTCTAATTTATGTCCCTGATGCAACTGCGAATATTGGTGCTTCAACTGATCCAGAAATGATTCATGAAATGGATGATTATCAATGGGATTTACATATTGGACAAAACTTTCACCTTACAATTGAAGATTGGGGAACAGATAATGCTTTCAAAGACCACTTAGCTGAACTTGAAGATCAAAATGTATACAGCATAGAGTTCCTTGAAAAAGAAGACAACTTTGCATACTACAAAGCAGAGTTAAAAGTTAAAGGAAAAGGAGGAAAAGACAATGTTGGAATTGAACATGTAACATACCATGTTGTTGCACAACATAAAATTGAAGGGGTTAACTACTTATTTAAGTCAAATAAAGATGGGCACCAAAAGCCAATTGCAGAATATATGGCAAAATCTGTAAAAAGTGTAAAGCCAATTATAGACCCTTCATAGATTTAGTTGTTCTTAAAAGCTGACGGAATTAAATCTGGAATTATTTTCAAAATCAAGGGCAATAAAATCATTCCTCCCGGGAGCATGAAAATCGCTAATGCAGGTAAGGATTTAGCTAAATCTTTAAATTGACTTTTTACCTTTTCTTTTTCGTCTTGAGATAGTTCCTGTTGTAGCGATTTGTTAACCAAACTGATTAACTCTTTGCTCTCTTTAAGTTCTTCTATAAACTTATCTTTATTCCTTCCTAATATTTTAATCCATCGCTTAGAGAAGTTACTATAAAGCTGTTCATATGATGACTTCTCTTGAAGAAAAGTGATTTTATGATTGTTTTCCATTACAAATCGTTCAATTAAAATAATCGAACGCTTTAATTGGTCACGACTTACTCCTAAGTGTTTACATAATTTATAAAGTGTGATAATTTCATCATTCATTGCAGATAAATCTGAATGAACTGTCAAAACAGCCATGTCAATAAGATAAAACTTATACAGATCATCAGCGTCCTTAGGAACTACAATATCATTTATAGAAATATTATCATCATTTAGTTTTTGTTTAAACTCTTTTCTGGACTGGTCATCCATATTAGAAGATGCCAAAAAAATAGATAAAATCTGTTCCTCCGCTTCTTCAATCTCATGGTCAATTAATGAAATTGCACCAACTGTATTTAAAGCTCCTAAAACAAAAGTGTCGTAACTCTCTTCAAGATGTTTTTCATTGATTAAAAAGGAACGAAAAGCTAACACATCTAGATACACTAGACTATTATTCAAATAACCCACCCAAAGCTGATTACTCAGTGTCCTTTTAATATGTACACGTCTCTTTAGAATGCTTTCTAATTTAACTTGCTGTGTTTCCTTGAACAGAATTTTTAAAACATTAATTGAGCTGCTATCCTTATATTGTTCATAAAAACTCAATAATGAAGCGACAAACTCCTCTTTTGAAAACTTACTTCTTTCAGATTTATATACCAAAAGCAAACATTCAAAAAGCAAGAATGATGTTTTTTCATCAGAAGTCCACTTTGAAGTAATGGCTTCATCTTTAAAAAACAAAAAGTCACTAGGAAAGCCAAAAACAATCCCAGAGTTAAAAAAAGTATTATGTAGAAACGATTCTTTTGATAAATACCTTGGCTGATTAAGTGACTTTAAATCAATATGCCCTTCTTCAATCAAAGAAAAGTATTTGTCTATCCAGTTTTTCGCACCAGGCTGTATCATAATTAGTTTTAACGTTCAATTCTGTTTAAAGATAAGGAAACTCTACTTTATTTACGATATTTATATCGTAAATAACTTAAGGCACAAACCCCTTATCCAAATAAAACAATGTTTGAGTTCAATACAACAAAGATACAAATGAATAAGTTCTGGCTAATAATTATATGTCTTCATATTTCACTTTTGGCAGCAGCTCAAAAAAAGATGTTTCCTCTACATTCTAAATTAATAGAAAGCTCAGCATTAGTTAAGTATAAATCTAATTTTATCACTGTAAACGATTCGGGAAACAAACCTAAGGTATATGTTTTTGATAAAAAAGGGGATATTGTTAATACTTGTTTTATAAAAGGTGCAAATAATATAGACTGGGAAGCTTTAGCATATGATGGACATACCTATTTATATATTGGAGATATTGGGAACAATGAAAATAAACGAAAAGACCTAACGATTTATAAAGTCAAACTAAGTGAGGTCATAGAAAAAGACACTGTTCATTCAGAAAGCATATTGTATAGCTATCCCGACCAAGCAATGTTTCCACCATACAAGTCAGCACTGTATTACGATGCCGAGGCACTTATAGTAAAAGATGAAAAGTTGTATATTTTCACAAAAAACAGAACCGTTCCTTTTGATGGGATTTCTAAAGTATACTCTTTACCAACAGTGCCAGGAGAATATCAAGCGAAAATTCAAGAAGATTTAAATCTATTAGCAACCACTTGGAGAGAAGAAAGCATTACAGATGCCGCTTATTTTATGGATGAGCTATATATCCTCACCTATTCAAAAATTTACATGTTCAAAATGGAAAATGGGAGTTGGGTACAACAAAAAGAGTATCTTCATGACTCTTGGACACAAAAAGAAGGGATTGCAGTAGATAAAAAATATATTTACATCACAGATGAGAATCCAACCAGCATATTTTCCAACAATTATCTTTATAGATTGAAAAAATGATAGATTTTAAAAATATTGATACCGTTATTTTTGATATGGATGGAGTTTTGATTAATTCAGAACCGCTTTGGAAAGCTGCAGAAATTAAAGTTTTTGAAACCATTGGAATTGACTTTATTAAAGTAGGAGGAGAAAAAACCGTTGGATTGCGTATAGACGAAGTCGTTGATTACTGGTTTGAAGCATATCCTTGGAAAAATAAAACTAAAGAGCAGGTCGTAAATGAAATAATGGAAGAAATGATCCTTGGCATAAAAACCAAAGGTGAACCACTACCCGGTGTAATGGAAGTGTTAACATACTTAAAATCAAAAAACTATAAAATTGGATTAGCAAGCTCTTCTTATCAAGTATTAATTGATACAAGCTTGGAGAAGTTAGGTATAACACATTTTTTTCAATCTACTTTATC
>Ga0209075_1000795_pt1 | contig 30401 bp, 13 predicted proteins | sample Stecom2011_FD_187523 | JGI IMG/M metagenome (GOLD analysis project Ga0209075, IMG submission 187523) | Agricultural soil microbial communities from Utah to study Nitrogen management - Steer compost 2011 (SPAdes) (version 2) | ecosystem: Environmental > Terrestrial > Soil > Agricultural land...
TGGTTCCCGTTTCCGGCAATTGTGTTTACAGTAACAGAAGAGAAGTAGCGAAAAGTATCGTTATATGCAAGAGAGTCGTTCCCGATTGCAACAGTAATAACACAAGTGTCACCTGGTAGTCTAGGCGCAAGTGCATACATACGTGTTCCTGTAGAGCCAATTACGGCCGCTCTTTTATTATTAAAGTATACTCTAATTTTTTCGGGGTCATTACCAAAGTTCTTACCTTCTAGCATTACCTGTTCTAAATATATTCCAGAATCGGGGTAAAAGCTAGTTAGTTCAACAGGTTTGTTAGGGTCATATTCTACCCCTCCTTGCTTTGTCTCATCACTTTTTTCACATGAAAGTAGTAGTATCAAACATGTGAATAGCAGCCACCATGTTCTTTTGAACACCTGCTTTTTGATTAATTCTTTGTTCATACACTTATTTTTATTGGATTTTTGGTTATGTTTAATAATTAACGTTCTTTATTTCGATTTTTTTGTTTTTTTGTGTTACTGCCTTTTGATGAATTAGTCGATCTTGTTTAAGTTGCTGTAATAATATTTATAATAAATTGTTTGAATTAGGTTTAAAATATACAAATTTAGTGTGCGTTCGAGTAATAGAACTACGTAAAATGTTATTTTAACTCAGATAAATGATATTAACTTATAGTTTATACCACAAGTTTAGTGAAAATATTTATAAAAAAACAAATATTTGGATAAAATAATGTTATATCAGAACTAGTTAAATGAGGTTGTATTATAAAAAACTAGTGCTAAAATAATAGTATATTGTGTTTTACATTTGGTTGACTTGATTTCTCTGATTTTAATACAGGTTTATTGATTTTGTATAATATTAAAACAATATCAGTCTATACTATCCCAACATTATAAACCAATCAAACTCTCAAATATTACTCGCTAATTATTGTTATATTAAACATTACCGAAGACACTAAAATATATTATATCTTACAAAAAAAAAGAGATGTTTGTAGTGTAAGGAATAGTAATCTTAAATTTCTACTTACTATTAATATACATATTTAACTACACTTTTGTCTTATCTAAGAAAAAAGCATCCTCTACAAATATTCAAAACTTGTAAAGGATGCCTAACATGGTAGATTAAAAATGAAGATCGAGGTTTAAATGGTTCCTTCTAATTGGTATGAGCCAGATCCTAATTCGATCTCTGTTACCTGATTAGTTGATAATACTTTTAATATACCTTCACCTTCAGGAGTGACAATGTTAAACTCTCTTGGTAGTCGCACCAATGCAGAGGTGTTGCAAGGAACAGTTATGTTCCAGAGGAACTTACCATCCTCTTTACTCCACTCGCTTTTAATTTCACCCCTTACTGAGCTGTAAGTGGCATCAACGTGAGTAAGTCCTTCAGGAAATTTAGGCTCCATAAGTATTTTCTTAAATGCTATACTTTCGGGATGGTTTTTGATACCTGCCAGATCCTCATAATACCAAATCAGTAAATCTCCAAGCAACATTACATGGTTGGCCGAATTCATAGCAGGATCGGCAGTGTCGCCATTCCACAGTTCCCAAATAGTTGTTGCTCCTTTATCTATCATATATCCCCAACTAGGGTATGTGCGGTTAGTAGCAATCTTGTATGCAAGATCTACATTATTATGCTCAGTAAGTCCTCGCATTAGATGCTGAATTCCTAAAACGCCCGTGCTAACATGACCATCAAAATCGACTTCAGTTTTATCAACAATATTGTCAAATACGGCTAGTTCCCTGCCTTGCGGCACTAATCCAAGTTGCAGCGATAAGATGTTGGCAGTAACTGTGTTGTTGTCGTAGAATGCCGAGTCTGCATTAAAAAACTTGTTGTTATATGCTTCTTTAATTTGAGATGCAAGCTCCAAATATTGTGGAATATCGTTGCTATTACCTGTAAGCTCGGCAAACTCAGCCATCATATTAAGTAAACTATAATAAACAGTGGTACTTAAAACAGCACCAGCTGTTTTACGAGAAGGATCTTGAGAATGAATTAGCTCTTGCGATTCAGGCGGCATGCACCAATCGCCATAAGCATCTTTAGTAATAATAAAATCCTGCATCGATACCTCTTGAATTCTCAAAAGGTAACTCTTCATTGAGTTGTAATGAGTTAAAATAGGTTCTATATCTCCATAATGTTGCCACAGCATCTTAGCGCCGTAGAAGTATGCAGAAGGCCAAGTAACGTCATCATGATAGATTGTCCAATATCTTGGAGAAACAACTGATATACTACCTTCGGGGCTCTGTGAATCTTCTATATCTTGTAGCCATTTACTATAAAGGAGAGCATTGTTAAATACAAAGGCTTCTCCAAAACAACCAGTTGCACGGTCGCCAAGCCATCCATGTCGCTCATCACGCTGAGGACAATCGGTTGGCATACCCCTGTAATTCCCTCTGATTCCCCAAAAAGCATTCTTGAATGTCTGGTTAATAGTTTCATTGCTAGTTTCGAATGTTCCGGTAGTTTCCATTGCATCGTAAATAACTCTACCGGTAAAGTCGCTTAATTTAGGTTCATAATCTAACCCCGAAATCTCGAAATAGCGGAAACCATGAAACACAAACGAAGGCTCCCAGCTAAAACTGCCATCTTCGCGAGGTGTATAAATATCCGTGACCTTTGCACCCCTAAGGTTATCCATATAAAGTGAGCCATCATCTTTAAGTGTTTCAGCAAAGCGCATTGTTATAGGTTTATCCTTTACACCCTTTAAACTATTAATTTTTATCCATCCAACCATATTCTGTCCCATATCCAAAATATATTTGCCATCGGTATGAGCAGTAATAGAAATTGGAGTAATTTCTTCCTGAACTCTTATATTAGGGTTTGGCTGAGCCACTAGCTTCCCGCCCGGGTTACTCATAATATCAACCTGCTTCCAGTTACTGTCATCAAAACCTTTCCAGTTCCATCCATCCCAACCAATGATAGCATCATATTCCTCTCCATCAAATTCATTGTTTGCAACAATTGCACCATTAGAAGTTACTTTCCACGACTCATCACTAATAACAACGTCAGTAGAACCGTCGGTATATTCAATATTAAGTTGTGCCAATAGACGAGGAAGTCCAAATACTTGGGTGTCCGACTGTCTCATGCCAAAGTATCTACCGTTTCCCAGCTTTACAGCCAAGAGGTTTTCTTTATTATTTATTAAAGATGTAACATCATAAACATTATAATATACCTTTTCGGGATACCACGAAACAGTTGGTGCAAGTACATCATCAGAAACCCTATCTCCATTCAGGTATGCCTCATAAGCACCAAGCCCCGAAATATATAATACCGCACGTTTAATTCTTTTGTCCACATCAAAAGGTTTACGCAGATAGCGAGCAGCCAGCCTTGTATTTCCCTCGGCTGTTTCTCCAGGGTTTGAAAACTCATTCTCTCCAATCCATTTAGCCTGCCAGTCCGATTCATTTAATAGTGCCATCGACCATTTATTTATGTTGCTCCATCCGGTTTCACCTTTATTGGTTACAACACTTACTCGCCAGAAGTACTCACTACCTGATATAAGATCTTGACCTTCATATGGAATTTGAATCGATTCACTGCTAGTCACTATACCCGAATCCCATATAAGGTTTTTGCCCTGCTTCAGATCCTTTTCACTACCTGCTACCTGTATTTGGTACGATTGCTGCACTAAATTTGGCAAAGGAGACCTAATTTGCCAAGAGAAACGTGGTGCTTTAGTGGCTATTCCCTGTGGGTTAACCTGCATTTCTACCTGTGGTGAAACTATGCTGGTTGTCTCGCCTGCACAACTTTCCATACCTATTAAGAAGGTCAGGAGGAGTGCCATTAAAATTGCATTTTTTTTCATTATTCTATCTATTTATTCAATTAGTCAGATTAATCAGTTCATAAATTGATAACTTCCTGCTTCTACTTCAAATAGCAGATAGCCATCTTGCTCACCTATTTGTTTAGCTAAACCACTGCTTTCGTTAACTGTCTTACCCTCAGTTTCAGGAAACCAAATTGTGGCTCTACAGTTGGGAGGCACCGTAACGTTGAGCTGCACTAAAGAACCCTCTCGTTGCCAATGCGACTTGATAAGTCCTGCCGGAGAGTCGAAGTTCGCTTTTGCCCATGATACCTGCGACTCAGTAAGTTTTGGTACACGAACAATAAAATTCCTATACCCGGGACTGTCAATATCCTGTCTTATGCCTGCAACACCATCAATATACCACGCACCAGGATATAGGTATGAGCTATGAAGAAGCGAGTGCCCCGGAAGATCTTTCTCCCACATCTCCCAAATTGTTGTTGCACCACTCTCCTTCATCAATCCCCAACTAGGATAAGTAGTCTGAGAAGTCATTGAATATATCAGATCGTCGCGACCCTCATCGCGAAGAACCTTAAACAACATTGCACCTCCTGTAATACCTACATCGATGTGACCGTTTCGGTTAATCAAGATCTCATTCTCAAGGCTTTTCATTATATGTGGGCGCAGTTCAGAAGGCATAATATCACCATAAAGTGCAGCTGCAAGACTACGCATCGTCTGGTCGGAGTAATTAAATTCACCTTCATGATAATACTTTGCATGCAGCGCCTCAGTTGCTAAATCGGCTCTTATTTTCCATATCTCAGCTAAATACTCTTTGCCAAGAACATCAGCAATTTTATTGGCAGTTCTAAGATTATATATATAATAACAGTTATTGAAAAACAGATTCTCATCAGAATTGTTGTTCATGCCCTGCGATGTAGCACCCGGCCATAGCCAGTCTCCCAAGAAATCCCAACTACCTCCATACCTTTTAAGCATATTATTCTCAGTATGTGAATTGAGAAATTCAAGCCATCCGTTAATCATATCGAAGTTGGCCTCCAATACATCAATATCACCATTATATTGATATAGAAACCAAGGAAGAGTAACAACTATGCCTCCCCATGCAGGGCCACCACCACCATGGTATGTGGGAGCCGTTTGAGGCATAACTCCTCCACCAAGATATCTTCCGCTGCCCTCTTGTTTTCTTGCCCATTCGGGATTATTCATGTTGCCCACCATTGGCTCAGTACCCTGAACATCGCGCCAGTCCTCAAGCCACTTTGTATAAAAAGCACCTAGTTTGTAGTTGAGCAAACCAGTCTCAGAAGTAGCATGAGCATCGCCACCATAACCAAACCTCTCGCGCTGTGGACAATCAACAATAATCCCCCCTAAAGAAAGATTTTCAAATGTCCATCTTACTGTATTGTATATCCAATTCTGAAGAGAGTCAGAACACTCGAAATCGGTAGCATCTGCATAATCGGTCCTAACCATCCATCCCTTTATATCATTTTTTGTGGGAGCCGAGCTAACACCATGAATTGTAATCCAGCGTCCCGACATATAATTGAATCTATTCTCAAATGTACCTACACCTTCTTCACCCATAACATAAGCACTATGCAGAGCAAAGGTCATATCATCCTGTTCCCTCTCCGAGAACTGAAATCTAATTGTATCTCCGGGGTTACCCTTAACATCAATCTTTGTCCATCCTGCAAAGTTAACACCCATATCAACACGATAAGAACCATCGGGGCGGCCTTCAATGCCAACAGGCTTTATCTCACTAAACAATCTGTTAGGCTCAACCTGCTGAGCCGAGAGAGTTAGTGAAGGATTGATGACAGTTGCATTTTGCCAATTACTATCGTCATAATTTGCTAAATTCCAATTATCAACTTCATTGTTGGCATTCCAAAACTCACCTCCATAACCACCAACACCAAAGCCCCAATTGCCAATCAGGCGGTTCGGGCTTGGATGCGTTTTCCAACTCTCATCTGTTGCAACTCTCATTATAACCTCACCCGCATTATTATAAATATCTGCCTGAGCAATTGCAATAGGTGCACGAGGCTTATCATCAGTTGCATATGGGGCAAATATAGACCAGCCGGTACCTAGCCACAGAGCTATCACGTTGTTTCCCTTTTTTAACTGAGGTGCAATATCATAAGCAATATATCTAGCACGTTGAGTATGATCTGTTGCCGCAGGAGCAAGCACATGATCACCAATTTTGTTGCCATTTACATAAACCTCGTGGTAACCAACTGAGGCAACAAAAAGAGTAGCTCTTGAAGGTTTCTTCTCAAGCTCAATAGATTTTCTGAACCAAGGATCCTGCATCTTATTTCCACCCTCAGCAGGGTTGTACGATTCACCTGTGCCAATCCAATCGGCTGTCCATTCATCGTTCGAAAACAATCCTGTACTCCATTGGGCCGTCTTGCTAAGAGCCGACTCATTGCCACTCTCATCCTTAACTTCCACTTTCCAGTAATAAGTGTGATCCGATTGTAAGCTATTGCCCTCAAATTTTATCAACTGCATTTTGTCGGATATCACCCAGCCTGTATCCCAAACATCAGCCTCATCGGCTTTTAGCAATTTGGTACTACTTGCCACAAGAATACGATATGCAGTTTGTTTTTGCCCATATTCATTTTCTTTTGTCGGCTCCAAAATCCAGCTAAAGCGTGGTTGCTCAACATCTAAACCGTCAGGGTTTGTAAGATACTCAACAGTGAGATTTGTAGGATTAATACTACTTTTTGCGCTATACATGCAAGAAGTAGCAATAAATAGAGTAATTAAAACTGATGCAATAAAAATAATTACGTCTTTTGTTTTCATTATATTAGTTAATTTCTTGGGTTAAATAATTGAGGCAGCCAAACTTTGAAAAACGGGAAGCTATTAGTAGTATTACCTGCAGAAGCATAATCACATAATTGCACTTTAACCGCTCCCGCTCCCTGTTCTGCGTACGACTCAGGAATGAAGTTTGCAGAGAACAACATCCATATTTCAGAATCTAAAGATTTTTCATAATTGAGTTCGATATAACCACTCTCATTGGTCAAAGGGGTAAGCACAGCCTCCATAGCAGGATTGCCAAGTCTCTCATCTCTCGAAAGCACAATGGGGCCACGTGTAATAGCAACAAACTCAGGTAGGTCGCCCATCATATGCAGTTTGCCCTTCATCTCAAACTCAATCGTTATTTTGTCATTATTCTCCCATTCACGGTTTATTGTAAGAAAGCTGCCGGGCGTGATATCCCTATGAACATTCGCTACTTCATTATTCACTAAAACCTTGTAATTAGTGCTCCACGAAGGAATTCTAAGAGCGATATTCATATTCTCCTTACCCTTCAATTCTATGTCTAAATTTATAATACCCGAAACAGGATAATCTGTACTCTGTTTAATTACAACAGGATTATTGTTAGGCGAGTTAACCTTATACAAACCATCTACATAAAAGTTGATGTAAACCCCCTCATCAGACTCCATAACAGTGGAGTGAGGAATCGTAAAGAGACCCCTTGGTCCACTTGCATTGCAACAATTCAGCCCCATTCCGCACTGCTCAGAACCTTCTAGTCTCTGACCCGATAAAGGAGTGTATTTTGCCCAATCAGAGCCATCAGGCTTCATTGCCCCAAGCAGCGCATTATAATAAGTCTTTTCAATAGCGTCGGCATATTTAGCATCACCAGTCAATCTAAGCAACTGCTGATTGAATTTAATCCAAGTTACCGTCACACAAGTCTCCTGATAATGAGCAATAGGAGCTGTCTGCTTATCTTTACCCGAAAACCACGCCTCCATTGCCGATCCCGAGCCAGCAATATTAATTTCACTATCAATTATGCTTTTCCAAGTCTTCTCAACCGCCTCTTTATGCAACTCATTTCCAGTAATACGATATAACTCTAGCAAGCCCTCATAGCACGACATCATCTCGTAAGCCTTTTGACCCTGTTCCCATCCATACCAATTGTTTTCAGGTTTTGCAAAACGACTTCCAACAGGGATATCTGCTTTTGATATTAATTGCGGCCCTTGTGGTGTTTCCCACTGTTGTACTATATCCTCCGCAAAATCAAGGTAAACCTTCTTGCCCGTCCTTGAGTAAAGCTGACAAACAGGCTCCAGCACCGACGATGCCGCCATACCTCTATGATTTCCCAACTCTACAATATCTAAATTCTTCTCACTAAGTTCTTTAATCAAAAAGTCGGCCTCCTTAGCAGCTGCATTTAATGCATCTTGATCATTTGTAAGATCGTAATAAGCAATTAGCCCCAGCATGCAATATTTTCTTCCCCAAATATCCCATGCCTGAAGTCTGCTCTCGGGCGCATAGTTACCAATATAACCATCCGAAGTTTGCGTCTTTATCAATCCATCAACAGCATCCTTTAATTTAACGGCCAGCTCAGGTGTAGGGTTGTATTTATAAGCCAACACTGCAGAGGTAAACCACTTACCCCAAAATTCGCTCTGCCAGCAGCTGTGCTCATCCCTCTGTTTAAAGGGTTGTATAAGCCTCTCAATATCCTGCGCAAGAATACGATTTTTATAAGAAGCATCAAGCTTCTCACCCAAATAACCATTCACCTCTGCATGAGAAGCGTTTATTAATTTATCCTGTGCACTAACAATTATTACTGTTAGAGTAAAAAAGGCAATTATTGAAAATAACTTTTTTGATTTGTTCATAGTTAAAAGGTTATTTATAATCAAGTTCAAGCAAGTGTTTGCCGCTCATTAGCTCAGTCTCACTTTCATTAGTCTCGCTTCCCGGTACATTCAATATACCTGTTGTGCCTACAGGAATTTCAATATCCATCAAAAGCTTATCACCTTTAATTTCCCAATCAACTTTTATATTACCGTATGGCGTCATTTGAGATGTCTTAGCCCAAGAAATACCACTGGGAATCTGTGGATCAATAATAAACCTTTTAAAAGCCCTCTCACCCTCAATATTTCTAATTCCTCCAACTACCTGATAAAACCATTGGCCAACACCATTATAGCAATTATGTATTCTGCTTCTTTCTCCGTTCCAGTGTTCCCAAGTAGTTGTAGCCCCATTGTCAATCATATAAAGATAACTCGGATACGACCTTTTTTTAAGCATAGAGTAAATAAAATCAGGTTGATTAGCTTTTGCCGCCCATTCCATCATTACAGGAATTCCAACAAGACCTGTATTTAAATGACCACCATACTCACTATTTGTTTTCTCAATTAACAGCTGAGTTAAATCATTATGCATCTCTTTAGGGGTAACTTCCGCAAGCATCGGAAATATGATATCAATTTGCGATCCTGTAGAATAATATCCTTCTTCAACATCAAAATAGGTGTCATGAATCAGCTTGTTAAGGACACTCCTTTTCTCAGCGAATATCAATTTGTCGCTTTCCTTTCCCAGAACATCGGCAATCTTTTCCATCTGCCCAAGACATATAGAGATGTAGCAGTTGTTTACAAGATCAACCGACCTCTCATCAGAATGATTTGGGTTGCCTACACCTTCAGGTGTTGCCCAGTCTCCCAAGTACCAGCTCCTGTAATTCGTATCCGGCCATCTCTTAAGCAATCCGTCAATAGTATGATTATCCACATACCCAAGCCATTTAATCATTACCGGATAATATTTTTCTAAAACTCTGGTATCACCATATTGCTGATAACTGTTCCACGAAGCAGAAATAATAAAACCGCACCAATATGGGCCACCACCTGCACTATATGGGTTTGGTGCAGTGTGTGGCATACTTCCATCCTCACGAATAACATCACCCCACGCTTGCAGCCAGTTGTTGTAAAGAGGAGAAAGATTAAACATTGTTTGTGCAGTAATTGTAGAAGCATTTCCATCACCCCCATACCCCAATCGTTCAATCTGCGGGCAATCTACAAGATAACCTCCAAGACCAACATTTCTAAGGGTATATGAAATCATATCATGTATGTTATTAAGATCATCATCAGACGAAACAAAGCTCGATGCCTCTTCAAAATCGGTATGAATAAAGTGAGCTTTGATATTATTAATCTCAGGCTCTTGAATAAGATTAGATATTTTCACATACCTAAAGCCATGATAATTAAACTTATTTATAAAATGCTCGGTACCTTCACCCGAAGCAATGTATCTGTCAATTTGTCCCTGACCATAAATATCTCCATCGGCAGTTAAATGATCAGAGTACTCCATTACAATCTCTTGGTCTTTCTCTAACTCCTTAAATGTAATATCAAACCAACCAGAAATTGTTGTTCCCATGTCTATCAAATGACTGCTCTCATCTATTCTTTTTGTAGAAATCGGCGAAATACTATTTTTTATTCTATTAGGCTCCACCATTTGAGGACTAACCTCATGATCAGGTATATCGGCAATTGTAACACTCTGCCACAACAACTTATCGGGAGATTCAAATGCAATATTCCTAACTTCTTTGTTACCAGTTATCGTCTCACCTCCAAAACGGTGAGGACGCCAGGTTCCAATACTCTTATACTCACTCTCGCGTGCAGTCCAAGTTTCATCACTAACTAATATCCTATGAACATCCTCTCCATCCAACTTTTCTAATTGAGCTTTAAATACCGGTCCTTTACCCACTACACCAGGCAATCCTTCGTTATACCAACCGCTGCCTAACCAGATGATTATATTATTTTCTCCTTTCTTAATATACTCACTCACATCGTAAGTATTAATAAGAGAACGTTTATTAAACTGTGCTACAGCAGGCGACAAAACTTCATCACCAACCCTCTTACCATTAATAAAAACCTCATGATAGCCAAGTGAGTTAACATGCAGAAAGTAAGCCTCATTCTTGCCAATTCTATCTATAGAAAACTGTTTCCTAAACTGAGGAGAAGATACAGTATCGCTGCTCTCAACTTCACTATTAAGCCTAATATAAGAAGCAAACCAGTCAAAGCTATTTAACAATCCAATGCTGAATTTAGCAGGCCTGCTCCAATCCGAGACCATGTCATTACCATCCCACACCCTAATTTTCCAATAAAGCTGTTCACCCGAACTTAGTTTCTTTCCGGAATACTCAACTAGCACGCTTTCCGAAGAGGATGTTTTTCCTGAATTCCAATAGTTCGAATTGTTCTCATCTAACTTTTCAATCTCCGAAGCAACCAAAATTTGATATGCCGTTTGTGTAGCACCCTGTTCAGACGAACTATTAATCCAGCTAAAGTGAGGCCTAGAAGTATTAATACCCAATGGATCAGTCAAATTCTCACACTTTAAATCAGTTACTTTTAAAGCACTATTTGCCGTACATCCCATCGTTGCCACAAACAAAAAAATTGCAGTAACAATAAATATTTTTTTTATAAAGATATTCTTCAGCCTCATATAAATAATTTTAAAATGCAATCAGCACTTACTTTTTAGGTTTAATCTTAAAAGTGTAAGAGCCAGCATCAAGTTTTATGTGATTAAGTCCTTTAGTATCTAACTTTTCAATCACTACATTGTCGGGTATATAAAATGTAGCACTACTATTTGCAGGGATTACAATATTATAAGAAACACTGTTTTTATTATCCCATTTCCAGTCCGATACAATAGTTCCATATGGAGATTTAAAATCAGCCCTAAACTCTTTCAAATCCTTTTCAAAATGAGGTCTCAAGATGATATGCTTAAAACCAGGCTCAGCCGCATCCGGAAAAATACCTCCCAAACCTTTAAAAAACCAAGCACCAATTTCACCAAACATCATATGATTATCAGATATGTCACGCTCAGCATCAAGATCCCAGTTCTCTAGCAGGGTAGTGGCACCATTCACAATCCACCAACCCCACGATGGGTAAGTATCTTGAACAGCAACCTTATAAGCCACCTCAGGATAACCATTCTCACTTAAAGCATTCAACAGAGCCTTGGCGCCCAGCACTCCCACATCAAGATGAAAATCAGTTTTCCTCACCTGCTCAGCCAAGTTAGCCGCTACCTTATCAATCATATCCTCAGGCACCACCTTCCAATGCAGCGGCACACTAAGTTCAGTTTGCGTTCCACTCGCATAAATTCCCGTTTCATAATTAAGATACTTCTTGTTAATTGCATCCTTTATCTTCTCTGCCAATGCCGAGTAATGAATATAATCAGCCTCTTTTCCAAAAAGCTTAGCCGCATTAGCCAAAATTCTTGAATCAACATAGAAATAGACCGATGAGGTAAGTTCAAGATTAGAGCGAGACTTAACCGGCACCCAATCGCCACGTCCCCATGAGGTTAAGCCCTCCGGACTAGTTCTGTCTACATAGTCAACATAACGTTTTATATTCTCATACGTGTCGGCCAACAATTTGCTATCACCATAAAATCTGTAAATCTCCCAAGGAATAATAGCAATGGTACTAGTCCAGTCCAACCCGTTTGCCGTACCATAACCCCATCCACCTGTTGGAATAATATCCGGCAACACACCATTCGGCTGCTGTTCATCTCGATGATCAGCAAGCCATTTTTCATAAATAGTAATACCATCAAAGTTATAAAGAGCCGTCTCAATAGCAAAGTGCCCGTCGCCCGTCCATCCATTCTTCTCACGTTGAGGGCAATCGGTAGGATATCCCATCAGGTTCGACAGATAAGCATTGTTTGTTGCCCACCACAACCTGTTAATAAGCTCACTCGAAGTCTTAATCCTACCCACCGGAGGCACATCACTATGCATAAAGTAAGCAGTTAAACTATTTATATCCAAGTCGACGGCACTACTGGCTTCCACCTCAACATATCTAAAACCTTTATAGTTAAACCGAGCCATAAACTCATCCACTCCACCACTCAAGATAAGAATATCTGTTTGAAAAGGATCTTCCTCTTTATCACCGCGATAATAAATATCAATATTAGCCAAGTCTATTCGGCCATTATCGTCTAAACGTTCTCCATGCTTAATTTTCAATACAGTGCCCTCTTCGCCCGAGGCAGTAATACTTGTCACACCCGCCATATTCCTGCCAAAGTCATACAAGTAAGTAGCATCATCAATCTTAGTAAATGAAACAGCCGGAATGGTCATAACATTTCTTATAGGTCTCAACTGCTGAGCGGTTATATTCTGAGAAGGAGCCTGACGAAGTCCAACGCCGTTCCACTTCGAATCATCAAATTGCGCACTGCTCCAACCCTCAATTTCCTTACGGGCATCGTAATGCTCAGCAGTATATATGCTGTTAAAAATTATGGGGCTATCAGTTTTTCTCCACGATAAGTCAGTAAAAATAGTTTCCACACTACCATCTGTATAAAAGATCTTCAGATCCAAACAAAAAGCAGGTCTGTTGCGCCACGGAGCCCTTTCAAAGTTCCACACTGCCAGCGATTGGTGGTTATACCAACCATTGCCCAATACCACACCAACAGCATTATCACCTCTTTGCAGCTGTTCAGTAACGTCGTGTGTTACATACAAATTTCTCCTGTCAAAACGGGTGTACATCGGATCCAGCCTCTGATTACCAATCTTCACACCATTAACATGCAGCTCATAAAGTCCCGCCACCGCAATATAAACACGTGCCGATTCAATCTCTTTATCAGCCTTAAACCCTTTTCTGAAATAGGGCGCCGCCTTGTAATTAATATCCCTGCCATCGCTAATCCAGCTACCCTGCCAATTGCTCAAATCCATCATCCCTGTTTCAAATGTCTGAATATCAGAGATACTCTCTTTCTTATTTTGATCCCAAATAATCACCTTCCAGTAATATTTTGTAAAAGGATTAAGATTAGCACCTATGTATGTTACCAGCTGTACTTCAGAATCAATCTTACCACTATCCCAAATTATATCATTACTCCCGTTATTACTCTCAGCATCATTCTTATATACAATCAGAGAAGTCGATCCGTTTACAGAATTCACCAATAGCGAATCAACCCCCACAATCAACCTGTAGGCATCCTGTTTAGCCCCCTTCCTGTTATCATCAATCTTCCATGTTAACCTCGGATTATGATTATCCAAACCAATCGGATTCTCTAGATAATCAGTCTGCAGTTCCACAGGATTCTGGCCGTAAACAAGTAAACCCAAAAACGATATTGCTACAATTAGAAATGATTTATACATTATATAATTCCTTATTATTTAGATGCTTTATTTTACTATTTAGTTGTTTAAACCTTACTACTTAGCTTATATAAACTTCTTATTTAGTCTTTTTTTCAACAACTATTTAATTGCCTTTTCTTCTAATATTTAGTTTCTTCTTCAATAATTATCTCTTCCACTTTTGTATACAGCTCATACGTATAGCTATGACTACCACTTCCCACCTCTTTATATTCTTTCACATGAGGCAAATATATCTTAGCGCTACAGTTATGCGGAATCGAAACATTAAGCGTAAAACTATAATCAACAATTTTCCAATCCACGCTAATAGTGCCATACATAGTCTTATACGAAGCATTCACGTAGCTCAGGTCCTCAACCGGTTGAGGTGCAATAATTATATTCTTATACCCACTGTTACCTTCAGACTGAATACCTGCCAGCGATTTAAAAAACCACTCTTCAATCTGTCCCATCATAAAATGGTTCCACGAAGCACCCGCTCTGGGGTCCCACAACTCAGTCAGTGTTGTAGCCCCAAACTGAAGTTGAAAGCCATATCCCGGCACCTCCTTATGATTATGCATTTTATACATAATATCGTTCAGACCATTATCAGCCAATGTCTGAAAAAGATAACGGTTACCCACATCACCAGTCGAAAGCCTATAATTCCTACCTTTAATATTCTTCACAAGATTATCCAGTACACCTTCTCTGTTTTCCTCTTCAACAATTCCAGCAAATAGAGGCATGGAGTTCGATGCCTGGCTACCAGTACCATAATATTTGTCCTCCTCATCATAAAACTCACTGTTAAACGCATCTTTCACATCACTTCTCAGCTGAGAATAATATAGCTCATCTTCACTGTTACCAGTAATAGCAGCAGCCTCAACCAGATAATCAATAACCATATAATAATGTGTCGATGCAGAAAGCGCAACAGGAGTATTATGCGAAACCCCATATGGCTGATCCTCTCTGTAATCACACCAATCACCCAAACCATGAGATACAATATGATTGGTAGCAGTTGAAGAAAGATAATCAACATACCTCTTCATAACATCGTAATACTCAATAATTAGTGAGTTGTCGCCATAAAACTGATAATACATAAAAGGCAGAATTACAGAAGTACTTCCCCATTCAGGAGAATCTCTAAAACCACCATCAAAAATCACATACTCAGGCGCGATGTCAGGCACCAAGCCATTCTCAAGTTGCGAATCTCTTATATCGCTCATAATCTTACGAGCGAAAGTCGACAGGTCGAAATTGTAAAACAAACCCGGTCCATTCAAGTGAACCTGTTCAAGCCAACCCAACTTCTCGCGATGCGGGCAATCAGTAAACACCGCATGCATGTTGCTCTTCATGGCATTAACAATCAAGCGGTGCGTATTATTAAAAATCTCGTTCGAACTTTCAAATGTCGATGTTTGAGGATTAGAGTTGTAAACAAACAACGATTCTATCTCCTTTACTATTTTATCTACATTACCAGAACCTTTGCCAGAATCATTATCTGAAGCTTTACTAGAGCCATTATCAGAGGTTTCACTAGAATTATTATCAGCACTTCTAGTTTCTTCCACCTGAATATACCTATATCCATAAAATGAATACCTAGGTTGCCACACCTCTTCACCACCACCCTTAAGGGTATATTCAAAGTAATAGGGTGTGCCCGACTGTGACTGGTTTACACTGCCATCTTCATTAATATTTTCTCCTAAAATCAATTTTATTTTGTCACCCTCCTTACCCTTAACCTTAATTCTTGGGAACCCCGATAAATTTTGTCCCATATCATAAACATAAGAACTACCCACTCTTTTAACCGAAGCAGCAGAGAAAGTTTCCATAATCTTAATAGGGTAGGTGGTCTGAGCTGTCAGCCTGCCTTTTGGAGCCTCCTGCACAACAACTGGCATCCATTCCGAATCATCAAAACCCTGCTTATCCCATCCCGGCTGTTCAAGTCTAGCGTCGTAATCCTCACCCCCATACATATCATTAAACACCAATGGGCTAAGCGAATATTTCCACGAGTTGTCCGAAACAACCTCCTCAGTAGTTCCATCTTTATACGTAACAATCATCTTAAAAAAAAGCGTTGGAGGACCAAAACTAACCTGCATCTTCACATATCTGCCGCCTTGTTCATTATAGAAGCCATTACCCAGCAATACTCCCAAAGCATTTTTCTTCTTTAACTCATCAGTTACATCAAATGCGTTGTAGTAAATGGTCTTATCATAATCGCTCCACATCGGATCAAACTGAGTGTCGCCCAACTTCTCACCGTTAAGCGATAGCTCATAATGCCCCAATCCACTTACATAGATAATAGCATCCTTAATTTTTTTATTGCTATCAAACTCTTTCCTCAGATAAATACTTCTTTTAGAAAGAGGATCAGTCTCCTGCCATCTCTTGCCAGCTTCAGAGGATATTGATAGTCCATGATAATTTCTTCCTTCAGGAATGTTCGAGTCCTCACGTCTGATAGCCCCAATCCAGTTGCTCCCATTTTCAATATCCACCGGAGCTAATCTAAAACTGCCCATTTCACTCCATTCAGACAACCTTTCATTGTTATCCCAAACACGAACCCTCCACAAATATTTAACTCCCGGCTTCAATTTATCAATATCAAGTTTCACTCCCTGACTCTTCTCGGAATCAATTTTGCCAGAGTCCCAAATCATCTCACTTTTGTTCTTAGTATCTGAGTAAATCTCAACCTGATAAGCCGTCTGAAGTAAATCATTTTCGTTAGACTGTAGCTGCCAGCCAAAACGAGGCGATTCCGAATTAACAGCCAAAGGGTTTTCTACATTATCAACTCTTATCGTAGTTACTTTAAAAACATTTCTTCCCTGAGCATAATCCGAACATTGAGTTAAGATGATGAAAAGCGAAGCAAATACTATTATTTTTGGCAATAAGTATCTAAATCCTATCTGTTTCCGGCTTGTTATACCCATTTCTTTATTATTTAATTTTTTCAGTTTCTAAACACAAATTTACAAAAATAAACCCAGTTTGCACAATGTTTCAACCTTTAAGTCGGTTTCAAAACAAGAGTCATTAACATCTTTAATATTAAGCGCTTAAGCTGGTTTTAAAACAGCACAAATCCAAAGCCTCAATATCTTACAGCTTCAATATCTTACAGCTTTAATTGCAACCGGCCCAAATAATCCCGATGGTTGTAAACGCGATTCTGCATTATACGGATTAACCAAATACCACGTCTTGCGTTGCTCTTCAGGTAATCCCATGTCACCAATAATCCTGTTCATCCAATTATTTACTACTGTCACAGAAATAGAGTTAGCACCACTGTTTATAAAATCTGTAATATCCACATTATAAGGCGATGTCCATGCACCACCTGCATAAGTATCGTTAACATACACCTTAGCCATAGCAGTTAGATTACCAAGATCAATCACATAGTTCTCACCATCTTTTTTCTCAGGCAACTCAAAATCGATTTTATATGTAGCCTCACCAGAATAATATTTTATCCTCTCGTCCAACGAAGTCGTCCAGTCGTAAAGAGACTCAAATTCAATTTCCTCAGCGGGGCCTCTTCTCGAAGCCTCAAAATTCACCATCCAAGGTCCCTCAAGATCTACAATAACCTCTGGCAACGGATAGTTGTCGGTAATCTCCTTTAGCGAACTATCTTCAGCCCTCTTTTTAAAGACTATAAATACACTTTCATAGGCCGAAAGCTTTATCGGAACCATTGTAGACCCTTCATTCATATCATAAGCCGGCAATAGCCTTATCGAGCCGGTTACAGCATCCCACAGTTCGGGTTGCCTTCCCGTTACCCTAAACTCAGGATATATAATCTTCTCTTCATTTGCCTGATTCGATATAAAGTATATATCTGTATTATCGCTAACCGTTCTGTGGCCATAATGAATTGAATTATCTTCAGGAAGCAAACAGTCGGGTGGCAAATCAATAAGCTCAAACACCTCCTTCATAGGTAACCCATTCATAATATAACCTTTGCCATACACCCTATGCTTAATATTCACACCATCAACTTCACCCCATATTTCCGATGCCATCTCTCTAACCCTTTCATCAGCAAACGGCTGGTTTTCTAGGCTAGGAGAATGTGTGGGTGGCTGTCCAACAACTACTGCTCCAGCGTCTGCCAGCTCTTTTATCTTCACAAGCACTTCGGGCCTCATAGTCTTTTGTTTTGGGAGTACCAACACTTTATACTTAGTGCCATGGGGTAGAGTAAGCAATCCATCCTCAACCCTCATATCTCTCACTATTACCTCAGCATTAATATAATCAAACTGATAACCCACAGGAAGCGGAGGATCGGTCACCCCCGTCATTTTAGGCGCATCCTCACCAATAAAATAAGCAACGTCAGCAACATTCAACCCCTGTTGCAGCATCATATTAGATCTTTTCAGATAAGCCGTAAACAGATCAATCTGCGAAAACCATGTGTTCTTCCTATCAAATTCATTTCCAAACCAAGCGTTTACACCCGGATTTTTATCCTCATACGGCTGCATTATATATACATGAAGCAGAGTATTATTTATACCCTCAGCAAAAAATCTGTCAGTGCGCTGTTTCATCATGGCAGGGTAACGAGAATATGCCGGCCCCCCTGAAGTATTCGACTCAGCAGATATCTTGTTTTTACCATAAATATGTCCTGCCGAAGTTGCAGCTCTGTTTTCAATATTACCCAGTTCACCTTCACTCCAATACTCACCTCCAATTTCGTCAGACTGGCCACCATACATCAAAAACTCACCCGGAAATCCCCAATGGCCATAATTCTCAAGCCATGTTGTTAAGCCATGCTCATGGCTCACATCTCTCAATCCACCCACATAATCATAAGCAACCTTATCTGCAATCATTCTTCTTATATCCCACAAGAAACGATCCGATTCCAGTTGACTGTTAATCACAAATCCATTAAAAACAGGAAGGTAGGGCACAGCGCTATATCCATATCTGCTCTTAAACTCCTCAAGAAAACCATCCGTAAAATTCTGCCCGCCGGTTTCATAGCTATCCTGCACCACAACCTTAAATGTTTTTCTGTCCTCCTCAGGGATACGTCTTAAAATCTCCCCAATAAATCTGTCAAAATGTTCTGCCACCCATTCCTTACTCATTTTATCCACTTCAAGACCAGTTGCCTCAGGCGAAGCCGGTCCATTCGTAACCTCCGTAGGTGCCATACCCAGCCTCAGAATAATCCATTCACCCTCAGGTGCATCCCATCTCAACACACCATCTTCCGACATATACTCAGTAACATCAATAACATCATTATCATTGATTATAAATCCTTCAAGCATAGGCTCTTTCTGTTCCTCCCACATATAAGCATCCCAATAGGGTAGAGGAGTTGGATGCATCTTAGCCAATGTTTTTTCACTATACCGCTCTACTTTAGGCAAAGAGCTTAAAACTATCTCAGCCAATCCTGCGTTCTGAGGCACATTGTTAAACGTAAGCCTAAACTCACTCGCTGTCACATCATCAAACGAAATTGTTACTGGTGCAAATGGCACAAACCCTACATTTAATGCCGGGTTCGATCTGTTTATCCCAAACTCTTTAACAACCTTAAACTCATCATTATCACCCTTAAACTCTAATATTGTATGAGCATTAACTGCAACCTCCTTCAGGTGTACAGTCAAACTTCTTGCAGTAAACGGCTCATCTGTTTTAAAGTTAATCTCCAGCTTTCCTCCTTCCGGAAAATTTACACCTGTAGAAATGTCACCATCAAAAACGCTATTTATATCCAATACGGTAGGAATAGTTAATATCATACTGTTTTCACTATTCATTATCATGCCATCACCCACCAAGTTTGGCAAAGCAATAACTCTCACATCCTGAAAAAAAGTAGTTGGTTCGCTCAGTTCTATCTCCGTTATACCTGGTCCCACAATCTTCTCCTGCGATGAGGCAAGATATCTCATCGACTCTTCCGGCTTAATCCATGGGCCCCCCGACTGGCTCCAGCCAGGTGAGTTAAAAATCCCAATCTCAATATCCAGTTCAGTTGCAGTTCTCAAAGCAGTATGCATAATATCCCACCACTCATCGCTTAAAATCTTCACATCACCGTATGGTAGATCCTCAATTCCAATATTACCAATAAAAGCACGGTTTATTCCTGCCTCTTTCATAGCATGCAAATCTCTCACAGCACCCTCTTCAGAAATATTATCAGATATCCAGTACCAGTAAACACTTGTTTGAATGTTGTCGGGGGGACTTATAAAATCAGCTTCCAAATCATTTGATTCAATACACGACACATTAATTAGCAATAATAATAGTGTTATCAGGTATAAACTTCTATTTCTCATCATCGTTTTTTTGAGTTTCCAATTATGCAGTAACCTTTTACGAACTAAATAAATTAGATTAATAATTTAAAATACACGCAATAACGTGTTTCGAGATTTCTCAGAATTGCAAATGTACACTATGTTAACTTAAATTTAACTTAGAAAAATGATAAAACTACTATGAAAAATGGAGCTATCTATAAAAAACCTTCTTTATAGTAACAGGTCCAAGCAGTCCCGAAGGCACCAAAGGCGAGTTAGCATCATACGGATTATATGTAGTAAACGTATAACCCTTTTTGCCCTCCAGCTTCAGCTTCTCGTCGCCCACCAATCTGTTAATCCACAAATTAGCCACTTCTATAACAAGTCTGTTATTCTTCTCCACCAACTTATCAGTTATATCCAGCTTCCATGGGTATGTCCAAAGTATACCAACCTCCTGACCATTCAAAACCACCCTTGCCATATTTTTTACACTCCCCAAGTCGATAATAATATTATCCTCACCAATATCAAAGTCTTCAGGCAGATCAAAAATATTACTATACGAAGCAATGCCCGAGTAGTACTTAATGCCCTCCTCCCCATGATTTGTCCAATCGCTCAACTCCTCAAAAACAGTACGTTCGGGCCCACCAAACTTCTTATCAAATGCCACATTCCACTTACTGTTTATAGTCATTATCACACTCTCCTCTTTATAAAAAGAGTTACTTATATCTATAGTATTCCTCTTATCAAAAACAACAAAATAGCTCTGAAATGGCTCAAACTTCAACTCCGCCTTCCACCTATTATTATTAAAACTCAAGCCATCCAAATTATAAGTCTTTCCAGATATAGGATCCCAAATCGATGCATTCTCTTCACCCGACCTAAAAAAACAGTCCGTAGTAACAGTTTCATTCGTTTTATTAGAAACAAAATATATTTCCCAATGCATCGAAGTCCTGTGCGTATATCTTATCGACTCACTATATTCCTTAAAATCCTCTTCAATATCCATCTCCCTCAGCACATCACTCACCAGATCGTAATCAGGGTACAAATTATCAACCCTTAGCTCAAGCTCCCTGCCACTAATAACCTTTCCCCCACCATAGTTCACAGCACCGTAGCCATCATCCATATGCGATTTTCCCCAAATCTTTTGCGCCAGTTCATCAACCTTAGCATCATTTTTAGGATAACCCGTTAGACTAGGCGATTTCACCGGAGGAATCCCCATTACCACTGCGCCATCTTTTATCAGCGACTCAATTTTAATCAACAGTTCAGGTGTCATTGTCCTCACAAGAGGGAGAACCAATATTTTGTACTGTCCACCACCCGGAAAAACAATACTTCCATTTTCTACATGTGCAAGATAAAGCTGACCGGGCGAACAACCATCAAAGTTATAACCTCTCCTATCGGGAATGGTATCATTGCCCGTCATAGCAGAAGCCGGAGGAACAAAAACATGCGGTGCTCCTTCAGGAGTTAAAAACAGAATATCCGCAACACTTCTGCCCTGTTGTAAAATATACTGACAACGCGATATGTAGTTGTGATAAGCACCCACCATAGGCCACCAGGTCTGATTCCTGTCCCAGTGAACCCCATACGGCCCCATCGTTGCCCCCGGTCTAAGCGAGTCGGCAAGAAATTGATTCTGAAACGTATGATAAACAAACCTGTTAATACCAGTTGCAAAAGCCCAGTCACCCTGATTTTTCATCACCTCAGGATGCTGCTTCCACCCCTCACCGGGGTCGCCCGTAAATGCTTCAGCAGCAATAATAGATCTGCCATTAATATGCCCAATAGATGATGCCTCAATGCAACTAAATGCAGAGTTAAATCCAAATCCAAGGCTCCAAAACTCACCCATAGGTATATCAGCTATAGTACCCAACTCTAAATCGGCCGTCGGATTCATATCATAAGGCTCAATAGAAAAATCCAATTTATTCTTCTTAGCATATATCTTCGCATACTGAGCATGGTTCTCTAAAATAAGCTCCTGCGATGTTTGTCTTAAGTCCCACAAAAAACGCTCACTAATCTCGTGATTCTCTACAATCATCCCCGAAACAACCGGATAAAATGGCAAAGGGTCATAACCTCTCTTTCTGATGAAATCATACCTAAAGTTCCAGCTCCAATTCTGTGCACCCATCTCCCAGCTATCCATGTGCAGCCTTTTCAAACCACCCTTTTTACTCTTGTCCGGAAATCCGGTCCTCTTCAAAAGTCCCCCAATAAAATAATCCAAGTGATTATTAAGAGCCCTCTTGTCAAATTTATCAGATTCAAAGCCCAGACCCGGCAGCGGAGCCGGTCTCGTTTGTGCCCCATTATTTCTGCTCACAAATCTCATCACAATCCACTCTCCATTAGGTGCATCCCAAATTAGCCTGCCCTCTTTATCCATCTTTTCGCTCAAATCGATAACCTCATCCCATTTAATAGGCTCACCATTTAAAGCAGGAAACGAGTCTTGTGCCACAAAATAAGGTTTCACGCCAGCCACCGAAGTGTATGGAGGCCTATAATACAGAGCCTTCTCATCAATATCATAAATAGAATCTATCTTCTCTGTATACCTGAATGCTAGCACGGCAATATCTCTGTAATACTCTTCCCATTGCTTTTGTAGTTCAGTGGGTAGACCAAAATAGGGACTCTTTGGAGCAGGAACGGGTAGGATAGTGTCAATCAGCCTGCCACCCTTCACCACAATAGTATCACTCACAATGTGCTGCATCGATTCCTGCGGTTTCACCCAGGGTCCACCACTGCCTGTCCATCCCGGACCAATCCCAAGCGATATCTCAATGCCAAGCCTCTCTGCTTCTCTCACAGCATGCACAAACAACTGCTGCCATTCCTCACTAAAAAAATCAACATTTCCGCGTTCTACACCCACATTCACCTCCAGAAACATAAGGTTACCGATGCCGGCTTTTTGCATCGATTCAAGGTCTTTTGTTATCGACTCCTCGTTTATATTCCCATCCATAAAATACCAGTAAACACCCGGCTTTGCCACATCGGGGGGCGAAGCAAAACCTTTTATCAATTCACTTATGTTTTGCGAATGTAAGGTTAATGTCAGTAACATCATTAAAGATAAAACCAACCCCAATTTATTTATATTTACAGATTTCATAATACCTCTACTTATTTCATACACCCCTATAAAAAATCACCAATATTTACAAATATAAACTTAATAATCTCTTAAAAATATAGTAAAATGATTTCATTACTGTAATAAATGACAATTCTTTAATAATTGAGTAATTCTTAAAGAAATGTCAAAGCGCCAGATAATAGAAGGTGTAAATCGCGAATGATATTGCAAATTGTGTATCTTTGCAACTAAACAACAGAGATACAAATTATGATTATTGCCGTAGATTTCGACGGAACTATAGTAGAACACGAATACCCAAAAATAGGTCGTCCTATCCCATTTGCTATAGAAACATTACTTCAGATTCAAAAAGATGGCCACAAGCTTATATTGTGGACTGTGCGTCGTGGAGAATATCTCCAGGAAGCAGTAGATTATTGTGCCGAAAGAGGACTTCATTTCTTTGCCGAAAACGAAAACTATCGTGGCGAGACCGTAGAGAGAGATGAGTACTCGCGCAAGTTAAAATCCGATATGTTTATCGACGACCGTAACCTTGGTGGGTTACCCGATTGGGGTGTTATTTATAATGTAATTAAAGCAACCGATGAAGGACATCCAAACCCACTTGCTCTTCTGGCAGGCAACTCAGCCATGCCCGAAAATAAGAAGAAAAGAGGGTGGTTCAGACGGGGTAGGGAAAACAGGTAAAGGAAACAGGTAAAGAAAACAGGTAAAGAAAAGTAATAGAAAACAGGTGAAAACAAAAAAAGCAGGGTCAATCACCCTGCTTTTTCTTATTCTTATAATCAATTACTAGAATCAATCCTTTTTGCGGTTCTTGTTTTTGTTCTTGCCGCCGTAACCATAACCGTAACCATAACCATATCCATAACCGTAACCACGGTGGAATTCAGATACGTCGTTAATTACAAGAAGCATATTTTTCAATTTATTCTGCTCCATCAAACTGTTAGCAAACCTTACGTTACCCTTGCTAGAGTAATCCATTCTACATACATAAACCGTTGCATCAGTCACCCTGCTCATCACCAAAGTATCCGTTACCAGAGCCGACGGTGCAGAGTCGATAAATATATAATCATAATCATCTTTCAGCTTCTCAATTGCTGCATCAAGCGAATTACGAGAAAGAAGTTCAGCCGGGTTAGGCGGAACCGGTCCCGATGGCAACACATGTAAGTTGGGATGTAATCCCGAAGGTAAGATCAGTTTGTTTATATCCTTTTCGAAGCCCGACAGGTAGCTTGTGATACCATCCTTAGAGTCTAGATCCATATACTCCCTTAATCTAGGTATCCTAAGGTCAAGACCTATAAGCAATACCTTTTTATTCAAAAAGGCAGTACTAAGTGCCAAGTTAATAGCAATAAAAGTCTTACCTTCGCCCGAAACGGTAGAAGTAAAAGTCACCACCTTATTATCCGAGCCCAATGTGAGTAGTAAGTTGGTACGAGACATTCTGAAAGCTTCATCAATAGGCTTTGTTTCGTTATCCTCAACAACTACTTGCTTATCATCATCATGTTTAGGAATCTCACCCAAAACAGGCACTTTGCTGAGCCTGTCAACATCAGCCCTAGTGCGCAGCTTATACTGCAATATATCCATCAGATAAATAATACCTGCAGGAATCAACACCCCAAGCATCAAAGCAGCAAGCAGTAAAATCATCCTTCGTGGCGAAACCTGCCCCCCTGTAAGAGCCTCATCAAGCACCTTCGCACTGTTGGCCGTAGCCGCTAGTTCAAGCGCGTTCTCCTCACGTTTCTGCAGCAACATCAAAAACAGGCTAGCCTTAATCTGTTGTTCTCGCGAAAGCTCCATAAACTCTCTCTCTTGGGTAGGCATAACCCCAACACGGCCACCATATATATTAGCCTGGTTACGTGCATCACGACGCTGAATACTCAACCCCTGCTGCACACTGTTAATAGAAGAGTTAATATTCTCTCTCAATCCCGATATCTGATCCTCAAGTCTTTTCATTGCCGGGTTATCGGCAGTCATGCTCTGCGAAAGGCGCTCACGCTCAAGAACCAGACGGTTATACTCACTGGTAGTAGCGGCAAGGTTAGGATCTTCCAATCCCACATTCGCAGGTATAGTCTTGTTTGCATTATTCGGATTATTCACATAATCACTCAACGAGTTCACAACATTCAGCTGAGTCTCCACCTGCACAAGCTGCTGTTCATACTGGCTGCCCATCTGCATGTTACGCTGAAGGTCAATCTGCAAGTCGCTCAAGCCCTCCTGTTGTTTATAATCCTCAACACTTCTTTCGGCATCACTCAGCTCACGGTCGATAATAGCAATACGCTCATTAATAAACGACTGTGTGTTAAAGGCCTCCATCTTATTATCCTCAATGGTTTCGTTGTTATACACCTCAACCAGCATATTAAGAAAATCCTTACCTTTTTCAGGGTAGGGAGTATTAATCGAAAGATCCAGCACCGAGGCTTGTCTCGATGCCTGTTGTACCGATAAGCTTCCCCTATACTGTTTTATCACCGCATTAGGATGCATTATAATCACAGTCAACTCACTATCTCTAAAACCATTTTCCGGTCTTTTCGTAAAACTGATATTACCGTGAGGGGTGGGCAATAAAGCCGGCAGTGAGGCAAACACAGTATCAACATCTCTCGAACCATTTATTAGACCCGAAACAGTAACCGAGCCAGTCTCTTTATCTGTAACCATATCAAAAGAGATATTACTGCTCAGGCTGTCCAGGTCGCTTTGTGCCATACTCACAATCACAGGGCTGTCCTTATAAAGGTCGACACTCTTAATCCTGCCACTAACAATATACGAAGTGTGCAGGTTTAGTCTGTTAATAACGTTGCGAATCATTGAGCGACTCTGCAAGATATAAATCTCATTTTCCAAGTTAGATACCGCACCCAGTCCTCCAAGCTGCAAGCCATCCATCCCACCAATCGATGGTTCAAATCGCTGGTTCCTGGCCTCTTTAAGTACCACGCTCGAAGTTACATTATAAACAGGAGTTGTATATCTCAGGTATATAAACACTATAACAAGAGCCACAACAACACCCAGCACAAACCATCTCCAGTATCGTGCAAATCGCATCACTATCTCCATTATAGAAATTGTCTCACTATTTGCGAGATCAGTATTATCCGTTTGCGAAGCGGAATTCAAGTCAGTCATTCGTAAAATTTGTATTGTAAATTAAAAAACAGTCTATTATTGCATTAACAATTTAAAAAGAAATTGGTTTCTATTTACCTAAAAATATTAACCAACAAGCCAGCAAGAGAAATTAATATCGAGGTTCCCGATATCCAAAGACTTGTTGCACTACCAATCTCCGAGCTTTTCGCTTTAGTTTTATTAGGTTCAACATACACCACATCATTCTGTTGCAAAAAATAGTAAGGCGAGTAGATAACAGTAGGATCATTCAAGTTAAGTACAATCACATTCTGGTTGCCATTAGCATCCTCCCTAATTATCTTCACGTTATCACGTTTACCATAAATGGTCATATCTCCCGCCATGGCAAGAGCCTCAAAGATGTTAACCTTCTCGTTCACGATTGTAAAAGTATTAGGTCGGGCCACCTCACCCAGCACCGAAATCTTGTAATTCACAAAACTCACAGTCACCACCGGCGGTTCCTTCAAATATTTTAAGAGCAGGCTGGTAATTTTCTCTTCCGCCTCCCTTTTGGTCAACCCGCTCAGGGTAACCATACCCACAACGGGAAAGTTAATCTGTCCATTGTTATCCACCAGGTACTTCTGCAAGGCAGGCTGAGAGTAAGTGCTTGTTCCGGTACTCAAAGCCGGCACAGTAAGGTTAAAAGGCTTCACAGCCTCCGGGTCTGTAGCCACCACAGTAATAGTAAGTAGATCTTTAGGTAATATCTGTGCGTCATACAAAGGAGTAGTCTGCATATAACCGGTCATGTCCTCCTCACCGGCATCCTGAATATAAGCAACATTCTTCGCACCACTGCAAGCGGCCATTCCCAATATGGTAACAGCCACCGTTATCAAATAGAACAATTTCTTCATAAAAATCAGTATTCGTTAAATTGTCAGTTGCAAAATTAGCATAATTAGCCGAAATGACAACTCAATAAAAATATATTCTTTGTTTATATATGATAAAAGGGTATTTTTCTACAGTCAGCTCCGTTAAAGACACCGTAACAAAATCGACTCTGAGGGATTTCCTGTAAACATCATACTTCTATCATATTAGGTTTACAATCCCCCAGAGTAAATTTCATATCCGATAGCGGGAGCCGGCCACTCTCAGATAATTATTTCTTCAAATCAGACTTCAGAATATTGCTTCTTCCCGGCTTATCTCCAGGTCCCGATTTTTCGTTTTTCTCTGTTTTCTTAGTCGAATAACTTTTCTTTTTTTTGTCTTTATTCTTTTGGTCTTTGGCATCCATATCATTTTATTTTTAATCATCGCAGTAATTTTTATATCACACTTAACTGTACAATTACAACTCAAATTGTTGTCATTAAGTTCACACAAAAAACTGTGATTTAAATTGTTTAACCTAAAATATACCAACGCCGCTACCTCTTTTCAAAAAAGTAGCGGCGTAGTATAATAATAAAAAGATGTTTTCGTCACACCGTGACACCTTAATTGTGAAGCCTTTCTAATACGCGCATCAATTTTTATTAAAATCGACTCTGAGGGAACTTTTTCTAGTTCGGTCTCCTTCTCAACAAAGAATCCCAAATGCACCCTCAGAGTAAATTTTAAATTTCCAAGGGCGAAGAGCCCACGCCCTCAGAAATTAAAGTTGAGTGATTAATTTAAAAAATAACACTAAAATTTTAACACAATAACCAACATTTATAAAATTCAACAACTATAACGAAGGAGTGAAAAAATGGTTTAGAGAATTAATATTCTTTAATTTTGATTAACCTAAGAATCTGAAAATCAATATTTATTAGGTAAGGTTTTGAAAGGTTTTTAAGCAAAATTAAGCGATAATTATCCGATGCAGACACCTAAAATAATCATATAAAATGAGTTGCAAAAAAAGAGCAAAAAATAGGCAACCCGATCTTACAAAGAAACAATTATTGCACAATACTGCAATACGATTCCGAAGAAGAGGTTGCCCGTGATTAAGATACATTTTATGGTAAAACATAAACCTTATAAAAGATAAACCAACAGACAATATTTTTGTTCATTCCAATTCCGTAAATAATAAATCCTTACAAAACTTTAAAACCACTCATAACTATTTTTATTTGTTAAATTAATCCTAATTTACTAGTTTAGCGCAAAAAACCATTATAGAGGTCAATAATGGCTATTTTAGCTGACATTTAATACTAAAAGTTCAGAGATTATTAATATAAAATTTAACAAAATGTTTACAATCAAATCAAAAACCAATTTAAAAACAGTGACCAAATCAGTTTTAACTACATTAATCGTATTTAGTCTAACATCATGCGAATCAGAAGAAGTAAGTAGCAGACCCGTCGAAAACAACAAAGCAGCTACATTTACAAGCACAATCAGCAATCCATTAAAAGAGCTCTCACATACAAGGGCAGCAGGCACCACCTGGCATGCAGGCGATCAGATCGGAATATATGCCATAGAATCATTGCAAGAATTAAGCGATGAGTCGATATACAACAATTACAGTAACCACAAATATATAAACCAAGCAGCAGGTGAAGTAGCCAACTTCAATGCCGTAGGAGATGAAATATTATTTCCGCATACAGATCAAAAAATAGACTTCATTGCTTATTACCCATACACAACAGACATCACCAATTTCACATTTCCTGTCGATGTTTCAGTACAGGAACCGCAATCGAATATCGATATAATGTATGCAACAGCTAAAGGGCACAGTTCCGAAAACCCCAATGTAGAACTCAAGTTTAGTCACATGTTATCACAACTTCAGCTCAAGCTAACCTCCAACGAAGAAGTAAGCCTGCAAGATGCTTTAGTTACAATCAAAAATGCCCATACAAACGCCATCTTTAATATTGCAGATGGAACCATAACAACAGACACCATCATTAAAACCGTAACGCCAATAATAGTTTTTAATTCAGAAATAAACGAGCTAACAGCAAAAGCAATATTACTGCCAGGGCAAGATCTAAGCAACATTAATATTGAGGTTCAGCTAAACAATGGCTACATCTACAACTGGACGCCCACCCAATACACACTCACGCCACAAACCACCAGAGTTTACAAATTCAATATTACAAAAGAAGATGTTGAGTTAATCCATAGTGGCTCCACAATCAACGATTGGGAACTTGATACAGACGAAACAGTTCACAACCTCAAGCCCACTCCAAATGACTCATCAGGCAATCCAGAAGATCCCGACAGCACAGACCCTGAAGCCACAGATAAGGGCACAGAAGCTAATCCATATACAGTATCAGAGGCAATCGCAGCTACTAGTGGTTATGCCTGGGTTGAAGGATATATTTTAGGATATGCAACTAAAGAAGGAACAACAGACCGCGTCATAAACACCGATCCCAATCAGCCAAACAGTGAAACAAATATCGTATTAACAGACGATATCACAGTTACAGATCCGGAACTAATATTCCCGGTAGATCTCAACTCATCTAATCCGGAATCAGCCCATTTTAACGCTCTCAACCTTAGAGATAACGATCACCTAATAGGTCAGAAGGTAAAAATATACTGCAAGATTAATCACTACAGAGGTGGCGTTGGAGGTATAGATATATCAGATTATTCAATAATCTGATCAATATCAACCCAAAAGAATCTAGGGCGATAAGTGCTTACATCATTAAACAGATTAGAAAACTCCAAACTATTTACATTATAACTTACAAGTATCTT
>Ga0209075_1000797_pt1 | contig 30328 bp, 20 predicted proteins | sample Stecom2011_FD_187523 | JGI IMG/M metagenome (GOLD analysis project Ga0209075, IMG submission 187523) | Agricultural soil microbial communities from Utah to study Nitrogen management - Steer compost 2011 (SPAdes) (version 2) | ecosystem: Environmental > Terrestrial > Soil > Agricultural land...
GGAAACTCGCCGAGCAAAAAGGCGACCTCGACGCCGCATACCAGGCTTATGAGGCCGCTCACCGCGTCGACGCGACCTATGTGCCCAACCTGCTCAGCCTGGGGAAATTGCTGGTCACGACCGAAGACTGGGACGGCGCGCTCAAGATTTTCCAGACCCTTTTGCTCCACCAGATGAGCATCCAGGACAGCGCGCAAAAGGTTGATCTTTATTATTATCTCGGCCGGGTCCGCCTGCAAAAAGGCGACGCGCGCCGCGCCAAGGATATGTTCAACCGCGCGCTGGGCATTGACGCGGCCCACGCGCCCAGCAAGGAGGCGCTCGACTCACTTTGAGCCCAATCATTGATAAGAACGCTCATTTTCAACCCAAATATTAGACTGGATCTGTTCGGGAACTCTCGCTAGGGTTCCCGAAAATTCGTGCCCGAAGTATGCGCGATTTCCCGTCCCATGCGGTAACTCTAATATAACGAGGCTTGAAAATGACGACCAATGGCTGGACATTTTACTCGAAAAATATTTTCACTCTGCTCGCCGCGATAGCCCTGCTCGGGCTGAGCGCCTGCGGCGACGACGATGATAACGGCGGCGTCGATAATAACGACGTCGATCACTGCGCCGACGTCACCTGCGTGGCGCCCGCGCCCACCTGCCAGGGCGATAGCGCGATCACCTATACCGGCACCGGCACCTGCGACCCTGAAGATGGCACCTGCAGCTTCGCCGAGGTTGCCCAGACCACCGATTGCACGGAAACCGGCGAGATTTGCTTCGAGGGCGCCTGCGTTCCCGCCGGCACCGACCTCTGCGAGGGCATCACCTGCAACAACCCGCCTGCCGCCAGCTGCGACGGCGATAACGCGATCACGTATACCGGCTCGGGCACCTGCCAGCCCGCCGACGGAACCTGTGATTATGACGCGGTCGCCGAGACGACCGACTGCACAGCGACCGGCGATATCTGCTTTGAAGGCACGTGTATCGACCCCGATACCGATCTCTGTGAAAACCTCGAATGCATTATCCCCCCGGCCACCTGTGACGGCGACGTCGCCGTCAGCTATTCAGGCGAAGGCACCTGCCAGTCCGAAGACGGCACCTGCGACTATAGTGATGTAGAGACGCGCGTTGACTGCAGCGAGTCCGACGAAATCTGCTTCGAAGGCGCGTGCGTCCCCGCCGATACCGACCTCTGCGAAGACAACAGCTGCGAGGCACCCGCGGCCTCCTGCGACGGCAATTTCGCGGTCAGCTATTCGGGCGAGGGCACCTGCCAGCCCGCCGACGGAACCTGCGACTTCTCAAGCGTCGAGACGCGCGTCGATTGCGGCGCAACCAGCCAGATATGTGACGCAGGCACGTGCGTCGACGCCGATACCGATGACCATAGCGTCAACCCCGGCGACCTCGTCATCACCGAGTTTATGGCGGACCCCGTGGCCGTCAACGACACGTACGGCGAGTATTTCGAGGTCTATAATACGACCGACCGCATCCTTCATCTCAACGGACTGACGATCTATGACGACGGCAGTGACTCCTTTGAGGTAACCCACCCAAGCGACGACCCGATCGCCGTGGCGCCCCACAGTTATTTCGTATTCGGAAATAATGCCGACAGCGCGACCAACGGCGGCCTGACGATTGATTATGCCTATAGCGGCATGACGCTCGCCAATGGCGCAGACGAAATCATCATCGCCAAAGACCTGGGCGGCGCAGGCGAGGCCGAGATCGCGCGGGTCGAGTACGGCTCCAGCACCGACTTCCCATCCAAGGCTGCGGGCATCTCGGCGCAGCTGGGCGCGGAGCATGGCTTCGACGGCATCGACAATAACGACGGCACCCTCTGGTGCCATTCGCGCGACGCGATCAGCAGCAGCAACGCCGACCTGGGAACTCCCGGCGCGGCCAACGTCGTCTGCACCCTGCCTACCGCGACGGTGACCATCCAGGACCTGCAGGACGAGTCGAGCTCCAATCACCCGGTTCCCGGCACCCCCGTGATCATCACCGGCGTGACCATCACCGCCCTGAGCGCTAACGACGCCTGGGCCCAGGATCCCGCCGGTGGCCCGTATTCGGGCGTCTATCTCAACGTGCGCAACTCGGACACGGACCTGTTGCAAGTAGGCGATATTGTCGACATCGCCGGCACCTATACCGAAGCCTATACGGTCACGACCGTCGACACCCCGGTATTCACCATTCAATCAAGCGGCACCCCGCTGGAGCCCGAGTACGTGTCTTCGAGCGCCTTCGCCGACCCGGCGGGCGCCGAGTCCTGGGAGGGCGTGCTGATTCGCATCGCCAAGCCCGGTGTCACCAATGAGAACCCGGACGCGCCGGCAAATCATAATGAGTTCCGCATCGACGCAACGCTTCGGGTCGATGATCAACTCTACGATTATAATGGCGCCGGCCACCAACCGACCCAATGCGATACCTTCGCCCAGCTCAGCGGCATCGTTCATTTTACCTTCAGCAATTATAAATTGCTGCCGCGCGACGCGGCCGACTTCCCCGCCCCCGGCGCGCTCGATATCTCCACGGATAATGAGGTGATAACCTATTTCAGCATTTCGCCCTCGTCGATCTGCGTCGAGCCGGGCACTGAAGTGAATTGGGACACCGACGGCGGCGGGCAAGTCGAGTTGACCGAGTCCAACCCGGCCACCGACGCCCCCCTCGCCTCACCGACCTTCTCGGGAACCGTCGGCGGGATCAGTGGTTTCTCCCACACCTTCAACGAAGCGGGTATCACCCACTATCAAGCCCTGAATAATCGCGGTAACTCGATCGGAAACGGACGCGTGATCGTGGTGGAAGCCCCGTAACTTCGTATTCGCTTAGTCCTTTGAGAAAGCCCCCGCGCCTTGCCTGGCGCGGGGGCTTTTTTAAGTTAGCGCCCGTGACATTTCAATCAAGCTGGATCTGGCGGCCAATGCCCACTATGGTCGCCACGATCAGGTTTTCGGCACGGGTTTTTACACAAATTTTTCGTATTTTTGTTCTACCGGGAGAAATAAATGATGGCGACACAATTTGGATTGAGCAATTCGAGAAAATTATGGCCCATCCTGGCGGCCCTCGCCTTCCTGGGACTCAGCGCCTGTGGCGACAGCGCGCCGAGAAATGAGTGCGCCGAGATCACCTGTGAGACCCCCGAAGCCTATTGCGACGGCGAGACCGCTGTGAGCTATTCGGGCGGAGGCACCTGCATCAAATCGACCGGCGTCTGCGATATCGAGGCGGTCGAGCGCCGCCTCGACTGCAGCTCGCGCATCGACGCGCTGGGCGAAGCCGAGGTCTGCGTCGACGGGGCATGCCAGCCGGTCGACCGCTGCGGGGCGGACGCCTGCGCCCAACCCGAACCTACCTGCATCGGCTCCACAAACCTCATCACCTATAGCGGCGCGGGGGTATGCAACGAGTTCGATGGCACCTGTGATTTCGCGCCCGTCAGCCACGCGATCGACTGCGCCGATACCGGTGAGATCTGCAAGGACGGCGCCTGCCAGCCCGTCGATCTATGCGAACACGTGACCTGTGCGCCCCCCGGCCCCTCCTGCAATGGCGACCTCGCCGTCACCTACACCGGCGAGGCGGGCACCTGCCAGCAGGCCGACGGCACCTGTGAGTTCCCCGGTGAATTCGAAGAGACCGATTGCGCCGCAAGCGACCAGGTCTGCCAGTTGGGCGCATGCGTCGACGAGGCCGTCGACCTATGCGTCGACGAAACCTGCGATGCGCCGGCGGCCACCTGTGAGGGCGACGTCGCGGTTACCTATTCGGGCGCGGGCACATGCCTGCAAACCGACGGAAGTTGCGATTTCGCGGACGTGAAGGTCGAGACCGATTGCAGCGCGACCAGCCAAATCTGCGAGGCGGGCGCGTGCGTCGACGACACCGAGCCGTCCTGCGACGGCGTGACCTGCGACCAGTCGCCGGCGCCCTTTTGTGAAGGCGACGTCGCTGTCACCTTTACGGGCAATGACGGCGTCTGCGTCGAAGCCGACGGCAGCTGCGACTATACGGCCGAAGAAGTGCGTGTCGACTGCAGCGCGACCGGCGAATCCTGCGCCGGCGGGGCCTGCGTCACGGCGGGCGACCACAGCGTCAACCCCGGCGATCTTGTCTTCACCGAGATCATGGCCGACCCGGCGGTCGTCACCGACGCGGTGGGCGAGTATTTCGAGATCTATAATACGACCGGGCGCACCCTGCATATCGACGGGCTGGTCATCAGCGACAAGAACGACGTCTCCTTCGACGTCGTCCTCGAACCGGCCGCTCCGATCGAAGTTGCGCCGCAATCGTATTTTGTCTTCGGCAAAAACGCCGATTCCGCGACCAATGGCGGGATTGACGTCGACTTCGTCTGGTCCGGCTTCAACCTGACCAATTCCGCCGACACCCTTGTCATCACCCGGCCGGGCACCCCGGATATCGAGATCGCGCGCATCGAATATGGCGGCACCTCCGGTCTCCCCAGCGTCAAAGCCGGCAAGTCGATGCAGTTTGGCAGCGGAAATGACTTCGCCGATTATGCCGACGGCACGCTCTGGTGCGACTCCACCGAGCCCATCAACCCCGGCGATACCTCGCCGGACCTCGGCACCCCGGGTGCCGCAAATAGCACCTGCGACTAATGCCGCACGGATCATAAATCCGTGACGCAAAAAAGCCCCCGCGCCATCGTCGGCGCGGGGGCTTTTTCATTTCGACCTCTTCTTAGGCGTCCCCATACTCCTTCGGAATATAGGGAAGCGGCAGCTGCGCAAAATTCTCCACCACCTTAAATTGATGCGCCTCCTCAATGGGCGCGTTGCCCGGGCGTTTGGCCACCGCCACTTGCAACCCTGCGCGCGCAGCCGCCTTAATCTCCTCGATATTATCGCTCACAAAAAGCATGAGCCCGGGCGAAACACCCACCTCGGCGCAGATCTTCTCATAGCTCTCGGCCTGCTTTTTGGGGCCGGTTTGCGTGTCAAAATAGCCCGATAAATACCCGCTCAAATCGCCATGATCGCTGTATTTAAACAGCAAGATCTGCGCCTCAACGCTTCCCGATGAATAAATATAAGTCGGAATGCCCAGCGACTTCAGGACCTCCAGCGTCAGCGCGGCGTCGTCAAAAACAGGCGCCTTCAACGCTCCACTTTCGTAGCCCGCGCGCCAGATCCGCCCTTGCAGGGCTTTGAGCGGGGAGTTCTTCTGATCCGCGCTCATCTGCCACTTCAGATGCTCGACGACCGCTGCCACGAACGCCGCGTCAGACGGTGCGCTCTCATCCACCCGAGGTGCCCCCTCGCCGGCCGGGCTGGCATTAATCGCCGCGATATTCTCTACGATCTGCGCCCGCAATTCCTGGAAATCAGCCGTCTCCCAATGCGTCTGAAGATAGCCCAGCATCGCGCGGCGCGCGTAGGGAAAAAGAACCTCATAGACAAATTGCACCGGCGTCGTGGTCCCCTCAATATCGAGAAGGACGCCCTGATAGGATAATGATTCGCTCAAAAGATGCCTCCAGTGGGACTATAAAATAATATAAATACTAGAATCTCAGGAATCGCCGGGCGGCTCCCGTTTGTTGATCGATGGAAGGGGCTGCGGCTCACCAATTCGCGGCGCAGATTGAAGTTCCGCGCGACATTGTGCGTCCAAAGACCGCGCCTCTTCGCCGTGGACGACCTGCGGGTCGGCCATGAAAAGGCGCTCGCGAAGCATCTCATAGGCCCCAAGGTCGCGCCGCGCGCACGCCGCGCGCGCCTGCTCAAGCAGACGGCGCGTATCATCGCCCGCCGAGCGCTGCCCCCCGTGGGGATAGCACCCGGCGGCGGCCAGCAAAACCAGGAGAAGAAAGATTTGGAAACGCGAGAAAAAACGGGACATTATCACCAACCTCAGTCACTATAACGAGGCGAAGTTGCGCAAAGACCCTTGAAGGCATCTTCGATACGCATACGTTTTTAACAGCAGTCTCAGAAGCATCACAAGGGGCGCCAAGGCGCAAGACAAGCCCGTAACGATAGCGCGTCTGCGATGCCACTGCACACGAAAAAGAGGCCCGTCATGACACATTTACTTGGATATATCTGCAGCAATAGCAGTCTCACGCCCTATGCGATTGAAACGGTACGCCAGGAGGCCTGGCCGCATCGCGCCACCCCCTGGGCTGCCAGCGGATTTGGATGGCTTCAGGAGAGCCGCACGCTTCTTCAAAAACATCCGCACCACGGCGCCCCGGTCGATATGCTGGGGCTGATGGCCGATATTTCGGCCCGCGCCCTGGTCGGACATATGAGCCAGGACACCAACGGCGGGGTGGATTCCCTGGATCTGCAACCTTTTCGCTTCCGCAAATGGGTCTATGCCCAGAGCGGCCAGATCCCGCAATTCGAAACCTATCGCAGCGAAATGCTCGCCGAAACCCCCGACTATCTGCGCCGAGGCATCCATGGAAGCACGGCCGCGGAGTTATTATTTTTGCGCTTCTATCACCATATGTGCGAAAACGGGTCGCTCGCCCAGAATGGGGTGCGCGGCGAAGCCGTGGCGAGGGCGCTGGCCGAAACACTTCGCGAAGCCCAGCGCCACCAGGCGCCGGGGGATAGCGGCGAACTCGGCCTCAATATTATCGCCGTCACCGAGCGCTTTATGGTCGTGGCGCGCACCGGCCCGCCGATGCACCTGCGCCGCTTCGAGGGCATGAAGCACCCGGCCGAAGAGCCGTTATTTGCCGGGCATCGCCCCAAGACCATCTCGCACCCGCAATTTCGCGCGGCGTTTGTGGCCAGTGGACTTCAGCCCGCCCAGGGCGACTGGCAGGAGCTTGAAAAAAACGCCATCACCTGGGTCGACCCCGATTGGCGGACCCAGACAATGGCGCTCTAAGCCGCCCTGACTTTGCAGCGAGTCAAAACGACCCGCTCAGCACGAACCCACCGCCGTCCGGACCCACCGACGGCCCCACCGACACCGACGGCCCGCCCACCGGGGCGGGGTCTGTGTCGGGGGAATCCGGGTTCAAATTCTCCTCTTTGACCGGCTTGCCGGCGAGCAACTCCCAACTTAAAAGAGTCACGCCACTGGTGATGAGCACCGCGCCGAGCGCGCTCATCACAATGCCGCCGCCGGCGGTCGCGTAGACATCCGGGCACGCAGCCACCGGCACGCCCGCGTCGCACGCCGGGTCGCCGTCAATCGCCGCCAGATAGATCCCGGTTCCCAGGCCCAATACGCCCGCGCCCACGCCCACCAGGCCGAGCATAAGTCGGGTATCACTGCCGAGACGGTCAATGGGCCCCACCGTGGCCGGAACCTCGAGGACCTGGGCGCTGCTGCTCGACAAATGATAGCGAAAAAGCACCGGCCCCTTGGTATCCTCATTCATCAATATATGCTCTTGAATATCGCGGTAGCCATCCATGCGAATATGAAGATCATGCTCTCCGGGATCGACGGCAAGGACCACAAAACCCTGGCCGACGACCTCGCCATTGAACAGAATTTCGGCCTCTTCGGGCACCACGTTTACCTGCACAAGCACCTGACCCGGCTGCAACTCAAACGCCTCTTCGCCGCCTTCGCGCGCGGGCGGGCCGCTATCGAGCATCTGCTTTAAGCTGGCTGAAAACGCCTCGATCACCTCGCGCTCCCCGCATAATTCACAGGTCTTTCGCACCGCATCAATCCGCCGACCCGCCTGCAGATCCCAGGTCTCGAAGGTCCAGGCATAGATCTCATTCTCACCGGTAATCTCGACCCTCAAACCCAGTGGCGCCTGTAATTTCGCGCCAATCTTTTGCAGGCAATCATCGGTAAAACAATCCTGGGTGACCGGATCAATCGCCGCGCTGACGGCTTTGAATTCCACAAATTTCAACGGCGTTTCGCCCACGGTATCTGTGACCCCCTGGCGCAACTTCTCCTGCAGGCTCGCCTTGATCGCGCCGGCGTCAAATTTCAGGCCGACCATCGTCGCGCCCGCATCCTCGGCCTGAGCCGCGGCGGAGCGCGGCGCAAACACCAGCAGCGCGGCGAGCAAGAGGAGCGTCCAGATCCGATCGATTCTTAAAATCCATGCCATTTTATAGCCTCAACGGTTAATGCAAAATCATTTCGCTGCGAAGTGTAGCGCGCTAGAAGTCGTTCGCCAAATTAATGCGCCTATATCGCCCTATTGGACGCCATTTGGCCAGCTTTGTTCAAAGAGAAGTTGTCTGGACAAAGGTCGGGCGCATATCGGTGCAAATAGAAAAGCGCGGACCGAAGATCCGCGCTTTCAATGATACTTATAGACCTTAATTTCAAGAGCCATCAGCCCAATAGCAAACTCTCAAGGCGCTCGATGAGGGCGCAGATTTCGGGATCCTTCGCCTCGATAAGCCCGTCGATCTTCTTGAAGGCCGCCAGCACGGTGGTGTGATCCTTGCCGCCAAATTCCTCGCCAAGGCTCGGGTAGGAGTCATCGGTATGCTTGCGCGCCAGATACATGGCGTACTGGCGAGGTTTGCTGATCCCGCGGGTGCGGCGCTTGCCACGAATATCGCGCGGGGTGATTTCGAACTCGCGCGCCACCACTTCGATAATGCGCGGGGTATTGACCTGATTTCGCTGGTCAATATCCATGCGGCTGAGCATCTCGCGCGCCTGGTCCATCGACATCGGCTGGCCCAGCAGGCTGGACTGCGCGCCCAGCCGAATCAGGGTCCCCTCAAGCTCGCGCACATTGCTGCGAATCGAGCTCGCCAGCAAAATCGCCATCTCCTTGCTCAGCGTGATCCCGTCGGCCTCGGCCTTCTTTTCCAGGATCGCGATGCGCGTCTCCATCTCCGGGGGCTGGATATCGGCGCATAACCCCCAGCTAAACCGGCTGCGAAGTCGCTCCTCGATGCCGGGCAAATCCCGCGGCAATTTATCCGAGGTCACCACGATCTGCTTGCCGCTATGATAGAGCGCGTTGAAGGTGTGGAAAAACTCTTCCTGGGTCGAATCCTTGCCGGCGATAAACTGGATATCGTCGATCAACAAGACGTCGCAGTTATTGCGAAATTGGGTGCGAAACTCGTTCATCTTCTTCTGGCGAAGCGAGGTGATGAGCTCGTTCATGAACTCCTCGGCCGACATCGTCACCACCCGCGCCTGCGGATTGCTCTTGAGCGCCTCGATCCCCACGGCGTGCAAAAGATGGGTCTTGCCCAGCCCGACGCCCCCGAAAATAAAGAGCGGATTATAGGATTTACCCGGATTCTCGGCGACCGCCGAGCATGCCGCGTGCGCGAATTGGTTGGAGGCGCCGACCACGAACTCCTCAAAGCCGTGGCGCGGATTAAGCCCGGCGGCGGCCAGGGTGTCGGCAAACGCGCGGGGCGCCGGGGCGGCCACTTCCCGGAGAAGATCGGGCTGAGCCGGCGAATCCCAGGCCATCGCCGGGGTCATCTGCCCGGGCGCGCCGATTTGCACCATGCCCGCCTGCGGCATGCGCCCCATGCGCGCGGCGACCAGCTCATCCTGAACGTCGATCTGAAACGCGTCCTGTGTGCCCCCCGGCGCGGCCTTACTCGCATAGGTCGACTCCGCATCCAGCGTTATCTCAACGCTGCCGCCGGTCACCGCCACGAGCGAATCCTCGATAAGATCCAGGTAATTCTCTTCTACCCAGGCCTTCTGAAATTCGTCGCGCACCTCCAAAAAAAACTGTCGCCCATCCCGGCGGCGACACGTAATATTCTGGAACCACGATTCATAATTATGCGAGCTCGTCTTTTCCTTAAGATCGCATAACGCTGCTTGCCAGATTTCCGACATAAATGAGGGCCAATATGAAGACTAAAAGAACGCTAAAAAACAAAAAAACCATCCTTCCATATCTATCGCGCACGCCGGCTTTCATCAACCCGAGGACCACCCATTTCGCCAGCTCATGGGCTCTTTTCAACGCCTATTTTTGCGCCCAAAGGCGGCTAAGTGTGGACGGAAGTTTAGCTTTTCGGCGAGCGAAAATCCCGCATGCATGGGCAAAGATTCTTCGGATAAAAAACGGGCGCCTGGGATCTGAAATTTCACCTTGCATTCCCCTCAAACGATCACAGTCGCCCTGTGCGTGAGTCCTGCCGAGATCGCCGCGGATCTTTGGGCGCCACAGATCACCGACGGATCGGATCACCCGGCGATCTGATCGGGCGTGGATCCGATCTGCTCCGAGCGCATCGGCGGGTCAATCGTTCTGCAGATGCGCGCCATCTTGCTGCAGCTGCAGCGCGCGCGCTGCATGATCCTCAAAGGCGGCGGCGAGTATCTTATGGGTGGCGGCATTCAGCGCCACCCCGAGCTCAGCGCGTCCCTGGTAGACGGCCCAGGCGCGCTCCAACTGACCCGCGTCGAGCAGGGCGCGCAGCAATAAATGATAGGCGGTTTCATCCAGCCCCAGGCGCGCGGCGCGCAGGTCCTGGTAGAGCTGCCAGAGCCGCTCGACGTGCCCGGCCTGGCTGAAGATCCGCAGCAATATTGAATAGATGATATGATCGGGGGAGGCCTGGGAGGCCAGCAGCGTTTGATAGATCTGCCAGACGCGCTCAAACCTCTGGGCGTCTGCGGCCGCCGTAATCAGGGTCGAATAGGTGATCAGATTGGGCAAAACCTCGTTTTTGAGCATCGTCTGGTAGACCTTCCAGGCGCGCTCACTCTGGCCCATATCACCGAAGATTTTTATCAGGATGCTATAGGTGACCACGTCGCCGGCCAGCCCCGCCTCAAGCATTTGCTCGAAGATCGCCCACGCCCGCTCGGGCTGCTGCGCGTCGCCAAAGGCCTTGATCAGACACGAATAGATGACCACATCCGGCGTCCCCCCACTGGCCTGCATGGACTCAAAAATCTCAAGCGCCCGCTCGGGTTGACCGGCATCCCCGAAGGCCTTGATCAACGCGCTATAGACCGACGCCCCCGCGCCTTCGTGGGTGGCGCGCATCACCTGGAAGACCTCCCAGACCCGCTCGGTCTGCCCGCCGCGCCCCAGCGCCTCGATCAAACTGGTATAGGTGACGATATTGGGGGTGATCTTCTCGGCCAACATCTCCTGATATACCCGCCAGGCGCTGTCCGGGTGTTTGGCCAGATACCCCGCATCGGCGCAGGCGCGAAAGATACTTGAATAGGTGACCACATTGGCCGCAACCCCGGCCGACTTCATGGAGCGGTAGGTCTCAATGGCCTGCTCAACTTTACCGGCCGCGCTATAGGCGTTGATCAGGGACGAATAGGTGACGACATTGGGCTGCACCCCGGCCTGCTGCATCTGCGAAAATACCTGCTGGGCCCGCTGCGGTTGGCGCGTGTCCCCAAAGGCCTTGATCAAGATATTAAAGGTGATCACGTTGGGCGCCACCCCGTCCGCGCTCATCTGCTCAAACCCCTGCCAGGCGCGCTCCGGCTGGCCCGCGTCCCCGAAGGCTTTGAGCAACGCGCTGTAGGTCACCACATTCGGGGTGGCCCCGTGGGCGCGCATCTTCTGGTAAATTTCATAGGCGCGCTCGGGTTGAACCGCGTCGCCAAAGACTTTGATCAGCGTCGAATAGGTAATGACATCGGGCTGCACCCCGGCGTTGAGCATCGCCTGGTAAATCTCGCCGGCGCGCTCGGGCTGCAGCGCGTCTCCGAAGGCTTTGATCAGAATATTAAAGGTGAAATCATTGGGCGCAACGCCCTGCTCTTCCATCAGCCGATACACCTCAAAGGCGCACTCCGCCATGCCCGCGTCCCCGAATGCCTTGATCAAAATATTATAGGTAAAGTCATTGGGTTGGGCGCCGGCTTCGCGCATGCCCTCAAAGAGGGCGTGGGCTTTTAGCGCCTGGCCGGCATCGCCAAATGCCTTGATCAGGCTATTATAGGTGATCACGTTGGGCACGATCCCCTGCTCCAACATCTCCTCGCAGATGCGCCAGGCGCGCTCGGGCTGCAGGGCGTCGCCGAACGCCTTGATCAGACTATTATAGGTGACAATATTGGGCCGAATTTCCGCGCGCTTCATCGTCTCGAAGAGCTGCCAGGCTCGCTCCGGCTCGCCGGAATCGCCGAAGGCTTTGACCAGAATGCTAAAGGTAATCACATTGGGCTTCACCCCGTGCTCCAGCATCTCCTGGTACAAACTCCACACCCGCTCGGATTGACCGGCGTCGCCGAACGCCTTGATCAGATTCGAGAAGGTATAGGCGTCGGGGCGCGCGTTTGACTCGATCACCTGCGTGTAGATCTGCCAGGCCCGCTCGGGCCAATGGCGGTAGGCGATGATCAGATTATTGGCGATGATGATATTGTCGGGCCAGCGAAGAAATGCCGCCTCGAGCAATGCGCGCGCTTCGCGATAGCGCTTCGACTTGCGCAGAATTTTGACCTGATGCGTGACTTGTCGCGGATGCCCGGGCAGCTCAATATCCTCCCCATCCAAATCCGCGACCCGCCCCGAGTCGCGCGACAGCTCGGCCGAATGAGCGTGTTCCTCCGGATCTTCTCCGGCGTTATTATTAGGATCGTCTTCCGTCATGATATCCGCCGTTTTGCGATCCGCCAGTTTATTCTTAATACAAATCACGAATGAGTTGTTTACGTGCAAACAACCTCAGCTACAAACAATTTATAGCATTGCGGATAGGAACACAACATGTCACTTGGATTAATTTGAGCGCGATCGATCGTTTTGACCCTCACCAAGGTTTCGAAACCCTAAGAATATTGCACCTCTGAGCAGGGTTATAATTTCGAGATCCGCCGAGTATATACGGTTTTTGCGCGCGCCTGGCCGGGCAAATTTATTTTCAGAAAAGCCAGATTCAGGAAAATATGAGCCATACCGAGAAATTGCCGCTCCCTCGACCGACCCCATTCACCGCCCAGGCGCCCGTGCGCCGACGCCGGGATCAGGCGGCCGGGATCTATGTGCATGTGCCCTTTTGCGCGCGCCAATGTCCGTACTGCGACTTCGCGGTGGACGTGCGCGCCGAGATCCCGCACCGCGCATACGCCGACGGGTTGATCCAGGAGTTTGAGCGGCGCAAAGATCAACTGCGCGGGCGCAGCGTGCAGACCATATATATCGGCGGCGGCACCCCCTCGATCTGGCATCTCGACGCGTTTAGCCGGGTTCTGCAACATCTTCGGGCGGCCATCGACACGGCGCAGACCGGGGCGCTTGAGGTCTGCATGGAGGCCAATCCGGTCGATATCAACCGGCAGAATCTGAGCGCCTGGAGTGCGGCGGGCGTGACGCGCCTGAGCATCGGGTGCCAGAGTTTTGAGCCGCGGATCCTAAAAGCGCTCAATCGAAATCATACCCGCGCCCAGGCATTAAGCGCGGTCGAAATGGCGCTCACGCACGGGCCCGGCGCGGTCTCCATCGACCTGATGTTTGGCAACCCCGACCAGACCATGCACGAGTGGATGCGCGACCTGGATACGGTCGAGAGTTTCGCGGGTTTGCAGCATCTGAGCGCGTATAATTTGACGATCGAGCCGGGCACCGCGTTTATCCGGCGCCGCGACCGCGGGCGTCTGCAAGTCCCCGATGACGAGCAATGCTCCGAGATGCTCGACCACCTGATTGCCCGCAGTGAGGCCATGGGAATGGAGCGCTATGAGGTGTCGAGCTTTGCGCGCCCCGGGCACCGAAGCCGCCATAACACCCTGTACTGGACCGGCGCCGAGTACCTGGGCCTGGGCGTCGGCGCGCATAGCCTGCGCGTGGAGTCCGACCCGGCTCACACCCCGGGGGTCTTTCGCCACGCAAACCCACGCCTCACCGACGTCTATCTGGAAGATCCGGGCGCGCCGGGCCCGTGCAGCGATTCGACGGTGGCGCTGTCGCCCCGAGAACACCTCATCGAGCGCCTATTCCTGGGGGTTCGCACCCTTGCCGGGCTTGATTTCGCGCAGCTCAAATTTCAATTTGAGCTCGCGCTCCCCGGCGAGCTGCTCGAGCAGGCCGAAGTCCTGCTCAATCAGTTCTGCGACGGGGGTTTTCTGCGGCGGGAGGGTGATTTATTTCTGCCCACACACCACGGGCTCAATGTCGCCGACGGCTTGGCCCAGCGTTTTGCGGACTCGCTCTAAGTCAGGAAACCGGCGCGTGTGAGAAAAGATGGCGCTGGATCTCAAGACCTAGGATTTCGCCGTTGATTTCACATTCTGCGACCAGGCGCCCGGCTCTGTCGAAACGGATAAAATGCGGGTCGTGGGTCAGGGCCCCGCTGCGCGCGATCTCGGCGCCGCTCAGCGTATTATAAAGAATCACTTTTTTATCTTCGAAGGCCGCGGCGAGCAGGTAGCCATCCGGGGAAAACGCCAGTTGCGTGACCCCTTTGGGCGGCGAAATTCGCTGCGTGATGACATTGGGCGCGGCGGTATTATAGATATCGATCATTCCATTCGCCCGCGCCACCGCAAAGGAGGTCTTCCCCCCGCGCGCCGTCACCACCCGAACCGCCGGCCCCGACTGAATCCGAAGGGGTTGAATGGGCTCATCGCTGAAAACCGCCGCAAATAATGCCCCGGAAGCGGTGCCAAAAAGCAGGTAGCTTTCGTTGCAGACCATCGCCGTCACCGGGGAGCGCACCGCATTCTGGTGCAACAGCTCACCGCTCGGATTCTGGGCATCCCAGCGCAAGACCGACCCGTCGGCGTGACCGGTCATCACCGTCTGTTCTCGCTGGACCATCGCCGTGATTGCGGGGCGCTCGGGCGTCTGGAAATAGAGCACCTCCGAGGAGTCGAGCCCCCCGACGACCAGGCGGTGCGCGTCGTCGAGTATCGACCAGTATCGTCGCTGAAAATCGGCGCGCAAACTTCCCGTGGCCAGTCCCTGCAGCGGGATTCCTCGGCCGTACCAGCGCGGCGGAAGCGCAAAGATATCGGCCTTGCTCACAATACTCTCGACCGCTATTTCTTCGCGGGAGGGCGCCTCCTTCGCAGGGGCATCCTTGGGGGGAGACACGCCAAGCTGAGTTCCCGCGCTCGGGCGGGGCGCGTTTGGCTCCGAAAGCGGGCGCAGCGAGACATCCAACTTTCGCCGCTGGAAGATCGCCGCCTTCGGGGTGCTCGCCGAGCCACTGGCCTCCACGCTCGATGCTTTTTCCAGCGAGGCGCTGCTCGCCACGGTCTGATTCAGCCCGGCGTTTCCCTCGGGGGCGCGCGTCGCGCCCTCATCCGGCCAAGGGCTGCCAAAATCCGAATATTCCGCGCGCGCTCGCGCGTGCTCAACCTCGGGGCGCTGCTGGGCGAAGCGATCAAGTGCTTCAATAACCGCCGCCAGGGATTGCGGGCGATCGGCGGGGCTTTTGGCGAGCATTTTTGCGACGAGATCTTCGATCTCATCGGGAAAATGCTCGCCGGGCAAGACCTCCGACAGGCGCGGCGGTTTTGTGCTGACGTGGGCTTTGAGCACCGTATAAACGCTGTCATCATCGAAGGGCGGCTTGCCGGTGAGCATGAAGAAGGTCACCGCGCCCAGGGCATAGATATCCGCGCGCCGGTCGATGCTGCCGCCCACGGCCTGCTCGGGACTCGCGTAGAGCGGGGTGCCCAAAAACCCCTGGGTCACGCGCACGTCGTCCAGGCGATGCACAATTCCGAAGTCCAGGATATGCACAAAATCATCGCCCGCCGGCAGCCGCTCGATCATGATATTATCGGGCTTGAGATCCCGGTGGATCATATTGGCCTGGTGGGCCTCATGCACGCCATTTGCGATCTGGCGCAAGATCTTGAGCGCACGCCCCAGCTCCAGCGAACCCGCCGCCCACACCACGTCCTGCAGCGTTCGCCCCTCGATAAGATCCATCAAAAGCGCGACCGCCGAATCACCGATCGGCAGGACGTCATAAAATGAGACAATATGCGGATTTCGCAGCTGCCCCAGCGCGCCGATCTCACGGTTGAGGCGCGCGCGAATCGTCTCGGAATTCGCCGTCGGATCTTCGGCTTCCAACGGGACAATTTTAAGCGCAAATTGGCGCGAAATGGCCAGCGACTCGGCCCGATAGACAAAGCCCGACGCCCCCGCCCCGATCCCGCGAGTGAGCAGATAGCGCCCGTCGATGGTCTTTCCCAACCAGGGATCGGCCAGCGGCCCGAGTTCTGGCCAGCCATGATCCGGGCGCGCACCGCACTCAAGGCACGACACATCCTCCTCATAGAGCACGGAGGTGCATCGCTCACAATAGTGAGTGGGCGGACGTTTTCGAAACTCAACGCGCCGATTTTCGTAACCCAGCTTATCAGCCATAAATATATTCAATGGGTGAAGGTGCGAAATAAAATTATGCTGGACTGATAATCATTATATTAAGAAAACAAGTCGATGGCGCACCTTCTGCGTCTAACTTGTGTAGGATAAAGTAGTAGGCGCATGTCCGGGGGGTGTCAATAGTTGTCGACGCCCAAACAACCCATATTATACCGTTATACGGCAAATTAGACGACAAAAAGCGCAATCTTTATTCTTCATGAAAAGAAGCGATTATACTCAATTTTCGGGACAAATACAGGCTGGGCGATTTCGGCGAGTGTTTGGGCTTTGGGGGATGAAAAAACCTCCAGAACACCGTGGCCGACCCGGGTAGTTTCGGCGCTCGGGGCGTCCTGTTTGACGAAGGGCGCGTCGGAATTTGCGCTCGGCGGGAGCGCTGCCGCGGCAATAATCTTGCGCGGCCGCGGGATGCCAGGCAGCCTGGAAGGTGCCTCGCCCGTCTGGCTTAGCCGGCGCTCCGCGCGCGAATTTAGCGGCGCCGCGATAATGGAATCGAGCGCGTCGATGAGGGCGAGCATATCCTGGGGGCGCTTCTGGGGTTGCTTTTGCAGCATCTTATCGAGCAGTTGAGGTAGCGACGGCGGAAATATGCGATTCGGCGCACTCTCCTGAAGCCCGGGGGCCGCCTTATGCACGTGCATGCGCAGGACTTCCTTGACCCGCGCGTGCTGAAACGGCGGGTGGCCAACGAGCATCTCAAAGAACATAACCCCCAGCGAATAGATATCGCTGCGCGGGTCAATCGTCGCGCCGCGGGCCTGCTCGGGGCTGGCATAAAGAGGCGTGCCGACAAATCCATTGGTGATGGCGACGCCGTCATCAAGCCAGACGATCCCGAAATCCAGCAGATGAATAAAATCATCGCCCCCGGCCATGGATTCAACCAAAATATTGGCGGGTTTAAGGTCGCGATGCACCATGCCAGCCCGATGCGCGGCGTGGCTGGCGATGGCAACCTGGCGCAGGATGCGGCAGGCGCGCTCCCAGCTCAAGGCATCGCTGCCGCGCAGCAGGCGAGCCAATGTTGGCGCGCAGATATAGTCCATGACCAGCGCCGCGCAGGTCTTTGACACCTGAAGCACCTCGAAAATACGCACGATATGCGGGTGGCGAAGCCGGCTCATCGCGGCGATTTCGCGGCCGAGCCGCGCGCGCACTACCTCGGGATTTGGCGCCGTCACCTGCGGGCCGAAGTCGATGATCTTAATCGCAAATTGGCGGTGGATATTCAGCGATTCCGCCTCATAGACCCGCGCCGCCGGCCCGCGCGCGATGCGCCGGGTAATCAGATAGCGCTCCCCCAGTATTTGGCCCAACCAGGGGTCGTTGGCGCGCTCAAGCGCCGCCCATCCCTCGGCGGGCGGGTGGCTCTCACAGTAGATACACCGCGGGTCATCTTGAAAGGCGATGGCGGTGCATTTCAAGCAAAAGTGTCCCGCCTGCTCGACCGGCGCCGCCCCCCCCACGCCCTGCTGACCCGCTCGCCCGGGGCGCTTGACTGGCAGCCCGCGCACCACATGGCGCGCGATGCCTGTCATCTGTGGATCTTCTGCCACCGCCTTCATCGCCCTCCCCCCTTGTTTTGATTATATCGCGTTTTCAACCCTGTGAGCAGAACCTAGCCACCCGGCGCGCGATGAGAAGAGCCCTGGCAAAACAGCATAAAAAAACCCCCACGCGATCGTTTCGGATCACGCGGGGGCTCTTATTTTAAGCAGGTCGGCGGCTCGGCTTGCTGCCTCAGGGAGTCGCCTCTTCCTCCGGCTCAGGGATGACCGAGTAGACGAGCTCGACATTATATCCGCCGAGGATCTGGAAGCTCTCCTCCTCAACCCATTCGATATTCATGCCCGCTTCAACCGCCGTGCACTCAGTGACTGCGAAACGGCTCCGATCCACCACACATCCGCCGGGGGTCATCTCGGAGTCAATGCTCTCCGGGATGCAATAGGGGTTCGTCTGAAGGTCCGCGAAGGTCCGCGCGGCCTCACCCTCGCCGGGATAGATGCGCAATTGCATGCCGCTATCGCAGAATTTTCGGTCGCTTCGGCCAAAGGGCAGGCAGCTTGGCTCCTGGTCGCCAAAGGTAAAAGCGGGGCAATCCTCGTCGACCAGACATTCGTGCGGCGGCTCGACTATGCACTGCGCAACGGAGCCGGCAATCAACTCGCCGATTTCACCCAATGTCGCACCCATGCTGGCCGGGTCGCAGATCAGGCCGGTGGGGATCTGGGGCAATACGGTCTCTTTGGCGAAGTGGCTCAAAAAGCTGTCATAGCGGTCGCCGGATTTGGCAAAGCGAAGGGTCGAGCTGCCTGAACCATCATCGCCGAGCGTGCAGGAAATTGCTTCCCGAATCACACTATAAGGGGCCACTTTAATGGACTGAGGCATATTGCAACTATTGGGATCTTTTAGAAATTTATCAATATTTGTGCGAATCGTATCCTGGTCGGCCTCAGGCTGGGCACTGATCGCCGCCTCGATATCACTAGGGGTGGGATACGCTTCGCCATAAAGGCGAGATTCGCCGTGGATCGAGGTCACAACAATCGAATTCTCGTTGATCTCCTCTTTGCCCTTGGAGGCCGCCAGATTATCCTTAAAACGCTGTGCAAGTTTGTCGGTACTGATAAGCGGGGTGGTAGCGGCCAGCGCCGGGTCATTCCACATTGCACATACCGAATCGCCACAGGGCGTCGCGAGATGGACTGAGCGCGAAATCGGGTTACCCTCTTCATCATAGAACGGGGTGGTATTGGGCAGGGCAGTATTCCCTGCGAAGGCGCCATAATCGCTGCAATCATTTTCATCGGTTACGATAACCAGCGCGAAGTTCGCATTCTCGCGAATCAGACCATGATTCGGGGCCTGAGCGCCATTTTCAAACGGCTGCTCCACCGGTCCGCCGGTCATCTCCGGCGAGATCGCGTGGATGGCACCCGCCAGGCCCTTCTCATTACCATCGCCGGTTGTCCCAACCAGGCTCATGCAGGCGAAGTCGGCCCGCATGGCCTCAATACCCTCTGCGGTCAATTGTCCGGTCACCGGATCTTGATAATTTTTGGACTGCAGGACTAACCCATTATCACCTCTGATGGGACGATAGGGATTATCTGCCTCGGAAGTATCGTACCTTGGCTGTTCCCCGCTAGGAGTCGTGGGAAAAAGTTTATGTTGATTTGTCCTATTATTTTCATCTCTACTATAGGCTGCCTCGATTTCGTCGTCGGTGACATTCTCCAGGTGCGCCCACTCGTCCGGATTTTTGGAGCACTGGATCGCCAGTGCAATATTGGTGCGCACCGGCTCAAAACCGTCCATCGGATCCGATGGGTTGCCCTCATCACCGCGACAATTCCCAAATTCATCCCCATAATTGGTCGGCACCGGTTGCGGAAACCCCTGCAAATAACCCGGTCGCGCCTGCCACTCACTGCCGTCAGTTCGGGAAAAATGCGATGTGGTCACGCCCATCTGAAAATCAATATTCTGGGCGGTGATCTGGTCAATAAAATTCAAAAAGTTCTGGCGAATCGACTCCTGGATCTTACACATCGACCCCGAGTTATCGATCATCCACAAGATATCGACCGAGGCCGCCGAGTCCGGCGAGCGATCCGTGGTGATCACGACCGACCCGGAGCTCTGGCTAAAAGAAACCGGATGCGCGTTGCACGACAGGAGCATCCCGGCCATCGACAGGCCCATCAGGCCCAGGGTCGCGCGCTTCGATGCGTTCTTTAAGAATACTTTTTTGGCCATCATATTTATCCCGATCTTCTTGCCATGGGGTGGACTTGCGCGAGTTTTGGACCAACTGCGGCCTTACTCTGCGGTTCAAGTCGGATCATTTAGAATGATTTTCAAATAATTAAGCGCGAAATAATACCGATCCAACGCGCACCTGAGACTCTCGAGCGAACTCGACGATTCACCAGCCTCAATATGCCGTCACATTATAAGAAAGCCGAAGGCGTGTCCACTTGCGCCGGCGCGCGCGCGCCGCGTTTTGCGCGGCGCTGTGAACATATTCCCGCCAAGACTCAGGCCGCATCGGAACGCGAAAAGGCCGCCCAATCGCTCACCGAAACTCTTTATAGAGACTTCGGTGCGTTGGGCGGCCTTGTCGGCAACAACTCGGCTCAATCAACCGCGCGCCTGGGCGCGCGTCGACTCAGGAGAGGTGCGTGGTGTGCGGCAGCAGGGCAATCTGGCGCGAGCGCAGGATCGCGGTGCGCAGACGACGCTGATTCTTTGCGCTCAATCCGGTGATGCGAGCCGGCAACATCTTTCCCGTCGTGGTGAGGAAAAGTTTAAGCAGTTCCGGATTCTTATAATCGATGCGCCAGGACGGATTCTCGTCGAAGGGGTCGATCTTGCGACGGCGGCGCCAGTTGATGCGCCCGTATTTGCTGCGAGCCATAATATTTCTCTCGTGATGCACTATGAAGGATCGATAAATCCGATGCGTGAGCGCCCGGCATTGCGACGCTCACACAAACCCGATTTATCCCAAATTATTTAATTTTTTCTTCCACGAACTCGACATGCTTGCGCACGACCGGGTCGAATTTTTTCAAGCGTATTTTGTCCGGGTTGGCACGCTTATTCTTCTTATACGTGTAAAAGTACCCGGTACCGGCGCTCGAAACGAGTTTGATTTTTTCCCGCATTATACGCTCTCCTGCCGCCGACTTATTCGCGGCCTAAAAAATCGAATCAATCTTTGCAAAACCCACACTCGTCCACAAGGCATACCCCGCGAGCGCGGCCAAGGCGCCGGACCATAAGGGATCAAATGCGCGGATGCAAGTATGTTTGAGCGATTTTGTGCGAATCACTCCACAATACGCCCCGGATAACCCTTCTTTTGCAGGGCGGCCAGCGCTGAATCGAGCTGCTCGGGGGTCGGCGCGCTGTCCAGGCTCACCCGGGCGCTGCCGTCGGTATGCGAGACTTCCACACGATCCTTGTCGACGCCAAACTGCTGGCTAAGGGTTGCGCGAACGCCGTTGGCGCATCCCCCACAGGTCATGCCTTGCACTGCAAACTTTAGCGTTGTCATCTTCTACTCCTCAATGAGTTTTAATCAGCCCTGCGCGGCCGCATTTGCACGCATTTCGGCCTCCTGGCTGATCTGGGCGGCCGAGCTGGGATCGACTTCCTGCAGAACCCGCCACTCAAGCCCCAGGTCGCGCGCCGAGGTCATGCTACGATTATCGATGCGCTCATTTCTCCAAAAACGCACCTGACACTGCTCCTGGCCGACCGCAATCGCCTGGGTAAGATAGCGACTCGCGGTCGTCTGGGGGTTGCTCGTGCTGCCCGTTTGCTCAAAGCTCCAATCGGTTTCAAGCGTCATATTCGCGCCCTCGCCGGTATTATTAATCCGATAACCCTGCATAAATAAAAGGTTTCGCGCCGACGGCCACACCTGTTCGCAGGGCTTATTATAGACATGCTTTTCGGTCATCTGATCAATATACGCAGTGCGCGCCGACGACGCGCGCATCGACGCGCAGCCCGACCCCACCAACAGCGCCATAATTGCGAACATTCCCAGAAAATATCTCAGTTTCAACGGTGCGTTTTTCATGCCTGTCTCACTTCAAAATGGCAAAATTATTTGTTCCGGTTATTGGACTGCAATAATTTCGAAATATTCAGTTCTTAACTCCCGGCTCGCTTAGATATCCCAGCGCTTTTCGCGCAAATACAGAAACCCGCAAACCCCGCCAAAGAAGACGATTGTGAACCCGCCCAGAACCCCGAGATCCGCGCTTAATTGGGTCTCGGCTTCGCCCAAAAAGCGATTGAGCGGATTCGGGGGCAGCGGCGCCAGCGCCCCGGCGTCGGGGCGCAGTGCTCTGGGGATATTCGCCTGCGCAAGCAGGGCGGCCGAGAGCATTGTCGGCTGCTCCTCCGATGTGATCTCGTAGGCGTTCGCCCGGTGCTCAACATGCAGCGCGGCCTCAAAACCCCAGCGCGCGATCGCCAGCTTGCTCGCCAATTCAGTCGGCCCATTCATCTTGTCGATCGGCATGATCGCCCCGCCCAGGATCACCTGTGGGATCAGCAAAATCGGCACCAGCGCGATCGCCGCCTCGCCGGTGCGCACCAATGCCGAGAGCATCAACCCCAGCCCCAGCCCCGCCAGCGAACACAGCCACAAAACCCCGAGATGCCACAGCGGGTTCCCCCGAAAATCCAGCGTAAAATACGTGATCATCACCAGCATCAGGCATTGCATAAAACACAGCACGCCCAGCACCGTAAATTTGCTCGCTGCGTAGGCGAGCACCGATAGATTGACCATGCGCTCGCGCCGGTAGATGGCCTGCTCGCGCACAATCTCACGCGCCGCATTCGAGCAGCCAAACCACACCGCTGCCACCACCAGCAAAAAGAGCGCAAAGGGCGCAAATTGCAGCCGGCTCATCAACCCGCCGCTCTCCCGGGCAAAGACCAGGGCGAGCAAGATCCCCACGATCGGCGCCTGAACCAGCAAAATAGCCGTGCCGACGCGATCTTTGAGTTTGATATCCAGATAGCGCCTGGACAGCGTCCACCACTGGCGCACCGTGAAGCGCGGCGCGCGCCGCGGGGCGCTCGCGCTCAACTTCACCTCGCGCTGCCCCTCGCGGCGCTCGCGCACAAACTCCTCAAAATACCGACTCTTTCGATAGCGCGCCGCGAAAGTCTCCATCGGCTCGCCGGCGCGCGCCGCCTCGGTCAGCGGGCGCATGCAGGAGCCGGGGTCCGCCAAAATGCGCCGCGCTTCGGGCGTATTGGGCTCAATCTCCGGATGAAAATACAGCATCGAATCCGGATAAGCCGGCCCATAATAGACCTGTTCGCCCGCCGCCAAATACAGAGTATTATCAAGCATTTCATAGACTTGCGGCGAGGGCTGGTGGATCGTCAATAGAATCGTGCGCCCGCCATTGGCGAGTTTGCGCAACAGTCCCATGACGTTCGCGGCGTCCTCGCTTGCCAGCCCGCTGGTTGGCTCATCCAGGCATAAAAGACTCGGCTCGGTTAGCAATTCCAGGGCGAGGTTGACGCGTTTTCGCTGCCCGCCCGAGATCCCCTTTCGCTCGGGCGAGCCGATGCGAATATCGCGGGTCTGGCTGATCTCGAGGTCGGCCAGAATGGCGTCGATCCGCCGAAAAATCTCGGCGTCGCGGGTATCCGGCGGCAGGCGCAACTTCGCGGTATAATAGAGCGCCTCAAGGACGGTGAGCTCGTCATGAATAATATCTTCCTGGGGCACATAACCGATCGCATTGCGATAGCGATCGAATTTGAGCGCCAGGTCATCGCCATTGAGCAGTGTGCGCCCCTGGACCGGGCGAAGATAGCCAATAAGCGCCATCAACAGGGTTGTTTTGCCGGCCCCAGATGGCCCCAAAAGCCCAACAAATTCAGTGGGATAAACGGTAAACGAGACATCGTCCAGCAGCCGCTTTCGCAGGTCGCCTTCGCCGACCTCGACCACGATATTCTCGGCCTGCAAGAGGATATCGCCGCGATAACTTTTTTGCAGCACCTCGCGCTCCAGGTCCAGGCGCAGCGCGCAGGTCCCGAAGCTGATATCCTGGCCGTCCTCGACGCGCCGGCGCGTGACGCGCTGCCCGTCGATAAATGTGCCATTGGCGCTGGCGAGGTCTTCCAGAAAGAGGTTATCCCCCTCGCGCACCAGGCGCGCGTGATGGCGCGAGACCTGTGGCACGTCGAGGATCACGTCATTATCGGCGTCGCGCCCGATCGTGATGATCGCCTGCTCCAGCGGTAGGCGATTGGCCCGAAATTGCGGGGCGTCCGGGTCGGTGTCGAGGAACTCGCGCACCCGGCGCACCGGAAAACGATAGCTCCCCAGCAATAAGACATCTTCTTCGCTGACCACCCGGCTCTGGATGCGGTCGAAGCGGTTATTCACGAAGACGCCGTTGGCCGAGCCGAGATCTTCGACGCGCCAATGCTCCAGCTCGCCAGACTCGCCGGCGGGCTGGACCTTGGTCAGGCGGCAGTGATGCCGCGAAATCTGGCGCGCATCGAGGATGATATCGCAATCATAGCCGCGCCCTATCAAGACGCGTAGCTGCGCAGATGCATCCTGGGGCGCGCGGGTGCGCGGCGCGGCCAGCGGCACGCCGCAGTCGCCACAGACGATTTCATGGTCGGGATTTTGCGACTCGCAATTTGGACAGATCAGCATCAACATGGCGCCACTATCGCGCCAAAGCGCGCGTTTGACAATCCAGACTTCGCGCTTTAGCCGCCCAGAATTTGCTGACTTTCGACCAGGCGGCGATAGGCCGCGTCGCCGCCCATCAACTCCTGGTGCGTCCCCTGCTCGACCACCGCGCCGCGCTCCAGAACAACCACGCGATCGGCGCTGGCGATGGTCGACAAACGGTGCGCGATGATCAGGGTGGTGCGCCCCTGCATCAACTTCTCGAGCGCCGCCTGCACCAGCGATTCACTCTCGACATCGAGCGCCGAAGTTGCCTCGTCCAAGACCAGAATCACCGGGTCCTTGAGGATCGCCCGGGCAATCGCCACCCGCTGCTTCTGCCCACCCGAAAGCCTCACTCCACGCTCGCCAAGTCCCGTATCCAGGCCCTCGGGAAACGCGCTGACGAACTCCCAGGCATTGGCCGATTTCAGCGCCTCGATGACTTCTTCATCACTCGCGTCGAGCCGGCCGTAGCGCACATTTTCGCGCAGACTTCCCGAGAATAGAACCGGCTCCTGGGCGACCATCCCGATCGCCTCGCGCAGCACATTCGGCTCCCACTCGCGAATATCGTGACCGTCGACCGAAATGCTGCCCGATTGGGGGTCATAAAAGCGCGCAATGAGGTTCGCGATGGTCGACTTCCCCGCGCCCGAAGGCCCCACCATCGCAACCTTTTCGCCCGGGGCGATCTCAAAGCTCACCGCGTCGAGCGCCGGCACTTCGGGGCGCGTGATATAGCGAAACGTGACATCCTCAAATCGAATATGCCCGTCCGTCGGCGCCGCCGTGAGCGGGTTGGATGACGCCTCGAATTTGGGCAAGCGATCCATCAGCTCGAAGACGCGCTCCGCCGCGCCAACCGCCTTCATAAAATCGGACCATAATCCCGCCAAAATCCCCAGCGACATCGCCACGAACATGGTATACAAAATATACGCAGCCAACTCGCCGGGCGTCATCTCCTTATTGATGACCAATAAGCTGCCGACCCACAGAATCGCCGCGATCGCGCCGTAGCTCAAAAACGACACGCCGCCGGTAAAGAGTGCGCCGATGCGCGCGCGGAACTTGCCCGCCTCAAACGATCGCTCGACCGCCTGATAATAGACGCCGCGCTCGTGATCTTCGCGCGCAAAGCTTCGCACGGTGCGAATCCCCGAGAGCGCCTCCTCGGCCGACGAGGTCGAGTCGGCAATCGCATCCTGCACCTCACGCGAAACCTTGCGCAGCTTTCGCCCATAATAAAAGGCCACCACGAGCACAAAAGGCACCGCAACCACCATCACCATCGATAACTTCACCGAGGTCACAAATAAAATCACCATCCCGCCGATCGCCTGCACCCCGTAGCGCAGCGCCATCGAGATATTGGTGGTCACCGCCGACTGAATCGCCTGGGTGTCCGAGGTCAGCCGGCTGGTCAACTCACCGGTGCGATTCTCGTCAAAAAAGCCCATCTCCTGGGCCAGAACCGCCGAGAAAAGATTCTGGCGAAGATCCGCCACCACCCGCTCGCCGATGACCGTAAAGAGATAATAGCGCACGGCCGCAAAGAACGCCTGAAGCGCAAAGATCCCCACCAGCGCAAGTCCCAGCCACTTGATATTCTGCGCCTGGCCGACCTTGATCACGTCATCGATCGCGATGCGCGCGGCCTGCGGATATAAAAGCGACACCCCCGCCGCGATAAAAAGCGCCACGGTCGCAAGCGTCAGCCCCTTCCAATACGGGCGCACCAGACTGATCATGCGCTTGAGGTCAAGCGGGTTCTTCTTGGAATCGCTCTTTACTGCATCGGCCACGACAAGGTCCCTTTTGCTTAATAGATAGACCGCCCATTTGCCTGGCGGATTGAATTGAGGCGCAACCGCTCTCTCATAAACACTCGACGCGCAGGCGTCGACAAGCAAATACGTCGCGTCGAGCAGCGCTTCGCAGGTCAATTGGAATCCACGGCGCAACCTGTTAATTCCGAACCCGTTAGATCACGCGCCCTTTTTTGCAAATTTCCCAGCCCAGAATATATCGAGATGGATTCCAGAATATGAATAAACTCCAAGCCGAACTGAACGCATATTTCATCTTGATGGGCGCCGAAAACCCGGCCAATACGCCGAAACAAGAGCTTCTTTGCGTGCTTCGCGATGGGACATCCCATCTTGCTGGCGCACTCTTCGCGCTCTACGCCCAGGCGATGGGCTCGGCGAGCAGTTCCCGGAAATCAACCGATGACTGGGTCAAAAAGTTCGACTTCGCCGCGGCCGCTCCGCTTGCCCGCGTCGCCTGGGTTTATGACGAATCCGAAGCCGTCGAGCGACGCATCGACGCGCTCTTCGACTCGGCGGACGAAGTGCTGCATGCCGAGCTCATCGACACGCTTGCGCGCGCGCAAATTGCCTGGGCGCACCCGCGTATCGACGCCGCGCTCAACGCCGACGCGACCCGTCAGGCCGCCGCGTGGCTCGTCGCCCAGTCCGCGCCCGAGGCGCTCAACGATTGGCTGCTCGACTGCGAGCTCGTCGACGATGCGCTCGACGCATTGCGCGCGATTTCGCTGAGCGACGCCGACCTGCCGACGAGCGACTGGAGCGCCATTGAGCAGTGGCAGGACGCGCTCGCCGGGGCGCTTTTGGAGACACATGATGCGGAGGAAGTCGCGGACTTCGAGGCCGCTCTGGCCGGCGTCACCGGCGCGCTCGCTGTGCTCGACCCCGACGCCTGGGCGCGCCTCGCGCTCGGCGGCGACGCCGATGCGAACTGGCTCAAAGATCCGGTCATCGTCGCGGACTTTTTGCAAATCCACGGCCCCTCAAGCTGGCTCGAAGCCCTAAGCCTGCTGGACGCCGCCGAAGATCCCGCGCTCGAATTCGGCGCGCTTTTAGCGGTCGCTGCCGCCAGCGGGCTCGACGCCGCGCCCCCCGACGAAGATGCCGCCCGCGAACTTATCGCATTGCTCCAACTTCCTGCCGACGCCCCCGAAACCGCCTGGCAGCCGGCCGCCACGCGCCTCGATTTAGCAACCGCCATCGCGCTGACGGGCGCCGATGACGCCGCACCCGACGACGGCCTGGGACTGCTGCTCGTGCAAATCGCCGCCCACGAACGCCTCATCCATCACGGCTATCATTCCCCCGGAATCCCCGGTCTCCCCCACTCACCGAGCGACCCCGAAGACGTCTCCTTTGAAGCCTCCCAGGCGCTCTTGCAGGATCTCGAAGTTCAGACCGGCGACCTCGAAGTGCTCGACGCCGACATCACCGCGATGATTCTTCGCAATTGCCTGGACCTGCACCGACACCTCGACACAAATCCCGAGCAATTTGAGCAACTTAGCCAGGATTGGGCGGACGCGTTTTCCGGAAGCGCCGCGCCCGCCATCCGCCTTGCCAGCCGCGGACTCTTCGCGCGCCTGTCTAAACGCGACGCCGCCCACGAGCAAAAAACACTGGCCAGGTCCGCCGATTTAAGCGCCGCGCTCGTGTTGAGTCGCCTCGAAATCGAAGACCCGCGCGTCCTCCAAACACTCGCCAAGCACGGCGCCCTGCAAACCCCGGCCGGCCTCGATTGCGCCCGGCGCCTCGCCGAAATCGGCAGCCCCGAGGCCCTCGACGCCCTGGCCGGATTATACGCCACCGCCGACAGCCTGCGCGCGCCGTTCCTTGCGCAGTGCCTGCAGGATGCTCTCGACGCGGACTGAAGGCACTGCGGCGAATGATGGGTTAATTGAGGGATTCCCACCAGGGCTCAAAGGTTTGCGCGCGGGCGTCGAGATAAATCGGCTGGCCGATCTGGGGCGTCCACAGCATATACCCGCGCCCCTCACTCGCCGCGACGCCGCGCCGGAACGGATCATCCCAGGTGTGGGCCGCCAGCGTAAATCGACCGATATGCCCCGGCGTAAACGCTCGCGCGCCGACATCTTCGGCCGCCTGAGCCGCCTGCTCCGGAGTCATATGCACATTCGCCCAGCGCGGATCGTATTGACCGGAATCCACCGTCACCCAGTCGAAGGGGCCATACTTTTGGCCGATCTCGCTAAAATGCGGCCCGTAGCCCGAATCCCCGCTAAAATAGATGCGCCGCTCGGGGGTGCGCAGCACAAAACCAACCCATAATGATTTATTGCGCGTGAGCCCGCGCCCGGAGAAATGGCGCCCCGGTGTCGCGCGAATTTGCAGCGTCGCGCTCGCCTCAATCGCGTCGTGCCAGTCCACCTCGTGGAGCACCTGCGGGTCATAGCCCCATCGCTCAAAGTGCGCGCCCACGCCCAGGCCGGTGATGACTTTTTTCACCTTCGATTTCAGCGCCAGAATGCTGGGGTAATCGAGGTGATCATAATGATCATGGGTGATCAAAAGCAGGTCGATCGCGGGCATATCTTCGGCGGCATAAATACTGCTGCCAGCGAAGGCCCGATTGGTCCCCGGCACCGGCGATGCGCTGTCGCTAAAGACCGGATCGAGCAAGATGCGCTGGCCGCCCATCTGCACATAAAAAGACGAATGCCCCAGCCAGATCACCAGATCGTCGGCCGCGTTCAGCGCCTTGAGGTCGGTCTTCATCGCCGGAATCGCCTGCGTCGGGCCAAGCTGGCCGCTTCTTAAGAAGCCGGTGAGCATCGCCGGCATCTCCGAAAGCTCCATGGTCATCATGGGCGTGTCGATGGGGTTTTGAAAAACCCCATCGACAAAATTTGACGACTTCTTCATGCGCTCCAGGCGCTCGCCGCCAGCCATCGCGCCAAAGAGCGGAAGCTGCAAATACGCAACGGTGCCCAGCGCGCCGAGCGCGACAGCGCCCAGCGCGATTTTGGCGAAGGTGCGAAACCTAAAATATTTTATCATCTTCAACCCGCCAGCGACGCGTTATCGATGACAAAACGGTACTTCACGTCGCCGTTAAGCATGCGCTCATAAGCCTCGTTGATTTCACCGGCGCGGATCATCTCGATATCCGCAACGATGCCGTGCTCGGCGCAAAAATCGAGCATCTCCTGGGTCTCGGGGATGCCGCCAATCATCGACCCGGCCAGGGTTCGGCGCTTGCCGCTTAAAAGAAAAACCTGCGGTGAGGGATGCGGTGTGGGGGGCGCACCGACCAGCGTCATGGTGCCGTCGCGTTTGAGCAGCTTGAAGAACGCGTTGAGATCATGCGGCGCAGCCACGGTATTGAGGATAAAATCAAAGCTCTGCGAATGCGCCGCCATTTCCTCGGGGTTTCGCGAAAGAACAACTTCGTCTGCACCCAACTTCAGGGCAGATTCGCGCTTGAATTCCGAGGTCGTAAACGCCACCACATGCGCGCCCAGCGCGTGCGCAAGCTTCAGCCCCATATGCCCCAACCCGCCGATGCCGACCACGCCGACCTTTTTGCCCGGGCCGACCTTCCAGTGGCGAAGCGGCGACCAGGTCGTAATCCCCGCGCATAGGAGCGGCGCCACCGCCGCCAACTGCGCCTCCGGGTGGCGAATGCGCAGCACGAAGCGCTCATGCACCACGATCTGCTGGGAATAGCCGCCCAGGGTGTGCCCGGGCGCATCGTCGGTCGCGCCATTATAGGTGCCGACCATATGATCGCAGTAATTCTCAAGCCCCTCGTCGCAATCCTCGCAATCCTTGCAGCTATCGACGATGCACCCCACGCCCACCAGATCGCCCGGCTTAAACGCGCTCACCTCGGCGCCCACCGCCGTCACGCGCCCCACGATCTCATGGCCCGGCACGCAGGGAAAACGCGTCCCCGCCCATTCGCCGCGCACCGTATGAAGATCGGAGT
>Ga0209075_1000798_pt1 | contig 30327 bp, 25 predicted proteins | sample Stecom2011_FD_187523 | JGI IMG/M metagenome (GOLD analysis project Ga0209075, IMG submission 187523) | Agricultural soil microbial communities from Utah to study Nitrogen management - Steer compost 2011 (SPAdes) (version 2) | ecosystem: Environmental > Terrestrial > Soil > Agricultural land...
GGGGATTCTGGTGGCCCAACATGGACAGGTCACCCACCAGGTTAAAGTTCGGCAGGTCAGCCGGGAAGTAAGCTGGCAGGAACAGGCCCACCTCGACCATGCCACTCAGAATAGAAGCGCGCATGTTGCCCAGGGTGGTGATTTCAGTGCCGAACAGACGACCACTCAAGCGACCGTCTGAATACTCGGGCAGCAGTTCCTGAAAATCAGTGTACAGGGGGTCATGTGCCGGATGCAGAGGCGGCAGGCCGGAAGCCAGGCGGAGTTCCTTGGCGGAAACGGTGGCTGCGGTTGTGAGCAAGGCCACGCTTAACATTGCACCTGCGGCGGTTTTCAAAGAAGGAAGCTTGATAGTCATGATGGTCACCTGATGATTAATCTTGTAGTAGGTATTGAAGTGATCAGTAATTTGATACCTGTCAAGGGCCTGAAACAAATTCCCAGTATCATCCTTAATAAGTATTTGTGCCCATTCCGAGGGCGGCAGTATAAGAACTGATAAAAGTCAGCCTCAACAAAATTTGATCATCTCGTGCACCAGGTGCACATAATTTCAGTGCACAAAAAAGACCGACAGGTGCAAACCAAGCCGGCCAAAGCAAGTGACTATAGCTAGATTTCTAGTGCCCAATTCACCTTCTAGTCAAGTAGCTCGGAATCAAGTCAAGCTTTAGGCTTATCCTGCAGGCCCAGAGACTCCCTCAAATGACACGCCAACCTGGCCAATGCCTTTGATAACGGCCTCAAACTGGTCACCAGCAGCCACAGAGGACATAGGCCCCAGAGCGCCGGTCAAAATAATATCGCCTTTGCGCAAGGGGTCACCCAAGCTTGCCATTTTGCGCGCCAACCACACGGCGGCATTCAAGGGGTTGCCCAAACACTCGGAACCGTCACCGGCGGAGACTTCTTCACCGTTCCGGGTCATCGTCATGGTAGCTTTACGCAGATCAACGCCCCCAATATGGCGAGCGGGCCCACCCAACACAAAACAACCGCTGGAGGCGTTATCCGCCACGGTATCCACAAAGCGGATGTCCCAGTTCTCTACCCGGCTACCGACAATTTCCAGTGCTGGCATCACCCACTCCACTGCAGCAACTAACTCCGCAAGCCCGATGTCTTCGCGCGGTAGATCTTCGGCCAGAATCAGAGCGATTTCAGCTTCGACTTTCGGCTGCAATACCCGGCCAAAAGGGACTTCTTCATTATCGCCATAGGCCATATCGGCATATAAGGTTCCGAAGTCTGGCTGATCCACGCCCAACTGAGCCTGAACCTTTGGGTTGGTGAGACCAATTTTACGGCCGACGATTCGAGCACCGTTGGCACAAGCATGGGCCACATTCAAGCGCTGGATCTGGTAAGCCGCTTCGGCGTTGGCTTCGCCGATCTCATAGCGCAACGGAGCCACTGGCTGGCCGGAGGCCTCCGCTTCGCGCAGGCATGCGGCAAGCTTATCCAAGACGTGTTTATCTGATGACATCTCAAGTTCCTTTTCTATTACCTGACAGAACTAAACCTGACACCCCCCCTGCAGAAGCACCACAACGCTTTTGCAGGGGTGGGATAGACCCAGTCCGTCTCAGCTTATACGTTAAAAGCGTTTAGTCAGGGTCGCTCGAAACAGATCTCCCTCAGTCGTTGCTTTATTACCGTATTCGTTATAATAAGCACCATTAAGAGCTAATCCGAAACTAGGCCAGAAGTAACCAACTTCCGCACCGATAGCATGTTTTTCAATCTTGGGATTTGGCGCTCCCGGCGCAACCCCGCTATTCTTTTCAAGTTGCCAACCATTGTAGCCAGCCAGTCCAAGTTCAAGACCACTGGGTAGACGATGACTCAATGCCCACTCCACTAACCAACTATCACCCGGAGTCACATTGGTTTTATCTTGCTTAGCTTTAATTTCGTAACGAGAAATAGCAGAAAGTGACCAAGTCTGATCCGCATTGAGATGCCGCGTTCCGCCAACTGAAATCATCGTGTTGCCGAACCCCTTTCCCGTTGACGCTGGTTTTGTAGGATCAAAATCGCCAGTATCAAACCAGTAACCAAGCTCAACGGAAGCATCCCATTCCTTTTCGCGCCAAGTCAGTATCAACGGCGCTACAAAAATATCACCCCAGCCTTTCTCGTCGTCGTCCACACCCAAAGCAGTAAAGTCGAGCGAAACATCCGTATACATTGCGATGACTTCAGCCCCATACTGAGCACCTAATAGCTGTTTGTCTGTAATCCAGATCAATCGACTCGCAAAGGCAGAAATATCTGCAGTATTACTTCCGGGAACAGCGTCACCGCCACCATCAATAAGATTGTCTCCGCTGTAGTTCACGACATAACCGCGATAGTATAGTCCTGGCGGCGGAACGCTCCCCCCGCGAATCCCCTCAACGCCAGGTACGTAATGCCCATTGACTGCATAGGCCGCGGGAACAGCCGTTAAAAAAACACTCAGTAACAACGCTTTTGTAATTCTTTTCATTGTACTCTCCATTAGGTTGTGAATTCGTCTTAACTGGCTTTTTTCACCTCGACCTCCGTTGTAGCAACGACATCGCCAGTCCTGCTGAAACCACCGCTCATCCTGTCTGCATTGCGCTTTTTTAGTTCGTCGTAACAACGGCTATACACACCTGGGCGTATGCTCACCAGCCACTGCATCAATTTCTGCATTGGATTTAAGTTCAGGCCCATCTCATTAAGCACTTCATCGATCTGATGAATAGAGAATGGAACAACGTAGGTACCACGGAAGTAATTACCATCTGTACGGGAACGATTCCAATCCAGCCTATGATCAATGTATCGATTCTGCTCAACCTTAGAAGGAAGTTTCAAACCATCACGTAAATACTCTGAAACCATCATGGCACCAGCCTCGCAACTTAGCTGACACATCAGCGATGAGTTATAACCAACGAAAGCAAGATTGGGTACATCTACTGGCAAGATATTTTTATAGAGCCGAAAATCACCATTTTCTTCCGTAAAACGGTCAAGTAATGATGACGAAAAAAATGGAATAGACTGATAAAATCCGGTTCCTGCAACAATTAAATCTGCTTCAATTCGATCGCCATTTTTAAGTACCGCGACCCCCGGCTCTAAATGGCTAATTTGTGTATCACGGTGAATGCGAATAGTTCCCTTTCGCACCGCTTCAAAAAAACCGTCAGTCGCTAAACTAATGGAGCTCCGTGCAATTGATTCAATGGGTTTATCTGGATATAAGCCACTCTCTTTCATTTTTAGCTGACGAGAAATCACCGCCCCCATACTACCCAATAATGCCTTGCGTATCGGTGTTCCTATACCATGAAGAAATTTATCAAATCCCTTAATCTCCACATAAGGAAACAGACCTTCGCCCAGGCGGGTCAGCAACAAATGTTTAAAGTTGACCAAACCACCGATTTTCTTAGGAATTTTCCAGATGACATTCCGCACGACAACATGCGTGTTGGCTGCCACGCTGGAGATCGACATCGCCGCATCACAACTCGACTTTCCGTAGCCAATGACAAGCACCTTTTTATCCTTGGCGGATTCCAAATCTACAAATTCGCTGGAATGGACAATTTTCCCCCCATGACTCTCCCAGTTTTCTATACCGTCAAACTCCGGAACCTTCGGGCGAGAGAAAATGCCATTACCGACAACCAGAAAATCAAACTGCTCTTCGTTCACTTCTGCCTTTTTTCCATTAGATGATCTGGATCTTATAGTCCATTTCCCAGAACCCTCATCTATATCAGCATCGACCACCTCAGTATCAAACCGGACTAAGCGCTTCAGGTCGAAACGAACCGCATAAGAGTCGATGTACTCCTGCATTTGTTCGCCGGTTGGCCATTCGGGATAATGTTTAGGCATCGGATGTTCAGAAATGTGATAGGTAGACCCAGGATTTTGTGTCCCCAAGCCAGGATAACGGCGAGATGAGGCCCAAACCCCTCCTACCTCAGACTCTTTCTCAAACACAGTGACATCGTATTCAAGTTCAGTGAGCAGCCTAGCCGTTGTCAAACCAGCAAAACCAGCGCCAATAACTGCGATATGCTTCGACATCTACTTATCCTTTTTGTTATTTTGAGAATATATTTTCTTTCCCGATGATGGGACTGAAGGTATCCTGAGGTTGGGCTAACGACTCGCTATACGATCCGGTTTCAAGAACGACAAACAGGCTTACGAAACTTGAAACTGCAAAATAACCAAACGAGTTTATTGCAACCTGAAACATCCATTTCGTTACTCGATGTTGATTTATTCACACAACACTGACTATCCACAAATCACCCTCATTTACCCATAAATGCAGATATTCCCTCAAAAGAATTGAATGTTTTCCATGCGTGAAAAGTGCCCCTAAATACAAATTATTCCAAGCTCAATGAAAGCATTTCTAGAACTTATATCTTTCTCAAATTGCTCAAATAAAACAGCAGCAAAGTAAACAACCGATTGCCGAAAAAATGTAACCGAACAATATTCGGAGCAAAAAAAGGCCGACAGGGCAAAGCCCGGCCGGCCAATGAGGACTCACAACAACGCCTATTACGAGTTACTTGTCCTGTTGCTTCAGCAGATCCAACGCAACGTCAACAATCATATCTTCCTGACCACCCACCATGCGGCGCCTACCCAGCTCAACCAGAATATCCACAGTTTTAAGACCATACTTCTGTGCGGCCACTTCGGAGTGACGCAGAAAGCTTGAATACACACCGGCATAGCCCAACGCCAAAGTTTCACGGTCAACACGCACAGGGCGATCCTGCAGTGGTCGCACGATGTCGTCCGCAGCATCCATCAGTGCGTATAAATCCGTGCCATGATCCCAACCTTGCTTGTCGAAAGCGGCAATGCACACTTCAAGCGGGGCATTACCAGCGCCGGCCCCCATACCCGAGAGCGAAGCATCTACACGGTCACAACCTTCTTCTACCGCGACCATGGAGTTAGCAACACCCAGAGCCAAGTTATGGTGTGCGTGAATACCGGTTTGGGTTTCCGGCTTCAGAACGTCTTTCAGGGCGCGAAAGCGATCCCGGATGTCATTCATATTCATAGCACCACCGGAATCGACGACGTACAAGCACGTAGCCCCGAAGTTTTCCATCATCTTGGCCTGCTCTGCGAGACCTTGTGGAGTCTGCATGTGGCTCATCATCAGGAACCCTACAGTATCCATACCGAGTTTTCTGGCATGTTCAATGTGCTGTTTCGAAACATCAGCTTCGGTGCAGTGAGTGGCAACACGCACGATACGGGCGCCGGCCTGGTAGGCGTTATCCAGATCGTGAACGGTACCTATACCCGGCAACAACAGAGTGGCGATTTGGGAATGCGTGACAACTTCTGCCACCGCCTCGATCCACTCCAGATCAGTATGAGCACCAAAACCATAATTAAAACTGGAACCTTGCAAGCCGTCGCCGTGGGCGACTTCAATCGAGTCCACTTTGGCCTTATCCAGTGCCAAAGCGATATCTTGCACGTTCTTGATGGAGTATTGGTGGCGAATCGCATGACTACCGTCGCGCAGAGTCACATCGGAGATGTAGATTTTCTTACCAGGATTAAAGCTCATGTTTCAATCTCCTCAGTTGGTCAATGACTCGGCGATGCGCTCAGCTGTGCCCAGGGCCGCAGAGGTCATGATGTCGAGGTTGCCGGCATAGGCCGAGAGGTAATGGGCTGCGCCTTCTACTTCTAGGAACACGGAGGTTTTCAGGCCACTAAAGTGACCAAAACCAGGCACGTTAATGGGCTGATCTTCGGGAATGACATCAAACTGCACTTTCTGCTTCAGTCGGTAGCCTGGTACGTAGCTCTGTACGGCAGCCGCCATCTCTTCTACAGACGCCTCAACTTCCGCTTGGTCGGCAGCATCAGACAGCACATACACCGTGTCACGCATCAGCAAAGGCGGTTCAGCCGGGTTTAGGATAATGATAGCCTTGCCCTTTTGGGCACCACCTACCACCTCAATTGCTTTGGAAGTGGTTTCCGTGAACTCATCAATATTGGCGCGGGTACCCGGGCCAGCAGACTTTGAAGAAATCGACGCCACAATCTCGGCATAGTGCACCTTAGCCACTCGAGACACGGCCGCTACCATAGGAATAGTAGCCTGACCACCACAGGTGACCATGTTCACGTTACCTTCGTGCAGGTTCTGCTCCAGGTTAACCACCGGAACGCAGTACGGGCCAATAGCGGCCGGTGTCAGGTCTATGATCTTGATGTTTTCCTTTTGGCCACGCAGGAACACTTCGTTGTGCCTGTGAGCACCGGCAGAGGTGGCATCAAACACGATATCGATGTCAGCGAACTCTGGCATTTTAACCAGGCCATCCACGCCTTTGTGAGTCGTGGATACTCCCATGCGGGCCGCTCGAGCCAGACCATCAGATTCCGGATCGATACCGACCATGGCGCCCATTTCAATACTCTTACCATTACGAAGGACCTTGATCATTAGATCCGTGCCGATATTGCCCGAACCAATAATCGCCACTTTAATTTTCTTGCTCATAATTTAATTCCTTAGCCAGCCTATAATATGAAGACTTTGGTCTAGACTTATTTCTCTATTCGCCTAAACGTTAACTTAGACACTCTAGACTCTGTAGTACCCTCTTCGAGCCGCCCGGTAGTAAGTGAAAGTACACCGTCAGCGAAACTAGCATGACGAAACTGGTCCTTTCCTTCCCAATTAGGATATATTGAATATTTTATTTGATGAGTTATCTTATTACCATCAACTTTATAATTACCGGCGTAGGTTAAATAGGTACTGTATGCTTCAGCTTTTTCTTCATTATCTGCCGACCATTGCCCGCCAGTCACAAATTCAGCCCTATTTTTTTTTGAAACCACACAAAACATTCCATAGTCGCTATACTCTATGAAACCCTGTATATCCTTCCCCATAGGTAAAACCGTACGACCATCATCATAAAGTTGTTCCCATGAAACAACCAACCAGCGCCCTTTAATAGAATCACCATTCATATTCAAACCTATTTATTTATATTTAGTCGACCAAAAAACTAATCACCAACTTAGTGAATTCCTGCATTTTCTCAATCTGAACCCAATGCCCACACTCGCTAAAAACGTGTAATTGCGAATGGGGAATAAGATGAAGCAGGCGATTTGATACATCTAGAGGAATTACTTGATCATCCCGGCCATGAATAATCAGAGTATTATGAGGTAAAGATCGTAGCTCGTCCTCACTCAGAGCAAGCATCTCTACACCATCTTGTCTAGGCTCTGGGAAAAGTTTCGAAAAGCGAGCTTGAACATCATCACGGATACTTGCTTTATATCGCATATCCACTAGATCGTCATTAATAATACTGTGATCAAAAGTGAAGACCTTCATCAAATCTCGCATAGCCTCGTGAGACGGCTGGTAACCCCAAACCTTATCCAACCCCTTGGTTATAGGGAACGATAATCCCGCCGCCCCCATAAGAATCAACTTATTAACACGGTCAGGATATTTTTTAGCAAGCGCCAAGGCGATTGCTCCACCAAATGAGTTACCAACTACTGAGACACGTTTGATATCCAGTTCATCGATTAAACCAACCAATGATTCAACCCAAACTTCTGAATCAAGCTTTAGGTTTTCATGGCATTTAGAGTAACCAAAACCAAGCATGTCAGGCGCCAGAACACGAGAATATTTTGATAGTTCCGGAATAATTCCACGCCAGTTAGCCCAACTAGTTACACCGGGACCTGAGCCATGAATCAAAAGAACTACATCCCCTTCACCCTGATCATGATAATTCAGAGTGTATTCGCCCAAATCTACACTATTAGCTATTTCTACCAGGCTATTATTAGTCGTCATGATTTATTTACTCTTAGCCGTTTGATTCGATGTGATAACAGGAGCGCGAACCCCTTTCTTTGCGAGTTGCTTCAATAACTGTCGAGCTTCTTCGCGCTTATCATCCGGCAGCCAGGTGCGATCGTGCCCCCAGAGGCTCATGCCCTCTAGTTCTTCAGCTTGCCAATCGGGCCCAACTGTACGTGTTGCCCAACCAAGTTCAAACATCCAACCATCTGGGTTTTTCAGGTAAAACGATGTTGCATGATCATTAATATGACGACCGAGAGTTACACCTATACTTTCCGGATCGGTAAGAGCCATATCGTAGGCCCGGCCGACATCATCAAAGTCATTATATTCGAGCATCAGGTGATAAATTTTTGCTGGGCCGCCCGTATAGGCTAACCCCATAGTATGGTGACGTGGGTTGCAGTGAAGAAATTCAACGCGGAATGGCGCACTTGTATAATCGGTAAGCTTAAAGCCGAATATATTACGATATAAATGTTGCAACTTATCAAAATGTTCCGTTATTAGTGCAACATGCCCAAGCCCCATATCACCTGTCCGGAAGCCACCAATAGGCCGGCCAGGAACAAAAGATGTTTCAGCATCCGCCAAACCGTGGCACACTTCAATTCGAACCCCGTCAGGATCATGAAAATAAATCATCTCCTTTACGCCCCGAATCTGAATCTCCGATTCAGCTCCCTCAGAAACAATATACCCTTCACTTGCGAGGGATTCAGAAATTGCTTTCAATTCGTCCGAATTAGCAACCTCAAAACCCATTCCCATTGCCGCTAAGCGTTCAACCTTTTTAATAACAATCCGTTGACATTTTTCATCTACACGCAAGCGAACCTGTTGGCCTGGTTCAACAACTTCTACTTGCATACCAATATGATCTCTGGCCTGCTTGATCCAATCATCAAGATGGGGTGTTTCTACAATAATGTAGCTCAGTGCCTGTATCATTTATCCCTCCTTTTTTAAGGATATAGCGCAACAATATTACTCGGCTGACATCCCACCATCGACGGAAATATTAGTACCCGTCACATAGGATGCTTCATCAGACAAAAGCCAGACAACTGCAGATGTTACTTCTTTAATCTGACCAATACGGTGCATGGGAACACCATCGTCATACATATGATCATCGCCACCTGTAACACGATCATACTGTGGTGTTTTTATTGGACCAGGACAGACGGAATTAACCCTAATTCCTTGCTTTGCATAATCAAGCGCCACAGCTTTTGTAGCACCAACAACTCCATGTTTTGAAGCAATGTATTCAGGTGTAGAGGACATGCCTTTCAGTCCGAAAATGGAAGCATTATTAACAATCGAACCACCACCATTTTTCAACATGGCCGCAATTTCATACTTCATCAAATAAAGAACACCCTTAAGATTTACATCAATAGTATCTGACACATCTTCAATGGGTGTTTTACTCATAGTAGCGAAGCCGCGCTGAATACCTGAATTATTAAATGCAGCATCAAGTCGACCATATTTTTCTAAAGCAAAATCCACCAGAGATTCGCAATCCTTGGCGGAGGAAATATCGGTTGCTTTAAAAACAGCATTCCCTCCAGCATTGGTAATTTCTGTAACAACCGCTTCGCCTGACTGCGCACTGCGGTTACCAATAACGACTTTGGCTCCAGCTTCGGCTAACGTAAGACAAACACCTCGCCCCATTCCGCTACCACCACCGGTCACTAGGATCACTTTTCCGTCCCAATGATTATTATTTTCCATGACCGTCTCCAACATTCGAAGTTTGAAAAACTATTTAAGGCGCTGAAATTCGGCCAAAAATAGTTTCTAGCAATTGCCCAATCGCCAATAAGCGACGATCACTTTGATAAGCTCCGTCAAGCTCCATGCCAACTGGAAGTCCGGTAGCAAGCCCCCTTCCAACCGGAATTTGAAGGCCTGGTATTCCTGCGCTGGCCGAAGGTTCAGTGTTCTGAATCAGGTGCTCAAAATTTTGCGGTAAATAGATATCTTCATTAGCCAAAGGGGCAACCGAAGTAGTCGTGGGGAATATCAATGCATCAATCTGGTTGTCAGCAAACAGCTCCTTGTAACGCTCCCTTAACGCTGGCCGGCCATGAGCCTGTGCAGCCCTATACAGAGGTTCCACATCGACCATTTCATTGCGAGAGGGAAGTTTTCTAGGCAGTACCATACTGTCATAAACGGCTTTAACATCTGGACTCGCCAGTTTCTCAGCCAGCTGCTCTATGGTCATTTCGTGACCATAATCCTTGAGGTATTTAACCATGCAGTCATAGGCCTCATGGATTACCACTGAAAAACCGACGGGCTCGTTCAGATCTTTCAAACCCGCATCATCAATCGGTACCAGGGTAACGCCATGTTTTCGAAGTGCTTCCAGAGCAGATTTCGAGGCTTCTTCAACATCTTCGTCAAGGTTTTGCCAGAATTCAGTCGGAACGCCTAACCGAAGCTGCTCAGCACTAATCGTCGGCAACTCATTTTCGTTGGAAATCACGCTGTCCAGTAATGCCAGATCAGCCATGCACAAAGCCATGGGGCCTATAGTGTCACGACTTTCAGCAATAGGTATTACCCCATCTCCGGAGTAACGACCGGCAGAAGGACGTAGACCAATGCATCCATTAAGCGCCGGGGGAATACGCATAGACCCGCCTGTATCTGTACCCAATGCCCCCAACGCCATGCGTGCAGCGAGTGCTGCAGCACTACCCGAAGATGAACCACCGGCAATACGTGTTGTGTCATAAGGGTTACGTACCCCCGCGGCACTTCCCGTGTTGTAAGCCTTGTTAAAGCCAGTTGCACCAAATGCCAGCTCGTGCATATTGGTTTTGCCAAGAATTATCGCTCCGGCCTCCCGAAGCTTGCGCACAGCTTCAGCATCCTCAGCCGGTACAAAATTCTCAAACGCAGGAGAGCCTCCAGTGCACCGAATACCCCCAACGTGAATATTGTCTTTAACCACTACCGGGATACCACTCAGAGGCTTAAGGTGTTCCCCATTTCGGATCTGCTCATCTACAAGTTTCGCTGCCTGTAAAGCACCCTTCGCATCCAGGGTGGTATACACATTTAATCCTGCTCCTTCTTCTGCCCTCTTAATATAAGCGCTAACAAGTTCCATACTTGTGATTTTATGATTCTTAAGGGCCGACAACGCATCAGAAATCGAAAAATCTTTGCCTGAGATAAGCTCATTTATTTCATTATAATTCATACAAAACCTCCTCATTATAATTATTAAAATGCATTATCTTTTATTAATTCCGGGCTCGGATATGCAATTTTGCTGTGGCTTAACCCAAGATCCAGCAACAATTCACATTGCTTATAGGCAATTAAGCCTGGATTCAAAACGGGTACCGGTAGCCTCTCAGCAAGATAGGCATGGGACTGATGCATCGTGGTTGATCCTAAAATAAGTACCTCAGCACCATCTTCTTCAATTGCTTTTTGACCTAATTTTAGTAATTTTTCAAAAACAACTTCTTCCTTACCATTGAGAAGTGCTTCAGTATCGGGGCGGACATTTATAGAACGAACAGAGGCTAAATTAGAAGCCAGGCCATACTCTTTAATAGTTTTTTTATATAGTGGATACCATTGCGGCCACATAGTCAAAACGCTAAACTTATTCCCCAGCATGCCGGCCATATGAAATGTAGTAATTGCGGGAGCTACAACCGGAATAGTTAATCTAGAGCGTAGCGCCGACAACCCAGAATCACTCATTGTATTTATACAAACAGCATCAAATCCATCTTCTTCAGCCTTGACACCAGCCTGAATCACTGAGTGTTCCATAATTGCCATATCATAATATGTATCAGCCAACGTCATTACCTGACCTGCGCCGACAAACTCTACTTCTATATCGTCACGAACAAGCGAGCCAGGTAACTGTGATTCAACGAGAGGCCGAGTTTCCTCGCTCATCGGTACAGGAAAAATCATCTTTATACGCTTCTTCATAAACCACCCTATTTTTATATTAATTTCAGGTTAACCATAAACAAAATATAATATTAAAATACCGCCTCGCTATTACAATAATGGGCGCAACAAATGCCAATCTGTATATTTTTGAACAGCCATTCCAGCACGACAGACTGTTGCATCACCACCTTTACGGCCTATAAACTGGCCGCCAATAGGCATCCCATTTTCTGTTTGACCTATAGGGAAACTAAGGCACGGATGACCAGTCACATTAAAAGGCGCAGTAAACTGTATTAAATTACGATTCGCATCCGGATTCTGGGCCAAGTCATCAAGCTGTTCATGAGTAGGTGCTGCATAGGGTTGTACAGGGGCCAATATCACATCTACGTTATAGAGAAGAGCATCCATTAAGCCATTAAACTTTTGAGCCTCTAAAAGAACCCTCTGATAATCCATTCCACTCAATTGCCGGCCACCATCAATCAAACGGCTTAATGCAGGGCCATATTTTGATGCATATTTTGGATATGTCTTCTCGTGAGCCACTGCCGTCTGAACACCACAATGCCGTTCCCAATTATTACTAACTTCATAAGTGTCAGGTATACTAATCTCTTTTAACTTTCCACCAGAGTCCCGTATAAGAGCTATTATTTGTTCAAGTGACTTTTGGATCACGGGATCGACCCCATCACTTATCCAATTAAAATCAACTCCGACACACAATCCCTTAAAGTTTGCCTCCAGGCTTGGCACCTCAAGACAAGCGCTAGGCAAGGATGTGGGATCTAAGTGATCATGACCCGCCATAGCTGACAACAAAAAAAGCGTGTCGTGAGCGCTACGGGTAATCGGCCCAACATGGTCCAGGCTTGACGCCATTTCTATAACTCCATATCGGCTCACCCGCCCCCACGTTGGCTTTAACCCAGTCAAACCGTTAGCCGCACAAGGAAAACGTATCGACCCCCCCGTATCGCTTCCTATAGACGCATAACAAAGGCCTGCCGCAGTTGCCACACCGGCGCCAGTTGATGAGGCGCCAGTCCAATGGTTCGCGCCCCACGGATTATTGGGTGGAACAATATCCGGATGGTGTATTGCGAAAGCACCCTCCGTCATTTGTAATTTCCCCAGCATTACAGTGCCAGCTTCCCGCATTCTGGTCACAACTGTAGCGTCATGCTCCGGGATACGTTGGGAATGAAGAGGCATACCGGCTGCCGTTACCACACCAGCCGTATCAATCAAATCTTTAAACGCTATCGGAATACCATGTAGCGGACTTCGACATACCCCTCTGGAAAGCTCATCCTCTGCTTCTTTAGCCTGCTTAAGGGCTATTTCTGGTGTAACACGAGCGTAGCTATGCAACTCCCTATCTAAAGCATCGATACGGTCTAACTGAGCCATTGTGATATCCACAGGTGATATCTTACGGCTGCGTATTAACTGGGACAACTCATGCATTTCTAAATAATGTAAGTCAGCTGATAGATTCATATTCCACTATCCGATAGTCGGCGATTAAATATTAAATTATTGAGCCATCCAGTACTTTAAAACTAAATTTAAAGCATTTTTGCTACTTCATAACCCAAGTTCACTACGAGGGCGAGTCAATGTATCTATCAAGGCATACAGAATTTTTTCCGCACAGGGCATTAAATCCGGGATATATGTCGCTCCCATTCCTCCCAAACCTTCAGCAACGGGCAGAGGCGCACCACTTGCAGGCCAAGGCCACCCGATACGAGCAGTAGGGACACCATAACGACGTAAAGCCGCCCCGTCAGTCTGCCCACCCAGCAAATCCGGCATCCCGTGCGGACGACCTTCAATAAATTCCCAGCCGCGCTTACATGATTGAATGATCCAGTTATCTGGATCCGTGGTACCGCCGGGGACAGACCCATACTGCTCCCACTCAAGGTCCAGATCAGGAAAACGGCTTTCTAAGTCGTCAACAAAGCGAGAGAACTGAGATTTGACATCGGCAGGACTTACTCGAGGATTCACACGCACATCAAAGAACAGTTCAGTCACGGCACTGGGGAAAGCAGGACGCTCAACTTGCCCCCCACGGACGCCGGCTATCCAACCATGGGGTTTAATCACACCACTGGTGTTGCGTTCCGCATACTCCAAAATCCATTGCTGCAATTCAGCAATAACAGTAGCGGTGGGAACGACAGAACTACGAAAGCCAGGAATACCATGCGGAACCCCGGCATAACCAAGAGTCCCTTTAACTTTGAGCTTGAACCACGCCATGCCGGGCTCTTCGTGGTACACCCAGTTCCATGGTTTCATGATGACGGCAAAGTCTGGGTACATCCCTCGATTAAGCATATGGATAACACCGTTCGACATACCAGCGTTTCGGGACTCTATGTCAACCGGCATCCCTCCATCAGCCATTCCTACAACCAGGTCCCCGATAAGGGGGACATCAGCGTCAATCAATGCGTTTGCGACTTCAGTAAGCGTCGCGACCATTGCTTTAGGATTGGAGGATCCAAGACCAAACACCCAATCATCAACCTCTGTGGCAAAGGGCTGCATATCGACTTGCTGACCATCACCTGTAAGAATTTCTTCTCCAGCATCACGATCAAGGTGCGTATCTATAGGTGCATACAGCAAAACGGTCGCACCGCCACCTGAACCGTGACGTTCAGCCTTTACATTACCTGTAATGTCATTCATAGGGTAATAACGGGACTTCATGCCCATTTCTTCAAAATACCGTTTCATAAATTCGCTAGCTTCGCGCGTTGCACCTGTTGGACTATGAATATTCGTCAGGTCGAACAACAGTTTTTGAAGACGCTCCGGCTTTAGTTTAGATCGAGCTTTTTCATACCAATTAATTTGCTCTTCGGATAATTCTAATTGTTTAGTCGGTTTCATAACCCTCTCCTTAATTGCTAGCCACGAAATGCTCAGCAAAGATATGATCCGCTTTAACACCCAACTCCATCAGTCGCGATGTAGCAGCGTCGATCATAGGCTGAGGACCACACAAATAAGCCACTGTATCTGGGTGAATTACATCATCTGATCGCAAACAGGTAACAGGGTTTCCGGAATACTGACCGTCCTTGGCACCTTCACTTACACATACTCTTTTTGTTAGTGTAGGCAACCACTGTTCTCTTAACTCAAGGTCATCCAAACAGAAAAGAGCTTCACTTGTAGCACATCCAAAGTTAAGAAGAATTTTCGGCTTAACGCCACTAGTCTGTCGCAAAGTATCTATCATCGATAGAATAGGAGCCAAACCGGTTCCACCTGCCACAAAGATATGAGGCGAACGCTTGTGTTCGTCACGAAGAAAGAATGACCCATACGGACCCGATAGCTTTAATACCTGATCAACTTTTGCTTCATCTTCCAAATATTTTGACATTACACCGTCTGGAATGAGTCTGATAAGAAATTCCATTTTCGGTAGACAATTGCTAGTACTCGAAGGCGAATAGCTACGAATTTCCTCAGTACCTGGCACATTTATTTGCATATATTGCCCAGGCTTAAACGTCATATGACTACCCTCCGCCAACTCTACCGTCAACCGAACGGTATCACTTCCTATGCGCTCTACTGAGTCAACAAAGACGTTCGCATCCTGTGCAGCTGTAGATCCAACTTCGCTTCCATAAGCCAAATCGAAGCTACAATCTTTGATAGCTTTGGAGATGCACAGCAAACGCTGGCCAGAGTCATATTCATTACGAAGAAGAGTTGAACTTGCACCATCTACCGTGCGTGTTTCGCCTTCTTTCAAAGTGCAAAGACAACTGGAACAAGTACCCGATCGACATTGGTAAAGAACAGGCATCCCGTTCTCAAGAGCAGCATCGAGAATATCTTTATCATAAGGTACTTCGAAGCACTTTGTGACTCCATCGGAAAAATTAAGTGTAACCTGATGTGCCATACTTTCTGTATCATTCAAGTTTTGAACTAACGAGTTGTTCTTTATTTTTAGGCCAGAATTGTGACTACTACTTCCAACAGAACCCGCCATGAGAGTAACTCCTACTTATTTTTGAAAACAATATCAGAAAATAAAATTTTTGGACCTTTAATTTTGCTTTCTATTGTCATCATGCTAAGTAAAAGCTTTGTATTCACGCACTCCAATCACCGCCCAACCTATCCGAAAACTGAAGGTTTTACCGGGATTCTTAATCCAGGTCATTATAGTGCGTTGTGACCTGCTGACGTTCGCGAAAGTTAAACCCAAAAGTGAAGGTAGAGCTGCCAGCTCTGGACTGGCAGCTCTACAATTTAACGGGCCGAGGATCGTAACTCAGAGAGACTGACGTCGCGACTAGTCAAGCCCTCAGTGTTTGTACTCCAAGTCTCAGTATCCGGGAAAAACACCGTGGCGTGGTTACGCTTGAAGTCAATGGTCGTGCCCGATGTTGTTCTAACATCCACAAAGCCATCTTCGTTCTGGTGAGGATAGGAATGAAACTGAAACATTTTCCAGTATTCCCCAGCCTTATCGTATGCATCCCCCATGTGAACACGAGGATACTGAGTATCTACATATAGTACTTTCTTACTATACGGGTGTTCCTCCGGTGGAATAGCTTCGATAACGTAAACCTCTCGTGGCTCATACTGATCGTTATTAAAGTTCCAGTAAGGGGGTTGACTAAGATCCAGCGTCGGGAAGGACTCTTCTTCGGTTTTTGCATCGGGAACCCAGGCGCTATGTTTACCATGAGCCGAAGTAAGTATGTGACGCTTACCAATCATTCGATATTCGTTGTACCAAGCCGGGTTGGCGTTGAATACTTCGATATCATCCTGAAGCTGGTCAGTACCACCAACCGGATCCATCCACGCCCCCCCGGACAAGCGCCGAGTACGCCGAACCGCACGTATGTATGCCCAGACATCCTCAACCTTTTCGTTGTCATACCGGATGGAGAATGTCCCCAGACCACGGATATCTCGCGGAGCGGTAGCCACAAACAAAGTCCTGCTCAGTTCCGAGCCGTCGCCTTCAATGGTATCGCCAGTAAACCGCCCCTTCATGGTATATCGGATAAATTTCCAGTTTTGAATGCGCTCAATACCGCTATCCCCATCGATCAGAACATAGGAAAGTCTTGGTACATTCATCACGTCACCACGGGGGTTACCGTAATACCAGTTCCAAACCACCTTCTCAGCGGCATTTGGATCGTTCATGTCGATCTCAGGGAAAGGTGCGCCGCCAACCCAGCCATCAATGCGACCTTCTTCCCGGTTAATGGTGACCTTGCCAATATTCTGCTGGGATCGGGCATACCAATCATCGGCCAGTTTGACCGGCTTGGAACTGACCAACTCCATTTCGTAACCCTGCTCGCGAATACGCCATTCCAGTTTTTCTGTGAGAAGATCCTTGATCGTGTGGCCTTCAAAGGTTTCGCTGTAGATTTCATCAATATTGTCAGCTGAGAGCACCGTGCCTGGCTGAACCTCGGCAAAGGCGTGACTAGAGACCCCAATAATGGCGGTCAGAGCGAAGGATGTGGCTTTTTTATACATTGTCATAAAACACCTCACTACTTAGAATTGGTAAGTAACAGTCATTGCAAACTGGTCTTTGTTCTCGTTCCAACCAAACAAACTAGATTCTTCAGACTTATCTGCAGGGGCGCCGCTAGTTCGGGTAGCATCTGACCAGAACAAATCAAATTCGCCTTTGATCTTCCAGTTGTTGCCAATGGTGTAGGTCAGACTAGGCACAGCAAAGCCACCGCCGTAGCTCAGATCGAACCCGGTGACCAGCTCAGGGATCAGGCGGCCATTCATGTAAGAAAGGCCCAGAATAGTCGTCAAAAGAAAAGAGTGCTCTTTTCTTAGTTCGGGCTGACCTACCAGGAACTTGAGATTGTCACTTGAGTTGTAATCCTGAACCCATGTGTCGAACAACTGCACGCTAAAGAACGCAGGTTTCTCCGCGCCCACAAGGTCTTGCATAAATGCAAGATTTTTGTCGACCCGCACCATGGCCCTTACAACGTCTTTTTCCACAATGCCGCACGAACCATTGGGAAGACTATTGCACGGAGCAGTGCCCTCACCCGGACCACCGAAATTGAACGGAACATCTTTGAGATAGGCCAGTTCGGTACTCCAGACGAAGTCACCCAAACTCGTATAGCCATTCATGGTAAAACCAAAAAGGTCAATCATCGGATAGATGATTTCGCCAATCGTTGTTGCCGGATCGCTTCCGTATTCACCCTTGTAAGGCTCGCCGCCGAATGCAGGATTGGCGTTCATGACAGGGTCAGGATTGAAGGTTTTCAAATATGCAAAGGAATAACCCAGATCGTCCCAGCGTCCGCTCCAGCGTAATCCATAGGTTTCGTCCTGGTAATCGCCTGAACTGTGATTAAGGTTATAGGGCGTAACCGTCGGGAAATGTTGCCCCTGCCAAGGATTGTTGGCCCAACGCCCTCCCTCCAAATCGTAGCTGTTACCTATATCTTCCTGGTCATCCCAGCCAGGACGGTACAAAAGTTGCAAGGAGCCATCCCATTCATACACATCAATAAAGGCATTGGCCATGATTAGTGGCTTTCTTAGATCTTCGTTACTCGGCTCCAGAAAGGAACGCCACTGGTAGTCGAAGCCATGGATAATATCCATCGCCTGAAAAAAGTCAGTCTCGCCCCAAGCCACCTGCTGCTTGCCAAGTTTAAGAACAGTACGGTCACCAACGGGCACATCCAAGTAAAGCTCTCGGATTTCCTCGTCGTCGTAATAGTCTCCGATACTCTCATCACCATAGGCACCGGCATCGCGCAGATCTTTGAGATAATCTAGCCGCTGTTCCCAGTTTGCCCGACCAACCGCAACTAATAGTGCGTCATAGGGTAGGTTTACACTGGCCTCAAGCTGCAAGGTTGTGCGATTCATTGACATTTCGCCACCTGAATTCAGCTTTTCACCTGAAGCGACATATTGGTCGTGCAGGTTCCAGGACATATGTTGTCGCACAAAGCCGTAAATGCTTGCCGGCCCCACCTCGACCGCAGATGCGGTCGAGGTGGCCATAATCATTGCAGCCAGTGGTAGTGCCTTTATTTTATATCTCATAGAGCACCTCGATAGGTATCAAAACGTTCATTTTATTTATTCTTTCCATAGATAAACGATGGCTTGAAAATGTGAGCCAGAGCCGGCATCACAAACAGTGCAGTAAATGCTGAAACTGTTAACCAAAGAGCAACCAACAGCCCCATTTCTGCCTGGAATTTCAGTGAGCTTTGATAAACCAACAACACTGAAGAAATCAATACAAATGCCGTGATGATCACCCCTTTACCTGCACTGTGAAGTGCGCGCTCAATGGCCTCAAGGTCACCGGCCCCGGCATTCAATTCTTGCTTGATGCGGTCGCATATATAGAGCGCGTAATCGACCCCCAACCCGATACCCAGCGCAGCGACCGGCACAGTATTGATATTCATACCGATCCCCATGTAAGCCATGAAACTAAAGGTGATGGTGTTTGAAAGTACAACAGGCACCATGAAGAACATGCCAGCCATCGACGAGCGATAAACCGCGGTACAGAGAATCACCAGAATCAAAAGCGCCAAGGCGATCGATTGGAGCTGTCCTGACAGGATTACTTCATTCACTGCCGCTGTGACCCCAATCAATCCTCCGGCCAACTTAAACTCCGCTCCTTCAAGGGGATTTTTTTCTACAAATTCCTTGATGCGAGAAACAGCCGTTCTAATCGTCTCGCCCTGGCGGTCCCGGAAAAACAGCGTTATTGCAGCGTTGGATCGATCAACGTCCACATAGCGATCCATATCTCCCGGCTCGGCATCCGACTCGAACATATAAAGCAATTCACCGTTCATATATTGATCAGACCCAAGCTCTTCATACCTTGGATTGCCCTCGCGCAAGGTACGATTCACAGCTGGCAGCACATCGGCGATAGACAATGTCCCGCCCACTTGCGGCTGCACCTCAATGAACCTTTGAAAGTCCTGCATTGCGTTAAGCACTCTCGGCTGCTTAACCAGGTCGTCTTCTTCACCGCCCAACACTACGAACATCCGATCTGCCCCCTGGAAACTGCCATTGATCGCTGCAGCATCGAGGTTGTAATCAGACTCAGGCCACAGAATCGGTGACCCTGGATTGGCATCTCCTACCTTGATGAACGTGGCAAAATAACCGCAGACTAAAAAGACCACCAAGGTCCATACCACCACCACATAACGGGCTTTGCTGACCACGATTCTGTAGCAAAGGTCCAGAACTCGATGCATAACCCAGCCAACGTTGACGGGATGTGCATAACCTTTTGGATGCTTGATCCACGAGAGTAAAACGGGGGTCACGATGATAGAGCTAATAGCAACTGTCGATACCCACACGACAGCCAGCAATGCCAATTTCTGCAGTAAGGGAATAGGGCTCAGCGCAACAACCGCAACACAGAATGCGTCTGTCGCAATCCCAAGAATTCCAGGCCGGAGCAACTCGCGAAGAGTAACTAACGCCGCGATTCCAGAATCCTCAGAGCCAGATTCAATTAACTCGACCTCTTCGTTATAACGGATGATAAGTTGCACGGAATGAGAAATGGCCCGAGCCGTAATAAGCATCGCTATTACAATCACCAGAGGATCAAAATGAATGCCCAGTAGGTTTGAAACACCCAACGCCCAGCTTGCGCTAATCAAACCCGAAATCATTGGCAGAATTGTGCCACGCCAGGTCCTAGTTAAAATGAACAAAAGGGCCAAAACGACAAGGAACGCAATTATAACGAGGTTAAGAGTTTCAGGAAGGTAATGGCTTACCATTCCATAAAGTATTGGGTTGCCAACGACTCGAACTTTAACACCTTCTTTTTCGTTTTCCTCAATTAAATCATTGATTTCTCTGAAAACCTGATCATAATTCAGCAACCGATCGATGAAGTCTACGGTAATCAACGTTGAAGATAGGTCTTCCGACACATAAGGGCCATAGACAAGAGAGTTTCTAAGTACCTTCTCTTTAAGCTCAACCAGTCCGGATTCAGTCTGAGGAACATTTGGCCACATCAGTGGCAAGGTCTCGATACCACTGGATGAAGCTCTCACTTCCTTTAGTTTCTTTGAGGCAATCGACACTACCTGAAACGGGTTGACTGCAGAGACCTTCTGGAGATCACTCGTAATCTGGCTGACAAGCTCCAAGACTTCAGGGTTAAATATATCGCCTTCCTCAACCTCAACCATTATTGTGACAAGGTTGGACCCACCAAATGTCTGCTTGAACTTATTGTGGGTCTTTATATACTCATGATCATAGGGAAGAAGGTCCTGGAAAACAGTTTTGACCTCAATCTGCGCGGCAGAATAGCCAAGAGCGAGAGTTGTTATAGTGATCAGGCTTATGACCCACCCACGGTAGCGAATCAGCCAGCTTGCTATATATTCAGACATACTAAACTTCCTATATTTAACTTTTATTTTTAAGTCAGCTGCCACTGATTAGACGCCAGGTAGAAAAGTCCCATATTCCTAAATTCATACCCGCAAACAGAAGGCCTTTTTCCACCAGAACAATATCGGTATGCCATCCCATCTCACGTTCTGCTAGACGTCCACTTTGCCATTGAGAGAAGTCCTTTGACCCAGTCACCCAGATACCTTTTGCCCCCGTCGCTACCCATACCCCCCTGTCCTCTATCCATCGGAGTGAAAAAATGTGCTCGGAGGTAAAGTCGGACCATGCGTCACGCAATGAGCTACCAGGTTTTACAACACCAGAGGGAGGTTGAAAGTTCTCGTCGATCTGGAACCAGCTCTCACCCCCATCCATCGTTCCGAGCAACAACCCCTGCAAACCCCCGGCAAGCCCCCTCTCGGAATCTGCAAAATCAATGGACGTAATGCTGTTAGAAACAGGCAAGTCTAAAACTGACCACGATTGGCCATTATCATTTGTGCGAAGAATTGTGCCGAACTCACCAACAACTATTAGTGAGTTATCATCAACGCGCACGATTTCGTTAAAAATAACGTCGTCAGGCTCTGACATTCGAACCCAGGTTCGACCAAAATTTGACGATTTTAGAATGTTGCCGAATTCACCGACAATCCATGCTTCACCGGCGGAATAAGCTTTGACATCGATAAGTTTATTGGCGACCTCGGAAACAGGAACTACAACGGTAGCCCAGTTATCGCCTCCATCCTCGGTACGGACAACAACCCCGCCATTGCCCACAGCAATGGCAGTATCGCCATCCCAAGCTGCAATGTCTTGAAAATGAACGTCAGGATCAACTTTTTGAACAAGCCAACTTTTACCGTGATCATCACTTCGGATAATTTTTCCGTCAGCCCCAACTATCCATAGAATACCGCTCTCTGGACTAACACCGCCGTAAAAACGATCACGCGTTTCAATGGCAGCTGGAGTAACTGTTTGACCAACCGGCGCTGGTTTCACAAACAACGCAACATAAAGTAAAGATGCGATAACTAACCAGGGGGCTATCGAGAAAGTTATTCTAGCCAAATAGGAGATCATTATTTTTTATCCTTATTTTGTTCATTTTGAAGCAGTCACCATTTTTAGGACAACGATATATGCGACAAGTTATAAAACAGGATATCTGGCACCAGAGACCCGAAAACCATTCCATTAAACTCGTAAACCAATACCAAAACCTAGCCCATCAACTCATAAAAAAAAGAAAAGCATCAGCCCCAATGTCAAAACAAAATCGATGCTCATTAAAAGCCCTCAAAACAAAACCAAGGTGAAATGAGCATCAACTTTAAAATTAATAATTTTTTAAACTACCAAACACTACATTTAAAGAGACAATTTACTTCAATCTCTCCTTACCAGCCATCACAACCAAGAAACGTGCAGGCTTAGTACCCCTATTAACCCAAGCATGCCGCGTGCCATTCTGGACGACTACATCCCCAACTTTCAGGTCTACCACGTCGTTATCAAGAAACAGGCTAAGTTCGCCCTCCAAAAGAATTACGTAATCAATAGTATTGGTAAAATGAAACCCTGGAGGATCAACCTCAAAAGTTTCCGCTAAGCCTGGAAGCCTTTCGGCAATTTCCCTGTTCAAGCTCTCGATATCAACCGATTCCGACGACCGCTCCTCTGTTTCAGGTGGGAAGGTCACTATCATGGCGGTTGTGCCTCCGACCTCAGGCAAGACCGATGAATTCGGCAATGCGAGAGATTCAATAACACCACCTACCGTTGAGTCTCTCGATGTTCTCCAAAAAACCTCCGCACTGAATCCCGGTTGATACTTAAAATAGTTATCAACTGGAATAACGCCCTTAGATATAACAAAAGACTTTTTATTTTCATTATTTGAAGTAACCACAAGGTTATAATTACTCATAACTAATCCTTATAAATTAAAGTCATTCATGCTCAATATAAAAATTCTTAAAACCATTTCCATGAGCTTCAATATCTTCAAGAGCTTGATTGATTTCATTCAATGGATAGGGATGTCTTTCAAGCAATGAGAAGTCAAGAACACCGGAACCAAACAAATTAGCAATTTCGTCACCCTCTGAGGGCGTAAACCAAAGCGAGCCTATATATTGAAGTTGCAGACACATAAATAGATGCGGCTCGATGGGGATTGGGCCTTCAACACCACCAATCTGTACCGCACGCCCTCCGCGGCTCAGCGCTTGCATTCCATCGGTAAATAGCGCTGCAGGGGCCTTGGCACCCAGCGTATCGAGCATAACGTCCACTCCTCCCGGCAGATGCTCACGAACTTGCTCATGAATCGTCCCGCTCTTTATTCCGATCGGGATGACGCGAACAGGGTCCAGCGCCTCAAGACGCTTCAAGGCCTCCGGATCACGTGCTGCAACAAAGACTTTTGAGACCCCAAATGCAAGTGCAATCAACGTAGCTCCAACGCCGAGCGTACCACTGGCACCCAGGATTAAAATACTTTGGGAAGCTTTCAGCGCGGATTTTTTAATAGCGGAATAGGCTGTACCCAGATATCCAAAACGGGCGGCATCCTGAAAGTCCAAAGATTTTGGGAGACGAATTAAGTTGCTAGTTGGTGCCGTCAAGTATTGGCCATAACCAGCATATGGATAACGCTTGAACACGTCTTTGGAGCCAGCACCAAAACCAAAGTAACCCATAAATGTGTATGAATCACAAAGTGTTGGATTCCCATCGGTGCAGAACCGACACTCACCACAACCTAGACCGGGATTAACGTATACTCGGTCGCCCTCTTTGAAGGCTGTAACAGAAGAGCCAACTGACGCAACCACTCCTGCTGAATCCAGACCATAAATAGCAGGCAACTTCGGCAAAGGTAAAAAAGGGTACCATTCAGGAAAATACGTCGTTACATTTCTTAGGTTAGGAATCACCCCACTCGTTTTGACCTTCACGAGAACATCATTAGGGCCAGGCTCAGGTATAGGAAGTTCATCAACCTCAAAACGCCCTCCCACTTCATGCAACCGTGCAGCTTTCATCAATGACACAATAGCACCCTCTCTTAAAATCGTTTGAATAAATCGGAGCCAAACATTTCTCAAATAGAAAATAAAAGGGCCAGAACCAAGGATTGGTGCTGGCCTAAAAACTACAGCTCGACTTTCCCAACTTTTCTTACTTTATAGCCAGGGCGATGGCCATCGGCTGTATCCTTCGCTATCAAGCTCGTATTTTTAATAGAACCATGAACACCCTTACCTGGCTTAGCAATGCCACGATTCCATCTTGATGCAAGCTTGCGCCACGTGATCGGCGAAACATCTGTTGCCATCAGCTGTTCATCATCCCACCCCGTACCATCGGAGTAAAAGTTTTGCATTGCCTCACGCGCATGCATATCACAGTCATTAAATCCGTGAAGACAAAGAGGCTTATAAACCAAGTCATAACGCTTCTTGAAATGCTTGTGCTCTTCAGGGGTATTGCAGACTTTTACCAGAATTTCCCAGTATTCATGCGTATCATCTGTGATCGGAACATACCACTCATATTGAACAACATGCTCTTCAGGCCAGTTCTCAACCATGAGAACACCCGGCAGAACAACGGATGTTCGGTAAAAACGACCGTTCACACCTTCGACTTTAACGCCAAGCTCTTTGTTTTCAAGAACGGGCTCCCATTTGTCAGTGAACATCCATTGCATCATCCCTTTTGGGCCGCTGTCACTTTCATCCACAACCACCGCATCATCAGACTTAGGAACAATACCCAAAGGAAGAACCCAGTCTTTTGCGTGAACAATCGTATTATCGGCGTGAACCAGGATATGACCATTATCAAAGCCATTTTCACAGGCAATTCGCCAGTCACCAAACCCTGTTCGATGCATGCCAAAAATTACTGCATTATCATCAACAACACTGGGCGAAGCAGGCCACATGGGATGTGGATATTTCTCACTATTCTCGGGGAAACGGAACGGTAAATCATGTGTCAGTGGCGGAACATCTTCAAGAGGGAAGTCATCTTCGCGAACAAACACGAAAATCATTCCATTAACTTCATGAACTGGATAGGTAGTAATACCAGTCGTCCCAACGATTTTGTCATCAGGGTTACCTACAATAGTGGTTAGATCACCACTTTCTAGATCAAAAGTGAAACCATGATACCAGCAACTAATGGTTTCTTTGTTAAAACACATTGGCTTTTCGGACAAACGAACACCGCGGTGGGCACACTGGTCTTTTAGCGCCTTGACTTCACCGTTCACTCGGCGCAAAACAATGGGTACGCCACAAATTTGAATACCTTCAACATCATCTTCCAGCAACTCGTCACTAAACAATGCAGGGTACCAGTGATTGATAAAACCCCAAGCTGCCTCTTTATATGGCTGATATTGGCTTTGGGTCTTAGCATCGTTAGTACGAGATTCACTAATCCCAGTTTTGACAACACGACGACGAACAATTGGTTCTTCAGACATTGTTATTTTACCTGTATCTCTGATGGGCTTTGTAAACTGCAGTACTCCGACTGCATCGTAGAACTGATATTAGGTTGTTTTAACTACTCGAACCGTCCAGAAACTGCGGGACTTATCCCAATACTGCAAATATATTCCCAACACAAAAAACTCTAATCACCCCTAATGGAAATTCTATTTTTGTCTTACTAATCACTGACCTAACAGCCCTTACTTAAATTATCAGTGTTTACTACCTACAATTTCAGTATCGTAAGAATACCGATATCTGGAAAATTTGGGGAATAAACGTAAGCGTCCGCCCATCACACCTTGTCAGGCGTAGCCGGCGTCCAGTTGTGGGGCAATAGCTCGTCGATCGCGTTGTTTTTCTGCGCCGGCAGCCGGGTCAGCAAATCCTTCAGATAGGCATACGGATCATGTCCATTCAGCTTCGCCGACTGGATCAGAGCCATCACCGCAGCCGCACGTTGACCACTGCGTAGTGATCCCGCGAACAGCCAGTTGCTGCGTCCCAGCGCCCAGGGCCGGATCTGGTTTTCCACCCAGTTGTTATCGATGGGCACAGCACCATCGCCCAAGTAGCGCGTCAGCGCTGCCCAACGTTTGAGACTGTAATCCAGTGCTTTGGCTGTGCCGGAGCCATCCGGCACTTTCTGGCGATGCGCCAGCATCCATTGATGCAGTGCCTCAGCCAGTGGTTTGGCTCTGGCTTGTCGGATGTCCCGACGCTTATCCGGCGGCAGGTCTTTGGTTTCCCGTTCGATCTCGTAGAGTCCGCCGATGTATTCCAGGGCCTTGGCCGCCAGTTCGCTCTTGTTGGCCTCGTGCAGGTCGTAGAACTTGCGTCGGGCGTGGGCCATACAGCCGATTTCGGTGATCCCGTTACCGAACCCGGCCTTGTAGCCGGCGTAATCGTCACAGACCAATTTGCCCTGCCAGTCACCCGGAAGGTGCAGGCGTGTTCACCCCCCTGGCTTGGGGCGAAGTCCTAAACGGTAGCTTTCAGGTCCGAGAACGGTGTGGTGCAGTATGCCCAGACGTAGGCCTTATGGGTTTTCTTCTTACCCGGAGCCAACACGCTGACCTGCGTTTCATCGGCGTTCAGAACGCTGTGTTCCAACAAAGAGTTCCTCAACGCGTCCGCCAGGGGCTGCAACTGCACACAGCAGGCACTAACCCATTCGGCGAGCGTGGAACGGCGTATTTCCAGGCCGACACCGCCGAAGATGCGTTCCTGACGGTACAGTGGTAGCTGGTCCGCGGACTTGGCCACCAACACCTGAGCCAGCAGGCCGGCCGTTGAGATGCCCTTGTCGATAATCTGCGGTGGTAACGGTGCCTGGACCAAGGTCTCGCACTGGTTGCAGGCCCACTTGCCCCGGATGTGGCGCTCTACGGTGAACTCGCCTGTTCTTCGATCAGGCGAAATTGGTCACCACGCCCGGCTCTTCGCGCTTCGCTCATCCAGCGCCGGACCATGTTGGCGTTGAGGCCATTATCCAGCAAAATCCGGGAAACAGATGCTCCGGGCTTCAGACATTCGGCGACGATACGAGCCTTCAGCTCTTTGGAGTAACGACGACGTTTTTGGTAGGGCTTGGTTACGCTTATGTTGGTCATGTTAAGTGTCCACTTAAAAATAAGTGGACACTATCCTGACGGCCGCAGCGCCTGGCTCAAGATGGGTTTGCCGGACGGTTACCATCAATGCGAGCATCCCTAGCTCTCGGGCCACAACAAGACCTTCAAGTCACTGAAAAACTGACTGAATTGAAGCAAAGTAACGCTAAGAAATTACCCGGGCGGAACACTTGGTTAGCCGAAAGCCACTCTAAGAGTAGCTTTCGAGAGATCACTAGGGAAGGTCTGAATAACCTGTGATTTTTGCCGATGTTGTTTCAAAACAGCAAAAATCGGGAATTTCAGACGTTATTTCCCCGCTATTTGTCTGTCTCTTGCCTGTTTCCCGCCGTTTTGGCGGAAAACAGGCGCACTGGCCCTACGCCAGCATGTATTTTTCACCGATCAGCAGGTTGCTTAACGCGGCCAGCAAATGCAGCCGGTTATTGTTCTTGGCCAGGCCGCGATAGCGGACCTTGCTATAACCGAAGACCTGCTTAATGTACCGGAAGGGATGCTCCACTTTGGCACGAACACTGGCTTTGATTTTCTCGGCTTTCAGCTTGTCGGCAACCAGCTTCTTCCGGGTGCCAGGTCGTTTGGCAATGAACCAGGAGACGTCTTCGCGGTGCTTATGTTCATCCCGCTTTTGAATGCCAAGGTAACCGGCGTCGCCGAAGACTCGTTGCTCTTCTCCATGCAGCAGCTTGTCAGTGGGCACGATGTCGTGAACGTTGGCAGCGGTGGTATCAATGCTATGAATCAGGCCCAGAACGTCGTCGACACCAATGTGCATCTTCATGCCGAAGTGCCATTCGTTGCCCTTTCTGGTCTGGTGCATTTCTGGATCGCGCTTGCCGGTAATGTTCTTGGTCGAGCTGGGAGCAGAAATAATGGTGGCATCAACAATGCTGCCTTCGCGCAGCATCAGGCCGTTCTTCTCCAGGTGTTTGTTTACCTCTTTGAACAGCGCCTTGCCCAGACCGTGCTGCTCCAGGAAATGCCGGAAGTTGAGAATGGTGGTCTCGTCCGGCAAGCGATCCAGCTTCAAGCCGGCAAAGTGCCGCATGGATTCGATCTCGTACAGAGCGTCTTCCATGGCCGGGTCGCTGAGGTTATAGAACAACTGCATGCAGTGAACTCGCAGCATGGCGGACAGCGGATAGGGAGGCCGGCCATTCTGGCCCTTCGGGTAATAGCGGGCTACCTTCTTCTCCAACTGCTTCCAAGGGATCAACTTGTCCATCCGTTCCAGGAAGATCTCGCGACGAGTCTTGCGCTTCTTGGTCTGGTACTCGGCTTCGGAGAAGGTGATCTGATCCATGACGGCGACGAATCCTATGCAGTTGGGGATGGCCGTATTATCGCTGATTTTAAGACTTATTCAGAGTCTCCCTAGGTTTTCTGGCTACACACAGAGTTTAGCCCCTCGCGTGAACGAAAGCATTTTTTTAAATCAGAAGAATCTTCAAAACCTTCAGCGCAACAAAGTATCAGAGGGCGCTTCGTAAAAACGGCGCTTATAGTCCTGTGAGAAATGGCCTAAGTGACTAAATCCCCATTTGAAAGCAATTTCTGTCACCGTATCCCTCCCAACTTGGCCGGACTTCAAGTCCTCATAAACTTTTTGGAGACGAATCTCTTTGAGATAACGCATTGGCGTAACATTCTTATACTTTTTAAATCCATTAAAAAGACTCCGACAACTTACACCCGAATATTCTGCCATATCATTTATAGTTATAGGCTTTTGTGCATTTTCCTGGACATACTCTTCAACTTTTTTTATGAAAGATGGCGAAACTAAAACCGCATCATTATGAATCTCTTCAGAATAGTTATTAATCTGAGTGCTCAATAATACATTAACTAGACAGCTCTCTATTTGAGAAGTCAGAACTGAAGATAAAGAACCATTCATCGAGGCGACACCATATATCCAGCTTATCATCTGAACCCACTCACAATATAAATTATTGTCTAGTGGCATAAGCGGTGAAAACTCAACATTCTTATTTATTGTATAGCCCAAAACCTGCTGACAACACCTATCAATTAACCTTTGATCGATTCTAACAATTAATTTTTCGGTATCAGAACTATGCCTTATTTTCGACTTAACACTACTATTAATAATCCCAAAGTTTTTGGGGGTACATAATACTCTCTCCCCCCCTATAGAAATCTCTTCTGATCCACGAATAGGCATTTGAAGAAGCAAGAAGTCATGAAACACATCTGGCTCAACTACTACATCAGCTCCATAACTCATCCTTCCTAAACCGACGCCGCCAATCTTCCGATAGAACATGCTCGCATTTATAGAAGCATCACGGCCACTCACTTTCAAATCATTATTACACAAGAACCTTTTACCTATTAAGCGAGCCTCATCAACGTCGCTAGTTTTACAAACCTCATAATCAGAAAGCACAAGATGTGGCGAAAAACCTGGATCAAAACTTAGCTCACTCATAAAATTACCTTTATTTTAATTATATAAATGATAATTAGGTATTATTTTTTTTCTTACAAAACTAATTAATATGATTCTTCTAGTTTAGCAAAACCCCAAGAATGAAACCGGAAACCAAAACCGCAAACTCCGTCAAACTTTTTACAAGTTACAAAATGCTTGAGGTAGATTTGTGACTGAGTAGCAATTTTTGCTTCCAGCAGTATTAACACTGACAAAAGTCAAATTCAACAATTTCTTTTAGCTTCGTGCACAGAGTGCACGGCTCAAAAAAGGGCCGGCGAAGCATAGCTCGGCCGGCCAATGAGGGGTCACAACAACGCCTCTTACGAGTTACTTGCCCTGCTGCTTGAGCAGATCCAGTGCAACGTCAACAATCATGTCTTCCTGGCCACC
>Ga0209075_1000799_pt1 | contig 30325 bp, 44 predicted proteins | sample Stecom2011_FD_187523 | JGI IMG/M metagenome (GOLD analysis project Ga0209075, IMG submission 187523) | Agricultural soil microbial communities from Utah to study Nitrogen management - Steer compost 2011 (SPAdes) (version 2) | ecosystem: Environmental > Terrestrial > Soil > Agricultural land...
GGAGCCGCCACATGACCGCAAACCACGCCATCGGGGAGGTCGGCATCAGCTATCAGGGCGCTGATGTGATCTTCCGCCCGTCCCTGCTCGCTATCAGCCGACTCGGCAGTCCCGCCGACATCATCGGATACTTTGTCGAGCTACAGGAGCAACCCCGCACACGCATGCAGGCGCGCCGCCAGTTCCGCGCTGCGCTGCACGTCCTGAGCTGCTGCGCTGACGATCAAGAGCCGCTGGACGCCCTGCTGGGTGGCTACAGTGAGCGCATGCACTATCAGCCCGGCGTGATGCCGCTGGACGATATCGTGACCCTTGCCAGGCACCTGATCCTACATGGCGTGGCTGGGGTATCGCCCAAAGGCGACGAGCCCCTGATCAAGGGCGAGCCCATGCGCGAGTTCGACGCGGCCAAGTTTGCCGCCATGGCCATAGCGCATCTGGGTATGTCCGAGGCAGACGCGTGGAACCAGACCATGACCGGCCTGCTGGCGGCGCTGCAAAGCAAGTTCCCGCCGGACAAGTCGGACGCTGCTTCGATAACCGAAAAACAGTACACTGACAGCATGGGCTGGCTGGCGAAGGTGAACGCGATGCGGGACAAAAAACATGGCTGAATCTGTAGGTACGATTTATTACGACGTAGACGCGAACCTGGACCCCCTGCTGGGGAAGATGCGGCAGGCTGAGGAGGCGTTGGGTGGTCTCAGCAAAGGAATGGGCAAAGTCGATGGCAGCGCCCGCCAGATGCAGCAGGAATTCGACAAAACCGAGCGCAGCGCCAGCAGGCTGGGCGGCGAACTCAACGGGTTGACGCGGGTAATTCGTGGCGTTGTGGCGGCTATGGCGTTGCGCGAGGCGGCGCAATGGGTGCAGCAGTACCAGACCATGGCTGAGCGGGTAAGGATGGCCACCGAGTCGGTGGACGAGTTCGAGATGGTCCAGAAGCGCCTACAGGACACGGCAGACGGCACGTATCGGGCGTTGTCGGAGGCGCAGGAGCTCTACATCCGCACAGCGGACAGCCTGCGAGCCATGGGTTATGCGACCGCGCAAGCGCTGGACGTTACCGACTCCATGTCGTACGCGTTCGTTACCAACGCCACTAGCGCGGATCGGGCAGCGGCTGCAACCTCTGCATTCTCCAAGTCCATGAACACCGGCAAGGTGGCCGCAGACCAGTGGGAAACCATCACCAGCGCCATTCCGTCCGTAATCAATGATATCGCTGCCGCCAGCAACCGCACGGCTGCCGAGGTGCGCGCACTGGGCGCCGCAGGCAAACTGACCGCACGGGATCTTAGCGAAGGCTTGCGCAAGTCGCTGGAGGCGAACAAGGCAGCCGCCGACGGCATGGCCACTGACTTAGTTGACGCCAGTGTCCGGGTGCGCAACGCCATTACCGTCACCCTTGTTGCGATGGAAGAGCAGACCGGCGCGCTTCAGTCGGTCACAGACGGCATCATAACGGCGGCAGAGGCACTGCTGGCGTTCGGGCAGGACGCCGAGAAGATGGAGGCGTTTCTTGATGCGGTGACAGTCGCGGCAACATCAACGGCGGCTGTGATTGCGGGACGGCTGCTGACCGCGCTGGGTGCCAGCACCGCAGCGATGTACCAGAACACCCTTGGCGCACGAGCGAAGGCTGCCGCAGAACTACAGGCAGCACAGGCGGCAGCCGCGCTCGCGGCGCAGAACCTGATACAGGCGCAGACCGCAGAGCGTGCCGCGCGCGGGCTATCTACTCATGCCGCTGCTGCTGCGAGCCTAGCGGTGGCCGAAGATGCCGCAACCGCAGCCACCACCCGATTGACCACCGCGCAGGCGGCGATGGCTGGATCGTTCCGGGTATCGACTGCCGCTGCAAACGGCTTGCGCGCTGCAATGTCGTTCCTCGGTGGTCCGACCGGCGTGATTTTGATCGCCGCTGCGGCATTGGCGACGTGGCACCGGCGCACCCAAGAGGCGCGAAACTCGACACTTGAGCTTAGCAGTTCTGTCCAGGGGCTGACCGCAGAAATGCGGGAGCTGGAAAAAATCGAGAACGCGAAACGCATTGAGGAAGAGACGCGATCCCTGGAGCGCCAGAACCGGGCATTGCAGAATAACGCCAGGCTGCGGCCGCATGCGGACCGTGGCGAAGCGGCGACTCGGGCGTTCGAGGAAGAAATGCTGCGCCGTCGCGTGGCGATTCAGAAAACAGAGGAGCGCATAGCGGCCCTTCAGAAGCGTCAGCAGCAATTAGCCAACGCGAATATCCCCAGACCCCGTAGCTCAACGCCGGGCGGCCCTAGCGGTGCAGGCGGCGGGGGCGGCGGGAGCGGCTCCACCGAACTATCCGAGTTTCAGAAGCTGGAGCAGTCGCTAAAGAACCAGATCGAGCTGGCCAAGCGCACAGGTCTGGCCCGCGCCGAGCTGGCTGCGCTGCAACGGCTGGGGGCGGACGCCACCGACGAGGAGCGGGCACGCATCACCGAGCTGGTCGGCGAGCTGCACCAGCTGGAGGAGGCCACGAAGGCGGCAGAGAAGGCCGAGGCAGAGCGCCTAAAAAGCAGCGAGGAGGCGAGGAGGGCAGCCGAGGATAACGCAGATGTGCTGGCCGGGCTGCGCGAACAACTGTACCAGACCACGCTCAACGCAGAAGAGCTGGCGATGCGGCAGGCAGAGCTGGCACTCAACAGCTACGCCACGCCAGACCAAGTGGCCGAGGTGCGCGCCCTCGCCGCCGAACTCTATGCCGCCCAGCAAGCCGCCGCCGAACTAGAGCGACGCCGCAGCGCGTTCGGTACGGACGTGGCTGGGGCTATCCGTGGACAGGTATCGCCCCTGTCTGGTGGCAGGTTCGACGATCAGCAGGCACGATACGAGGCCGAGGCGCAGGCCGAACAGCAGCGCTATGCTGAGGCCATGGAACGGTTGCGGGAAGCCAAGGAGCTGGAGCTTGAAGTCAAGGGCGGATACATGGCCCTTGAGCAGCAGATGGCGCAGGAACATGCTGACCGGATGGCGCAGATCGAGCAGGCGCGCATCGACATGATGGTCAGCCAGTCCGCTGCCGCGTTCGGCCAGATGGCGTCCGACATTGAGGCGTTCGCTCAGGTGTTCGGCGCGGAAAACTCCAAGATGATGGCTATCGCCAAGGCTGCTGCTATCGCGCAGACCATCATGCAGACATACGAGGGCGCACAGAAGGCGTTCACGGCGCTGGCCGGTATTCCAGTAGTCGGCCCAGCCCTTGGCACCGCAGCAGCAGCAGCAGCCGTTGCAGGAGGCATGGCGCGGGTGGCCCAGATACGCGGCGTGAGCGGCCGCATAGCAGGTGGACCCGTACAGGCAGGCCGTGTCTACCGCGTAAACGAGAACGGCGCGCCAGAGGTCTACAGCGCCGCCAACGGGCAGCAGTACATGATCCCGAACAAGCGGGGCGAGGTGATCAGCAACCGCGATGCAACGAACGGAGCAGGCGTTGTAATCAACATCCACAACGCGCCACCCGGCACCACGGCAGAGCAATCAACCGGGCAGGATGGCGTGGATGTTATTGATGTCTGGGTTGCCGACTTCATGGCAGACGGGCGCACGGCGAGCGCCGTACAGGGCAAGTTCGGCCTGCAACCACACGGGAGGTAACCGATGTCATTACTTGCGCAGGTGTACGCACAAGGCGGAGACGTGATTCTGCACACGTTAGAGCTGACCTCGACAGCTTGGGGTGGCGAGCCCATTGTGCTGGTTCGGGATTATCAGGACCACACCATCACCACAGAGGACGGACGACAGCTGCTGGCCAGAGCGTCAGGCATGGCGATAGCCCTGCCAAAGCGGGATGCCACCGGGGCGCAGGATCTGACGTTCGCGCTCGACGGGGTGCGGCCAGAGGCAACCCGACTGGTGCGACAGGCACAGGAGGCGCAGGCCGTCGTCCATGTGGTATACCGCTGCTACCTGTACAGCGATCTGTCGGAGCCAGCCGAACCGCCTCTTTTCCTCATATCACGCCGGTATAGCGCGCAGGTGGATCATATCGAGGTGACAGCCGGACTGTTCGATCTGATCGACATGCGCTGGCCGAGAATGATGTACGACAGCAACACCGCCCCCTGTCTGGAGTTTTCGCAATGATCGAGCGGTATCTGAGCGCTCGATACAAGGACGGCGCACGAGGCGAGATTGTTGACGGGCATGTTCTGTTCGACTGCTGGGGTCTGGCCCGCGCAGCACGTGCGGACCTGTACGGGCGGCAGCTGCTGGCCAGTCGCGGTGGCGAATACCAGAACGATCCGGAGGGATTCACGGCCCGTTACCGCGAGCAGATCGCGGAGATGGTCGAGATACCAGAGCCGGTACCTGGCTGCGTGGTGGCGGTCATCCGCAGGCTGTCAGGGCACTGTACGCACGTCGGGCTAGTGGTGCATGATATCAATCGGACCGGCTTGGGGCTTCACGTCCTAGAGATAAACCCCGGCCAAAATGCTAGACTGGTCCCACTGTACCGATTCCGCGAATCCTACCAGCTGCGAGTGCTGAAATTTTATGACGATCCGGGTCTATCCCAGCCAGCTTGAAGGCGAACCGCTCGAAACGCACGAAACAACCGAGCGCCTGAGCATTGCCGAGTGGATCAGGTCCGTTGCGCCCGGCTACGCCCCCGAGAAAACCGACAGTCACCCAGCAGCATGGCTCAACGGATCTCTGGTCGAGCCATCCGAGTGGGAGCTGACGTTCTTTGGCCCTGATGATAGGCTCGACCTGTACCTAGAGGCTAAGGGTGTCGGGGTGGCAGTGGCCGCAGCCATCGGCTTGGCGTTGGTCGCAGTGGCGATGGTGATGTCAATCAAAACCGATCAGCCGCGAGCGCAACGGCAGGGCACAACTCTGGAAAGTCCCGGTCTGTTCGCTAACCAAGTGCGATGGGGCGACCCCATACCCCAGATCGCTGGCTCCCCGCTGGTGCACCCGGACTACATCGCTCCGCCCCGCCGGTACTACGTGAACAAGCGCGAGCAGTGGGTGGACTCCCTGCTCTGCCTCGGGTGGGGCCACTACCAAAAAGCGCCGAACCTAGTCTTCGTGGGCGACACGCCTGCCACCACATTGGGCGATGATCTGGAGCTGCGTTTTTTCGAGCCAGGCGAAACGATCCCAGCGCCCTATAGCGAGTGGTGGCACACCCCCGAGGAGGTCGGCTTTACGACCATGGGCGGCGCGGGCATGACGCTCGGATTGGCTGGAAGCGCTGGGGTGCAGATACCGTGGTCCAAGCTGGCGGGCTCGGTCATCGTACCGGGACAGGGGGAGCCGCTGACTAACCTGACATTCGCTGGCAACTCGATTACCGGGTCAGATCCCGTCCCGTCCTCGTGGGAAACCGGCATCCTGGTGCGGGTCGAGGCGGCGCACCCGGTCACCTTTAACGGCAATGCGATATCGTCAGAGCTGCTGGACTCTCTGGAGCTGGCCACCGGTGACGAGATCGAGCTGATGGGCGAGCGGTCCGGGGAGTACACCATCTCCGCCATCCTTCCGCCGGCGGGCGGTGGGCCCGGATCCCCGGCGCGGCTCACTGGCTCCACTCCGCCCGCCCGGTACGACTTCGGAACCACCCATGCCACACTGGTTCTGACGTTCGGAGGGCGCGACTACACCGCACTGCTGACAACTGACGTGGCCGGACTGGCCGAGCTGGTGGCCGTGTTGAACAGCCAGCTGAACGGCTCCCCGATTCAGGCGCGGGCCGAGGGCGCCGCTCTGGAGCTGTATCAGGCAGGGCCGCTGACTGGCGGCAGCATCGCCGCGTCAGGCGATGTGGCGGACCTGCTCGGTACACCCACCAGCACCGCTGGCGTGGCCGCGACACCCGCCGTCCCTGCGCGCTACGTCGTGAGCGGAGCGGACTTCGGCACCGGCACAGAGGTGACCGCAGCGGGGCGCGTCGGTATGCTCTATGAGGTGCTGTCGATCAGCGGCAACACCATCACCGTCAGCCCGCCCGGCATCGACTTCTGGTCCGGGTTTCCTGCCAGCGTTTCTGGGGCCACTTCTACGGTCCAGGTGGACCGGGCGTCGCTGCCGGGTGGCTGGGTAGGCCCGTTTACCGCAGTCCCGCAGGGCAAGCTGGCGGATGCGTTCGAGGTCGATATATTCTTCCCGAACGGCCTTATCTACCACCGGCGCAGTGGTGGATTGCGGCAGATGCGAGCAGAGGGGCAGATTCAATGGCGAGAGCTGGGCACCTCCGAATGGCAGATAGTCCCATATCAGTTTGTCGATTCCACCCCGGATCAGATCGGCTATACCATCCGGGTGGACCTGCCGCACCCGATGCGGGTCGAGGTCCGTGTTGGTGCCACTCGTGCCCCTAGTACGAACCCAATGCACATCGACAAGCACCAATGGTCGGGCCTCCGGTCTCGGATCGTCGGCGCTCCCACATCCTACCCCGGCATGACGCTGCTGCACGTGCGCATGCGCACCGGCGACAAAGTGTCCGGGCAGGTCGAGAACAAGATCTCTGTTCGCCCCGTGCGCATACTGCCGACGCTGGACGATCCGGAGGTCATGGAGCCGACCCGCGACATAGCGCCGTTTTTCGTCTACATGATGGGGTCGGTCGGGTACGGGCGCGAGCTGATCGACATGGATCACATCCGCGCGCTGCACCAAATATGGAGCGACAGAGGCGACACGTTCGACCTGTCCGTCAACGCCACCTCGACGCTCAAAACCGTGGCTGGCTACTGTCTACAGGCCGGCTTCGCCGAGCTTACACTCCGCCGTGGCCTGATCAGTGCGGCGCGTGATGCCTACCGCATGGGCACTCCGCCGCGTGTATACAGCCCGCAGGAGCTGGTGTCGCCGCTGATCGAGACAACCGAGACGGTCATGCCGGACGACATCGACGGTGTGGACATCGAGTACAAAGACCGCATCACTGGCCGCATGATGACCGAATCGTACCGTTTGATCGGGGATCTTGGTCTGCGCGTCGAGAAGATCACTGCCCCAGGCGTCACGGGCCGCACACAGGCGTGGCGGCTGGCTGCAAGGCGCCGGCGCAAGGCGGCTTACCGTCGCACCGCCTACAAGGGCACGACCGAGCTGGCGGCCATGAACAGCTTCTACATGGATTACGTCGGCCTGCAGGATGGCATCCCAGAGTGGGGCCAGTCCGCCTTCGTAATCGACCATGACGGGTTGACGCTCACCCTGTCTGAATCCATCCAGCCGGTCGGCGGCGATCCTGTCGTGATGATCCGCAGGTCAGACGGCACGGCAAGCCCGCCGATCCCTGTGACGATCAACGGGCGCACCGTGACCCTTGCCGCCATGCCGCCTGATGTGTCCGTGACGAATGACCCCAATCACCCGACCGTGGTGTATATTGGTCGCAGGACCCAGGTGGTGCACGAAGCCCTGATGTTGTCTGTGCGGCCGACAGGCGACAATCGTGTTGAGTTCCAAGCCGTGAACATGGACAATAGGGTGTACCTAGAGGACGATATGGGGCCGGATCAGGTGATCCTGACGTCGCGACCGTATCCGCTGGGGTTCATTGACCACGCAACCTCCTCTTCCGTTTCTGCCCGAATCAGACAGAGGCGGTCCCCCACACCCATCGAGTTGGCCGAGACGTCTGGTGTCGTCTCTGGGATTACCAAGGTTCGCGAGGTCCGTTACCTTGATTACACCAACCCTCCGGAGTTGGCCGAGACGTCTGGTGTCGTCTCTGGGATTACCAAGGTTCGCGAGGTCCGTTACCTTGATTACACCAACCCTCCGGAGTTGGCCGAGACGTCTGGTGTCGTCTCTGGGATTACCAAGGTTCGGTCCGCCGGATATATAACATACGTCAATGCGCCTGAATTGGCAGAAACCAGCGCATCAGTTGGTAAGATCACAAAGTGGAGGCAGACATGAAGGTTAATTTGCGAACTGAAATGAAAGGGCTTTTCAGCCTAACCGTGCACAACGAGAAGGGCGAGGTGGTATCCCGTACGGGGTGGTTTGAAAACTTGATTTTGGATCAGGGGATAACAGCACTGCTCTCGACGGGCACCCCATATTGTTTCTATAGGTTCTTGAAAGTGGGCACGGGCACTTCCGCGCCTTCGCCGTCGGACACGTCTATTGACCAAGTCGCCAGCCTTGAGTCAACTACAGGGAATCGATACTGGATTGGGGGTTACGATGCAGAGGGGGGATATCACTGGGCGCGGGGGAGTGTTCAGTTCGGGCAGGGTGTTGCAGCCGGGAACCTGAGCGAGGTGGCGGCGGGTTGGTCCAACTCTGCCAATGACATTTTCTCCCGCGCACTAATTTTAGATGGCGCGGGAAACCCCACAACCATAACAGTTCTCCCCAATGAATTCCTGACCGTCGAATACGAGCTCAGGAGTTGGCACGTTGTGCCGGAGCCGCACGAACTGACGTACGACGACGATGGCGTACCCGCCGTGACGACCGTTACATACACACAACCGGCGACGAATGTAAAGGCGCCGACCGGGCGTGACTCTTTTCACAGTCCGTTCAACTTCGTGTCCGACTACTCGCCCAGCTTCGCGGGCCTATCGCCCGACGGCAACGCAGTTACGTACACTCTGTCGTATTCGTTAAATCAGGGAAACCCTCAGATAAGCAGCATCCCTCTGAACGCCAACGCTCCGGACACCACATTGATCCCGTATGGAGGAAACCAACGGACGTTCTGCACATTCGACCCGCCCATCCCGAAAACAAACGAGTTTACGGCTGCCATTGACATTGAAATTAGCTTCGGCAGGCGGTGACTGATGGCCCTCCCCGACAACGTTCTGTCGTCCGAGCCGCTGCCCGGCTACTTCCTGGGCGCTCGCGCGCAGGTGTTCCCTGACTACATCGACTACATGGATGGAGGCGTGGGCATTCAGGACCCGTCGCTGGGCCTGAACTACCAGACGTGGACTGCCGAGATAGTCGAGGACATCATCGAGGACCGGATCGTCCTGTCCGCCCCAACCTACCCTGCCACCACCGTGTACACCGGCGACGACATAACCGAGGTCTCGCTGGCGTTCGACCAGAACATGAACGTGTGCGTGGCGTTCGTCGAGGCCGGCATGGCCAAGCTGCTGTGGTACGACACAACAGTGCAGGACATGGTTGTTACGGAGCTGGGCGCGGGGGTGTCACACCCACGGGTGGCGCTGGACGACAGCCGCGAGTTCAACCGCGCAAACTCGGACGTGATACTGGCCTACATCAAGGAGGGGGCGCTGTACTACCGTCAACAGCGCGACCGATACGGCATTGAGCGACAACTGTCGAGTGGCCCGTGGATTGCTCTGGTGCGTATCGGCATGGGCAGTACGTTACGCTTTCAATTCCAAGTGGTGGCTCCATGATTATCGAATGGCCTGACGAACTACCCGCCCCGCTGATCGGCACGCAATACAGACCCATCGACCCGCAGATCAGGACGCCAATGCAGTCGGGCCGCGTGTTCGTTCGGCGTAACTTCACAGCAGTGCCGGTAGCGCTCCCTGTCCGCTGGGCCATGAAGACTGACGCGCAGGCTGCGCTGTTCGAGGACTTCTACCGCGTGACGCTTGAGGACGGCACCCTGTGGTTTGAAATGCCGCTACTGCTGCCGCAAGGCCGGGGTCCCTGGCTGGTGCAGTTCCAAGGAATCTACACAGGGCCGCGCCTGCTGACGCCGCCGGGCGGGTCGAGAGTGTGGGAGTACAGCGCAGATCTGCTGCTGTTCTTGAGGCCGGGGGAGCAGATGCCTGTGGATCGAAATGTTTACCGCGTTACCGAATCGGGCGCGTATCGGATACTGGAGTAAAGACATGGCAAGGCAAGTGAAGCGCATCAGTGATCTGCCAGAAGCCGCACCGATTCAGGGCGACGAGCTGCTGGAGATGGTTCAGGGCGGCGTTAACGTTCGGGTGCGGGCGGATGAGTTGGGTGGTACCGAGCTGCCCATCGAGATTACGGACGTTGCCGGCCTTCCTGAAGCCTTGGACGAGCGCGTGCTGGACGATGATCCGCGCCTTAGTGACGCTCGCGCACCTACCGGGGGAGCTGGTGGCGTGCTGTCCGGCCAATATCCGAACCCCGGCTTTGCTGTGCCGATGGCTACGGCGGCGCAGTTGGCGGAGAAGGTCGGCTCAATTGTCGCCGGGAGCGGAATAACTGTAGATGATAGCGACCCTGTTAACCCTGTAGTTAGCGTGACTGGTGGAGGAGGCGGAGGGATTGACTCCATCGTTGCAGGCAACGGCATCAACGTGGATAACACTGACCCAGCCAATCCGGTTATCAGTGTTACCGGCAGTGCAGGCACCGAAGTCAATGTACAGACCGGCACCGCATACACCTTGGTTCTCTCTGATGCCTTCAAGATGGTAACCATAGATAACGCTAACGCCAACACGATAACTGTACCACCGAACAGTGCCGTTGCGTTTCCCGCCAACACGCGCATTGACCTAGGACAGGACGGTGCTGGGCAGACTACGATTATTGCTGGTGCTGGCGTGACCATCCGTACACCCGAGACTCTCAAGCTGCGCAAGCAGTGGTCCAAGGCGTCACTGATTCGTCGTGCTGCTGATGTGTGGGATCTCGTAGGTGACTTGGAGGCTGAGGCATGATCCCACTTGGTATCCTCGCGTCGTCGGTTCGCCGTGCTTCGGCAGGCGCCAACGATCCTTACTGGGATAACGTCGTGGCGTTGTTGCATTTTGATGGGGATTTGACGGATGAGACAGGCAGGGTATGGGGCGTTATTGGAAATCCATCTTTTGAGCACGTGGAACCGATATACGGAACAGGGAGTTTTAAAACAAATGGCAAAGAAGCAGCGGAAACTGCAAACCATGGGCTTATAAATAATAATAACGACCCGTACTGTATAGAGTTTACATTTAAAGCGGTCTCTTTAGACACCTTTGGTGTTTTGAACCCGCTGTTTTGGTGCTACTCGAGCGGAGGCTATGGGGACTCGCTTATCGGCATAAACAGCTCATCTGGTCTGCGCATCCAACTTCACTCGGGTGCCAACTCGTGGATTCTTGCAGAGAGTTTAGCCCCTATAACAATTGGAGTTAAATACCATTTGGCTATTACATATGACGGGAGTGATTTGCGTGTTTTCTTAGATGGTGTTTTGGTATATATCGGGGTGGGAATAAAAATACAAACCCCGACTAGTCCTTTGAGGTTCGGGACAGCTGGGGAAGGTAGCTACATGCAGGGCTCCAATCACATATATGACGAACTCCGCATCACCAAAGGCGTCGCCCGCTATACCGAAGACTTCACACCTCCCACAGAGCCGTTCCCGAACCAATAGTCCGAGCCACGGGACGTTGTTGAGCCTATAGCATCACGCTACAATCACCCAAACCGGACGCAGTAAGGCCATGACGTGACAACGCAATCAGATCAGTGCATAGGGATGGGGATAACGGCGGCTTGCGGGTTCATCTTGAACCCGTGGGCATGCATAGGGGCTTTGGCGGGGTGCTGCTTCTTCTTGGCGATGCCTAGCACCACGCAGACCCTTACCCAGAGGATGCTGCTATCGTTCTTCTCTTGGGTCATGGGGTACGCTGCGGGGGCGTACTTCTACCCCGGCCCGCCGTGGAGCCAGGAGGCCATGCTTGTATCCGCTGCCGCCGCCGCGCTGTCATCCGTCGCGTTCACTGGAATATACGCTTCCATGCACTCCAACTCAGACCTTCCCCGCTGGCTGTTGTCTATAGTGGAGATAGTGAAGAACTGGAGAAGCAAATGAATGAGGACCTGCTGCTGTATATACGGCTTGCGCTCCATCTGGTGACGTTCGCCTACCTTGTTTCATACCGCACCACACAGACCAGCCGCCCTTTCGTAAGCCTTGTTGCCGCGATGGCAGCAGGCGTATCACTGGCAGCAGCCGCACACATTGTACTGATGAGGCCGCAAGGCGGGCAGATGATGGCTACGTTGCTGGCGCTGGCGGGCGCGGTGGCTGTGGCTCGGTGTGGTGGGAATCTAGCGAGGGTTTTTAAGGGGAGGGCGGTATGAGCGGATTCAATGATGCTTTCGAGCGTCTGATTAGCCACGAAGGCGGATATGTCAACCACCCTGACGACCCAGGCGGCGAAACAAACTGGGGCATCACCAAGCGCGTAGCCATGGAGAATGGATACACCGGATCGATGCGCGAACTCACTCGGGACAGGGCCAAGTCGATATACAAGTCGGCTTACTGGGATCGAGCGAAAGCAGATCAGTACGACTACGCCATCGGCTTTCAGCTATTCGATGCGGCAGTGAATCACGGCATCGGCAACGCCATTCGCTTTTTGCAGCGCGCAGTCGGCACGGCAGACGATGGGATTGTCGGTCCTGCCACTCTGCGAGCTATTGCCGCTATGTCTGTTACGGATATCCTGATGCGCTTCAATGCGGAGCGTCTGGAGTTCTACGCTAAACTATCTACGTTCACCTCATTCGGGCGCGGCTGGACTCGCCGGGTGGCTGAAAACCTGCGCCATGGTGCGCGAGACTCGGAGTAAAGACATGGACAACTTCACCATCACCCACAAAGGCTGGTTCTTCTACATCATCCCGATCTATCTGGACATGCGCGACGAATCCTGCCCGTCTATTGCTGGTCGGCACTGGATATTCGAGCCGTTCCTGATGGTCATGGATTTGCTGTTTAGCGCTGCTGATTACGTGGCTGGTCGGCTGTTCGGCGCTGAACTCACCATGCCCATGCTCATCACCGGCGAGATTGGAGCCGATGGTGCCCCTTAGCACCCGCGCATGGATAGCAGCTGGCCTGGTTGTCGGCGGCTTTCTCGTAGGCTGGCAGACGCAAAGCTGGCGCATGTCAGGGCAGCTGGAGTCAGAACGAGCAAGCCATGCCGCCTACGTGGCTCGCCAGCAGGAAGCAAGCGCCGAGGTCATCATCAGCATCCTAGAGCGCGAGCGCGCCTTGCTGGATCAGATAGAGGAGATAAGCGCCCATGGGGAAAGAGTCAAACAGGATCTGGATCGGCAGCTGGCTGATAGTGACGCTGTTGCTCGTCGGCTGCAAAGACAACTCAGTGATTTATCAGGACGCATCAATTCAGATACCGCCGCTACCGCAGAGTGCCAGGCAGCCAGCTCCACTGCCGGAGTGCTTGCCGAGCTGCTCGGAGAGGCTGATGAATTGGCGGGCGCGTTCGCTGAAAGTGCTGACCGAAATCGAATAGCGGGGGAGGCGTGCGAGGCGGTGCATGATGCTGTTCGCCTGCACGCCAACCCGGACTAGCGCTCCGCAACCTCCTGACAATAAACACACCGAACAGCCCACGGCGCTGCAAGCCGCCGCGCCTCGGGTATCTCGTCGCCGCAGCCCTCGCATTCGGTAGCGCCGGGCTGGGCCAGTTGTGCGCGAACTGCTTGAGTCCCTGCTGCGCGCTCGGCTTCTTCTAGTTCGCTGGCGCGGTCTAGTAGGTCGGCGGGGGCTTGGATCATGGCTTGTCCTCCTTTAGCTTCATACCGTATGCGGCTCCGGCTTCTTCACGTTGACATACTCATTGCTGACCTCGATGGCAGCGCTAAACAGCGCGTCGGCATCCTTCTCGCTGTATTCAATGGGATACGGGAAGGCAATCCAACCTGAGCTGTAGAGGTGCTGCGGGTTTTGGGCGCTCACCAATGCCGTGTGATGCTCACGAATCATATCAGTCAGGTGCTCGGCTCGGTATATCCCGTCAGTCTCCACCTCAACAGCCTTGGTGTACTGCTCGCCATCCGGCTTGCGGCAGAACGCGGCCATGTAGATTGTCCAGCGGTGCGGCACGTCGCACAACGCCTTGGCGATGCGCGGGCTGGCTGGGATCAGCTTGCGGTTGCCGTGATGGAATGTTGTCTGGAACGTGTACGGTTCGTTCAGGTTCACAATGCAGACCTTGTGCAGCCGCAGGACTGAGCGGGCGGCGTTCGCCAGGCGGGCTCTTGTTTGGGGTTTCATGGGTTGTTCTCCTGTATGGCTTTATCGATGGCGCGCTCTACGGCTCGGTTCAGCTGATCTTCTCGAAGATCGCCGCTGTAGTAGTCATCCACGACGTATATATTGCACAGGCGTCGTATGGCGGCGCGAAGCAGGTCGCACTCGGTCATGCCGCCGCTCCGGGCCTTGTCATCATGAATGAACTTGGCAAGCTCGGCGTTCCCGCTGATTTCGCGCATATCATCCCCTTTGAATCCTGCCTGCAGCGGATTTGCTCCGAACCCATGCTCAAGCCACCAGTCCTGCAGGGTGTCGCAATCCCAGTCGAGGTGCTCCGCCAGCAGGCGCGTGTACTCCTCCTGAAGCTCGCATATGGCATGAGATAGCGGTCCGTCCGCGTAGCCTGTCAAGGCGTAAAAGCTGCTCATCTTCTCGTCCATAGCCTGCATGACGCGTTGCCAGCGGTTCAGGTGGTGGGCGATCTGGTCATGAGTCATGGCTTGTCTCCCTCCATGGCGGCGTCGATGGCGGCGTCAATCTCAGCTCGCCAATTGGCATTCCAAGGCTTTGCGTGTACCAGAACGGGCCCCTCTTCGCCAAGCCAGTCGCTAACGCAGGTATCAACTAGCCACCGGTACCGCGCCGCATCCTTGCGCAGCTGATCGAGCTCTTCCATCAGCGCTTCGTAGTCCTCGTACAGGACAAAGTCGCCATCATCCGATTCTTGGATGGTATCAACGCGGCAGATTTGTTCTGGGCACCCCATGTCGTCGTATCTCTGCACATTCGGTTTACTGGTTTTCATAGCTTTGCCTCCTGCAGGGCGGCGTCGACCCCCTCCACCAGTTCGTCCCATTGGTTCCGCCGGGGCCGGAATCCCTCAAGCATGTGGGATGCTTCGGCGTGCGCCCTTATTATGGGCTGCGCATGGCGGAGCAGGTTGCGCAGCTTCTCGCACTCGGCTTTCAGTGCGTCCACCTGCTCAAGCGCTCGCATTAACTCCCCGAAGTGCGCGTCGCGGTCTTGGCGCACCTGGAACAGCTCTTCCTCGTGGGCTGCCTTCAGGGCTTCGTAGTCGCTGAGGCGCACCAGCGGCACATCGTTAAACTCAGCAGGAGTGTCTGTCAGGATGCATGGCGCGTTATTGTGGCGTGACTCCAGCTTGTGCAGCGCGGTGCTGGGTGCCCATGCTGCGATAGGTGGATTATTGGTTGTCATGTCCGGTCCCCACTACCCATAATTGCTCTATACGGCACTGCTCGCAGCACTTGCGCACAGTGCGAATCTCCCTGTAAATCTCGGCACCGACCCCAAACTGCAACGCAGCCCGGGTCGCTCGTTGTCTGTTTCTGTACCATTTGCACTCGCCACCCGGCTGAAAGCTGGGCGGGTAGACGAGGTATGCGACCATGGTTCGCGGGCGGGATCGGCTGGGATCGCGCCGCTTCGCCTCCGGCTTATTGGTTGTCATGTCTTGTCTCCTTGTTTGCGGTAGGCGGCGAGGGCGGCGTCAATGCGCTCAATGATTTTTCCTGTGGGTTCTCTGGAGGCATTAGGGAAAGATTTCAGCCATTCTTTAAGGTCGATGCGTGCAAGATCCAGCGCCTCCACCAGCTCCTCCACCAGTGCTGATACGTCCGGACATTCATTGGCAGGTCCGGTGAAATCTCCCCTGCCGCACTCAGCCGAGCGAAGACGTTGTGCGTCATCTGCGCTCAGAGGCCAGTAGACCGTATCCGCTACGGTTATGTACCCGACGCCATCCCGGCAGTCTGCTGGGCTTCGTCGGCCAGCACCACAACCGTCGGTATAGATGACTGTGATCGGCGCCTCCTCCAGCCCCTCCACGTCCGGCGCGGGCTGCTGCTCAGCTACCCGCTTGCCAGCCTCCCAGAAAACGGCACACTGCGCAGCTGCGGCTGTACCCCATATCTCGTGCTCTCGGCACAGCGCCTCGAATGCGGGATCATCGTAGGGGGCACCCTCGCGTATGTCCTCGGGGCAAGGCCGGTGCTCTGTGGGCTGCTGGGAGAGGTCGGACGGATCGCGTAGGATTGCCGCATAGCCAAGGTCCAGAACCAAGTCATAGCCGAAGTCTCGGGCCAGCGTCTCGGCGGAGAACGTCTCGTAGTGGTTGGGCAGCACGTCGCCGCTCGCATCCTTCCACCGAAATGCGTCGCGGTAGATGACCTTGAAGCCCGGCCCTACGATCTTGATCAGCGCCTTTGCGGCGGGGACGTTGATTCCATCATCCACCCCCACGGGCGCGCTCGGGGGCGGCGGGTCGTCATTGGCGATGTAGCGCCCGCAGACCTCGTGCTGCTCGCTGTATGTGACCTCCCGCGCATCCACGCCTCGCTGGCAATGCACGCAGTACCAGCCCGGCTGCGCCTCGGCAGGCCGCACAAACCATTCGGCGTTGTCACCTGTCCCGAGCGACGGACGCCACCGCATCGGTTCGCGGTCATCCTTGCGGCTCCACACGTACCACTCCGATGCAGACACACGCTTGTAGTACGCATCCTGATGCGGCTGGTAGTGTGTAGCGCCCGGAGGTGCTGCATCCCAATCAGGCATCGTCTGCGCCTCGGCCGGCTGCTGCTCTGCGGGCTGCGGGGCGGTGTAGAGCGGGGTGATGGACTCGTCGGGCGGGCACCAAAGCTCAGCCGTTTCTTTCCCGAGAACAATTTTTGTTCGGCCCGCCTCGTCGTTGAAAAGGTACGCCACCGGCTCCCCCTGCATAGCAGGCGCGGCAACATGGAATCGTTCGCAAATTTTGTCTGCCAAAGCCCCTGCTCCCATTCTGTTATTACCGTCCACCTTCCTGATGAACTGCGCGAGTTCGTCAACAATGCTCTTTGGCGCCAGATTGTAATCACTCATCTTCATTTCTCCTCAACAATCTTCTTATTGCACCCAGGCTGCGCAGCGAATGCCGTTATGCCTCGGGTAGGGTTGGCGCAATCCAGCCACTTCTGCCACTCAGTGTATCGCTGGCATGTCTGTGCTGCCGATGATGGTGCCGGTGCAGAGTGGTTCTGTGTGGGGGAGGGTCATGGGGTTAGCCTCCCGATCTCGGCAGCGGCTCTTACGATGGCGCGGCGGGTGGCGTACGACCTGCCATCTGGTCTGTCGCCTTCCGTCACAAACACGCCTGCTCTCCTGCTTACAACCGACACTTTTCCGAATGCCTCGAAGTCGAACGAGATCATGAAGTCCAAGACTATAGATAGCCTCATGGCATCCCCGTCATCCGCCAGCGGATTCCATGATGTCGGAAAACCGACATTGATGCGCGGGCAGCCCTTCACCCATGAAACTATCTCCAGTCCCGCCGCCTTAGCAGCCAGCTCCAGCAGTTCGCGATCAGTCATGGCTTCACCCTCACGCCCGCGGCTTCGATGGCGGAAATTACGGCCTCAACCTCTGCTACCATTACCGGATGCGCGAAGTCGCCAGGCTCCGAGCCTTTCGGCAACTCCACCACCAGCGCGGCGCGGGAGGCTTGCCATGCTTGCCATGCCGCGTCTATCTCAGCTTCAACGTATCCATCTCCATCCCTATGCAGCGGCAACCGGAACCGCTGCGCCCACGCCTCAAACTCCGCCCTCATTTTCTCATCCATACCTACCTCTCTACCGGCTCCGGCCGGTCATGTCGTTGATAGTGGAGCGGGTGATCTCCAGATCGAACGCCCGCTTAATCTCGGTGGCGGTGAAGCCTGCCTCCTTCAGGGTGATGATCATGGCCCGTTGCAGGTTGCTGGCCTTGGCATTGTGGTGTGCCTCTCCGTAGAGCCGGCCATTCAGGCCAAGGGCGCGGCGGCGGCGGGCAACTGACTGCACGCTGCGTCCGGGCAACTGGCTGGCTATCTCCCGGGCGGAAACCACGCCGGCCAGCTCCCGGATCACCTTGTCCTCGCTGTCAGTCCAGCGGCTCACTGCGGTCTCCCTCATGCGTCAACGCCTTCAGCGACTGAATGCGGTCGATCAGCTGCTGCTCCTTAACGTGCGATTCAGCCCGGTGCTCCTCAAGCGCCTGCTCTGCTGCTGCCAGTTGGGCGGCGCGCGGGTCGGCCAGATCGGCCTCGTTGTACTCGACCGTTGTCGTCGTCTCACCGACCAGGACAAGCCAGCTGCAACAAACCAGCTGTATAGTCGAGTACACCACCTCGCCGGAATCGGTGTTCCGGTAAATGAAAATCTTGACGTTATCCTTGACGGTATGTTTGATATTCGACATGATTACCTCGGTTTCTCCTTGTTGACTTTTAGCCCCTCAAAAGAGGGGCTTTTTATTGCTTCGTTGGGCGCCACGGCTTGGGCGATGGTGCGGCTGGATTTCAGTTGGAGCTGCAGAACGATTCCCACAGCTGGTTTCCCAGCTCGCGCGCTTCCTCACAGCTTGATGTTGAGATTCCATCTATGGTTGTCACGGTGGTCGTACCAATGGTGACAGTGTGACCTTTCCCCTCCAGCCATTCTGCGTATTGCTTGGTGTCTTCGTCGGTTCCAGCTGCGTCGAATGCCAGCTCGATGGTGTGGGTGCTATTGCTCATGGTGTCTCTCCTGTTGCGTTACCGGCGTTTCCCGCCCTGTTGGATATAGTATTGCAAAGACCCGCATGACTTGCAAGTATTTTTTTATAAATAATCCATTAAAAAAGCCCGGCGATGACCGGGCCTGGCTGTTACACCTCCAGCGGCTTGCCGCTCATGTAGTGCTCGCCATCATTCCCATTGGCCCGATGTTCTCCATGCGCCGCTCGCCCTCTTCCCAGACATTCGGCGTGTCCGGGTGTGCGGTGTAGAGTTCGTTGATGATGGGGCGGGTCCGGTCTCGTGCAGCTGACTCGCCAGCCAGCGCGAAGTACGCCGCGCCGTCCTCATAGGAATCCATGCGCAAGCCGCCCTGCTGGCTACGGACAGCCTTCAGCAGTGCCATGAACAGCCAGCCCTGCTCCTCGGTCAGCTGGTGGCCGGTGACAGCCTTGAACGCATCTACGGTCGCGCCCATGCTGCGCTCGCCTTCCGGTTTATCGTATGTAGCCGCCCGGTCTTGCATGTGGCCGGCTGCGGCTTCGAGTATGTCGTGGGCGGTGGTCATTTCTCGCGCTCCTTGAGCATGGCGTCGGCAAATGCGTAAGCATCTGAGGCCACCGGCTCGGCGCCGATATAGTCGTATTGGGTTCTGCTCATCTTTGAGACGATTGACTGCATTGCCTTCGCCGCAAAATAATCGCGCAGGGACATGCCATCATACGGACCATGCCCTTGGTAGCTTTCCCCTGGGTTCAGTGGGACCGGAAACGCCGGACCACTTGTGTTCTTGTTCATTGCCTCGCCCGCCTTAACAAACGCCCCGCCCGGAATCATTCGCCCCTTGCGGTCTTTTATTTCGTTCCAAGCGTGGGTGTAGCATTCCTCGAATGTGAAACCGGCACGCTCGGCGAGGTCTTGCAGCGCATAAAAGGCTCCTTCAAATTGCCCGGATGCGTACTCTTTTGGATTATAAGTCGCGAGCCCTGACGCAATGCGGCCGATAACGTCAGCCATGACAGCCACGCACTCCTGAAGATCCTCTGGCATGACGTTTTCGCCCGGATCTTCCATCACAACCGTGAGGCCCTTCATCTTCGCCACATTAACAAGGCAGACAGCAATATCACCAATATCATCCTTAATGGCGTCGCGGTCGCCCTTGATAGCGTGGTCTGCAAGCTCGCCCAGCTCCGATACCGCTTTAAGGCACTGAGCCAGCGCGGTGCTGTGCTCGTAGATGCCGCGATCCTGCGCCCATTGTTCTACGCTTGCCTTGAATTCTTGGAATGTCATTCCTCGCTTCTCCTATCCTGTCGATTACTACCAATCAACGGCTTCTGCCCTCATCCCTCCAGAAGCGCCCGTGCTTGATCCTTGAGTCCGAGTTCCTCGGCGTAATGCATAAAGCATGAACGGTCGCCCTGCAGCTTCTCGTCGGCAACAGCCGCCTCATGCTTAGCAATGGTCGCGTCTCGGTCGGCCTCGGATATAACGCCAAGGTAGTGAAGGCAGCTGGCAAGACCAGGCAGCCATCCCCACCGCCAGCCGACATACGAATAAGAGCTGGTCGGAACCTTGCCAGCACCATACAGCGCACCGCGCTGTCCGGCCACCAGCACAACGCCATTGAACTCGATAACGCGGGCGTTCTTGATACCGCCCTTCGGCAGCTTCTTGATTGTGATAGACCGTTGCTCACCTTCAGCGGTCATTATTCTTACCCATGCGCCTTTACTCATCACGATTTCCTCTTATCTCGGTTGTTTGTCAACAGAGGTGCCTGCCCGGGCTTTAGCAGCCACTCAAACATCCTGCCGCACCCGACACACTGGCGGCGACTCATGCTGCGCAGGGCCACCAGCGGGCTGCCGCAGCGTGGGCAGGGTTTGCCGCGTGGTTCATCCATGACACTGCTCGATCATCATGTCGATCGCCTCGCGCAGCTTGGGCCACTCGTCAGGGTTAACCCGCAGATCGCCACTGCCAGGATCGGAATCCATGGCACGGATAACGACGAACTCCCCGGCCCCCTCGTCGTCGATCCTGATCGAGTAGGCGCGCTCATCGAAAAGCGGCTCCCCTTCTGGGACGACGTGTATCCCTGTGGTTCTGATTTTCATTTCCCCAGCCTCCGCATCCGCGCCTCAATCCGCGCCTTTTGCCGCTCCAGCCGCTTCATGGCCAAGGACTGTCGGATCTCGCTGGCAGTCGGCGGCATGGTCGCGCCAGCCAGCACCTTGGCCTGCTCAACAGTCTCGCGGCTGCGCTTTATGGTCTGCTCCAGCGCCTGCCGGGTGATACCAGCGGCCTCGGCGGCCTTTAGTACGCCAACGCCGCGCATCAACACCATGCGCAGCGCCTGCGTGGATGCGGACGCTTGGCGGATAGGCGAATCGAGGGAGCGCAGTTTGCACAGCGCCTGCCAGTGCTCTTCTTTCCACTTCATACGCTTGTACCTCCCATAACGCGGCGCATGGTCTTGATATTGTCCCGGAGCACCTTGATGCTCCACTCTGCCCGCTTGGTATCGAGCAGCGCCAGGGACTGGATTGATTCGCGGGCTGACTGGATAGCCTGCCTCAGCTCCGAGTCGCTGAACTCGAAATACGGCACAGGCTGGCCTTTGTAGGCGCGTATGTTTACTGACACTGCTTTTCCCCCTTATATGCAGGCCAGCCGTGCTGGCCGTTGGTGTCTTTGAACTGCTGAACCATATCGCAGTAGAGGCTGGCTTGGTTTTGCTCCGAGCGCTTGTCCAGAGTATTCACGATGCCGACAGCGGCCAGAAGGAATACGCCGAACAGGACGATAAGGGTCGTTTTTACTTCTCTGGGGTCTTCGTGGTTGCTCATCACACTTCCCACCCTTCTTTGCGCAGCACTTCGCCAAGCCGCTTTGCCAGCTCGGTGTGAACGTCTTGATCAAACATGGCTGGCAGCTCATCCGGGCCGTACTGCTCCAGCCCGTCTACCCGGTGGATGGTGGCGAACAGCTCGCCGTCGTCGAAGAAAGGCTCGACGTGGTAGGTCAAGCCAGCGAATTTGATCTGGTAGTGGTTCATGGGTTTCTCCTGTAGTTATAGGTGCCGGATTGCTCTCCATCCGGCGTAAGTCACACGCTCTTAGCTGGTGTCGCTTGATGCAGATGGCCGGAGCTGATCCCGGCATGAACGCCCCTCATACCTCCCATTCAAGGCTGGATTCGAACCAGCGTTGGGCGTTCTGTTTATGAACCCATCAGCCTGGGCATTCATCTACATCGAGAAGCGCCCCACCTGATCGGCCCAGGCAGCCGGGACTTATGCATGCGCTGCCGAGGCGCTTCTCGATGCCCTCTGGATATACCGCCATAGGGAGCGGTTCCCGCTTCGACCCATCCGCGACCAGACGTTGGGGTCTTGGCTTGCAATGGATTATATGCTTTGCTCTGTTGTGGGTGCAAGTATTTTATAGTTTCAGCGAGCTAATCTCTATCGCTTCGTTATGCCTCCGAACCTGCTGTATTGCTTTAAATTTTCCATACGCCTCCGATTTTGGCTGGGTCTGACCAAGGCCCTTGCAGTAGTAATCGTTTCTCAAGATGCATCGAGCCATTCTGCGCCAGGACGGAGCCCACTGCTTAACCTCCAGGTCATGCGGCGCTGCGTCCGGTATCTGGTCGTAGCCTCGCTTCTTCCAGCCTGCGATAAATTTCTTGAAGCGCTCCCGGTAGTTTTCCTGCATTGGTTTTGGCAGGCTCTTCAAAAGGAAGTTTGTATATTCTTGCCATGTGAATTGATCTGGCTTGGTTATACGGCTGCTCCCGTTTATGTTGCCTGTTTCTTGAGAATATAATGCGCCGGAATTTACTCCGCTCACGCGGTTCAGAAGCTTGTACCAAGTTTCAGGCTCAAGTATCTGGTACAGCCAAAGCCCCTTTTTCTGGTCGTCGCCAAAGGGCTGACACAGACGTTGATTGCTGAATTTTACGCCGGCCCTTGTCATAAGGTCATAAATCTTGTTGTACCGCAGATCTGGGTTTTTCGCATGGAAAAGCCAAATGTCCTCAGTTCGCCAATCATATATTGGGTACAGATTAAACACGCCCTTGGCTATGCGTGTCGTCCACTTTCGACCATTCATCATCAGTCCGTCTTTCCTTGAGACGATGGCGCGGTAGCGATGCAGGCTTTCATCAGAGCGGATTCCGATGAAGGCGCCGCAGCTTTTCCCTTGCGCGTACCATGATCCGAAAATCACCATCAGCTCTTCAAACTCCATGCGAGGGACATAGAAGTCGTATTGAGTGAGGTCCGCCGCCTTTGCCGGCTTCTCACGAACCCACACGTCTTGCTTTTGAGAGTCCCAGGCACACCACTTAGGCTCGAAGTCGGACACGGCATTGCGCAGAAGAAGCTCGCCACAAACCCAGTGCAGGTCGATACAGTCCGCATATAAATCAACCATCTCATTGATGTGTTCGATTGTTGCGCTGTACTGGGCTTCAAGGTCAATTATGAGAACGCCAACCTTGCGTCCGCGCCTCCTCGCCTCCTGGCAAACAAGATGCATCATAACCGTCGAGTCTTTTCCGCCTGAAAAGCTAATATACAGCCTTTCCAGCGTGTCAAATGATTCGGATATACGCGCTTTCGCTGCCTCCAGTACGCTATGCCCTTGATATACCTTCCTGCTCATCAGTAAATCTCCACCTGGCGCCCATAGCTCAGCGCTTCATCCATATCAATTGTGGCTCTGCCTGTCATGATCATCCAGTCGTTGATAACATCCAGAGCTACTTCATTTGCCGCTTGCTGCTGCTCCTCCGTAAGCAGATTGAAGCCGCTACAGAACTTCGACGGTATCCCCGTCTCGTAACACATGGCTGCCTGCCCAATCCATGCAATTCTGTTCATGGCGAAATTAGTCAGATAGTGTTCGCATGAATGCGTCCACTCCGTTATCACAGCATTGGCTGCCGAGCGGAAGCGGTCGAGATCCGCCAGAAAGTCACGATATGCCATGCGGCACTCATCAGCAGTCATGCCGTCAACGCTCTGCTTGTAAAAACCAGCCTTGTGGCACTCCCACTTGTCGTACGTGTGAAAAACACGGCTCTCTTTATCTTGGTGGGGTATTCGGTACTGATCTATTTCTTCCTGGTCAAGCGCATCGGTGATATCTTCCCAGATCGCCTCCGCATCATCCGCTTCCCATGCGCGGCTAAAGTCCTTGTCGCTAAACAGATGCTCAAGTCCCGAAATCTGGCACAGACGTAGAACCTCCTCTTCATCCATACCAAGCTCTTTTGCGATACGAGCATTGCGCCAGTTGCGGTTCTTCAGCTCAATAACAATCTCGCTCATCGCATCAACCTGGTGCTTTCCTCTGGCGCGGTTGTGCCGAATTGTTGAGGCCATCCTGTCGTTCTTAGAGCTTTGCTCTGTGCGAATATCCACTACTGGCAGATATCCCATAACGCGCTGCCGCACTGACGGGCTTTCCTTGCCGACCCGGTTTCGATGGAACCCATCAATGACTTCAATAGCCCCTTTGTCAGGGTTGCTCCATGAAACAATAGGCTGCGTGTATCCGTCATTCACGATGGACAGTTCGAGGAGCTTCATCTCCGGCGGAGCGACTTTGTTCGGGTTGTAGTCGTTCGCCGTCACCTCTTCATTCTTGACCCATTTGACGTAATCCACCGGCTCGTTTTTAAACGGGCTGACCTGGTGTAGGATCGCTCTAACCTCATTGAGAGTGGCGATCTTTTCATCAACATCCATGCCTTGTATGCTGCTGGCAATCAGTCTTGCCGTGGCGACTGGATCAATACACTCGTCAATACCGCCGAATTCCAATTGCTGCTCTGTCATTTCTTTTCTCCTGTCGTGTGGCTCAACAAATATTCCAGGTTGTTGTCTGTCTCGCGCTTCACCCGCTCCACATCCTTCTGCGTCACCGCCACGCACATGCTCCACAGCCTGGCCTCTGACTCGCGCAGGCGGCGGATGAGGCTCAGCTGTTGCGTGTTCTCGGTGGCGCGGTACTCGGCTTCGAGTTCGCGCAGGAGGTCGTCGGTTATGGATGGGATGGGGGTCATGGCGCGTCCTCCCCGAAGGCTTTGGCGATGGCGGCCTTGCCGTTCTCCACAACATTGTGCAAAAGGTTCATATCCAGATCCTCAAGGACATCAACAGCGCACTGTAGAGCCTCCAGTAACTCAGGCGCGGCGGCGATTAGGCGGGCGTCCTCTTCCGTACCAACCCACGCCAAATATCTTTCCGAGCCATCAAAAATAAGATGATCAAACCCCATTGTGGTTGGCGGTGTTTTTTGCGTAAACCATTGCTTCCTTTTCATGAGGTAACCCCCTTGGCTTTTGATACCGCTGCACGAACAACTGTCATGGTTGCGCTGGGCCAACCGCCTTCCTCGTAAGTAGAGATAACCAGTTCGAGCGCTTCAAGAAGATCCGGGCTGGACGCTATCAGCTTGGCATTCGCCTCAACTTCTCCAGTTCCGCAATCTCTTGCCTCTGCCAGATATCCAGACTTTTCTCCGGCTATCATCCACTCACCTGTTGTTGCGCTTGGGTTTTGTCTCGCCACTCTCCACGGCCCCGGCGTACCCTTGAATTTGCTCATACCTTCACCTCCACTCGATTAACCAAATGCGCCCAAACCTGCCGCTCTTCCTTCCATCGCGCCAGCCACATTGCCGCTACAGCCGCCCCACTTCGCGCAAGCGCTTCCCGGGCGCGTTGCAGGTACTCGCGTTGCAGCTTGAGGCTGCGGGCAGCTCTGGCGGCTTTCTGGATGGGTTTCATCGCCGCCACGGCTACGGTCAGTGCTGGCACCTCTGAGTAGACTGTTTTCATTCCCAGCCCTCCGACATCCCATCCCACGCTTCCTGCTCAACCAGCGCCGACCCCATCAGGTCGTGGCAGTCGGCGCAGAGCGGGCTGTCCTTCATGCTCGGGGTTTCGGGAAATCCGTTTTTAGCGCATTCGGGGCAATGCCCGGTGGTGGTGTGACTCATTGGTTCCTCCTAGCCTTTCCGGCCTTCTGTGTTGTCGTGCAAGCATTATTGTCTATGTGCGGTTATCTTGCAAGTATTTTTTCAACAAATATTCGAAGGCGAGTGTTTGCTGCGAATCTCGCCGCGTTTTCCTTCCGATGCGACGCGGGTTCAGCGTCGTGAGCCTCTTGGTATGCGGCGCTGTAGCCATCCATGGCCTGCTTCCGATAGCGCTGCGGCAGACTGTTCAGCTGCTCGCGTATCCACCTTGCATCATCTGGGCTGTGCATCATCTGGGCTGTGCATCATTGCAGCTTCAGCCACTCCTGAAAAGCCATCCATGCGCCTTCCCATCCTAGGGCTACGCCAACAAAGCATCCGGCGTCCTTTGCTGCCTCAAGGTACGCAAGCTGCCCTGGCTGCCATGTGGATTGGGTATGGTCTCGGCGCTTCATCTCAACAATGAATGCTGGCGAGCCGGGGATGATTATGTCCGATGCCCCTGGCGACAGCCCCATGGCCTTATCTCTGGCCAGTTGCTGGAATTGCCCACCGCGCCGCTTGCCTTCATTCTTCGGATGGACGGCCAAACGCCCCCAAGTATCAGGGTGATCCTTGCGCAGCCGCTGGAAAAACGTAACCTGCTCCGCGCCCTCTTGCGGGCACGGGCCTCTGTAACTGCGGTCGCCGTAGCAGGGCAGCCAGTCTGGAATCTTCATGCTCTGAGCTTCTCCTGTAGTATTTCGTCGTCAGTAGGACGGTTAAATCCCAGCACCTCCCAAAAGTCGCCCTTTTTTCGGTACTGGACAGTCCTGGGTGTGGTGGTGAAATTGTCAGTCGCCAGCGCAAAAGCATGCTTCCTGCTCGCTGACCAAGTGCTGTTTTCCAGCAGGTAGTACGGGAATTTGCGGCGCGGCGTAGTGATGTTGGCCGTGATCATATCGTTGCCAGAACGGCTTATGCCACGCACATAGTCGATAGACAGCACTTCGTCGCACTGGGCTTGAGTGGGGTCTTTCTTGTGCCGGGTGTGCATTTCTATCAATTTCGAATTCGGGTCTATAAGCTCTAGGCGGCACTCACAGCAAAACCGCGCAGCAATATCATTCGCATGATCGCACACCGGACACACCTTGCAGCTCCAGTAGTAGTCGCAGCGGTCGCCGGTGCGGATATGGACATGCTGGCAGCGTCTACCGTAGTGCGCTGGCATTGGCACCATCTCGCCCTTGTGGTTTTGCGTCATGATGCGTTCATCGGTCAGGTCGGTGAAGTATCCATATTGGTCGATCTTGAAGCCTTCCTCATTCTTGCGAGCGCTGAACACGTTTACCCTGTTGCAGGACTCGCATACGGCTTCTATGGGTTCGCCGCCAGCCGACTGGTAAGCCGCCTTGATCTGCGGCGCGTACAGGTCGCCATCGGGGCAGTGCTTTTCGATATTGCCAGCGTAGTCGAGCACTACGCACTCGCGCTTTCCATCGTACAGGCGCATGCCGCGCCCCATGATCTGCTGCAAAAGGCTTACAGACTCGGTAGCTCGAAGGATGGCGATGTGAGAAACGTTCGGGGCATCAAATCCAGTGGTCAGGACGCCAACGTTCACCAGGTACTGATATTTGCGAGCCTTGAAGTCGGCAATGTATTGTTCTCGCTCCGACTTTTTTGTTGCACCGGTGATCAGCCGCGCATTGCCTGGGTGCAGGCTGGCCATGACCTCTTTGGCGTGCTCAACAGTCTGAGCAAATATCATCGTGCCTGTTGCGTTCTGGGTCTGAGCAACAATATCGGCAACAATGGCGGCTGTTTTGCGGCCCCAGCCCTCGAAAGCGGCTTTCAGAGTGGCTTGGCTGTACTGGCCGTTGCTCTGGATCTTCAGCCCGCTTGTGTCGTACTGCGCTGCGTTAATCTCGCCAGCGCGCAGGGGCGTAAGGAATCCAAGATCCAACAGCAGCCTGGGCCCGATGCTGTACACGCACTGATGGAAATACGGATCCCGCGCAATATGCTCGGGCAGCGCTTTGCCGTCTGGGTCAATGCCAAAAATAAAACCGTCTTGCAGCCGATAAGGCGTTGCCGATAGGCCGCAGACACGCAAATTAGGATTGCTCAGTCGCATGTCTTCAATGATCTGCTGGATGGTAGGCGTGAGCCGGTGGCATTCATCCACGATAACCCCGGCAAACTCGCCGCCCATGCGCTTGGCTACTTTCTTGAATGTGCCCTCAGTGGCAAATATCACTTGATGCCGCAGCGATTTACTTCCGGCGCTGGCGCTGTAGATGCTGCACTTCTCGCCGATAGCCTGATACTTTTCGGCGTTCTGGGTTACCAGCTCTGCGCTGGGTGCAAGACACAGCACGCGCTTGCCTTTGCTCAGTTTGTTCAGTGTTTGCGCCAGCAGGGCGACAATAACCGACTTGCCGCTTCCGGTGGCGGCTTCAATCAATACGGGCAGGGTGCTGCGCTTCCAATGCTCGATTACGGCGTCATGCGCCTCGGATTGATAATATCTGGGGGTAAGCATGAATTTTCCTCAGTCAAAGGACAGTCGAAAGAAGCGCAGAAGCAGTGACTAGCTGCTTGTCGGGTGGCCACCCTATCCGCGCAAGGTTATTGTATCAGGTGAACTTCCAGTAAGACGATCCTTTTCCGCGGTATTGCTCAAGATCCACGTTTTGCAGCTCAGGTATCTTGTTGTACTGAACGCTACCCTTGCGCTCAACCAGCGTAAGAGGGCGCCCATGAATGCTGGCGTTCTTCCCGTCCGCCATCTTCACCAGCTCGGCCAGGATCTCTTTTTCTCGCTTCTCATCTTCCTTCTTGCGCTTGCGTATGGCATCAAGCTCCATCAGCAGGGTCCCCGCGTCCGCGCTGTCGATATGAACGCGAGGCGGCTCCAGATGGTCTGGGTTGTCCAGCTCTGCCAGATACCGCTGATAAAACGCATTGATGGCGTCCAGGTTGTTGTCGATCCAATTGGGGTCGGCCTCAACGCGCTCAATGCTGATTGCCTCTTCCACATAATCCGGCGCAAGCGGATCGCCTTTCGGTGCGCGGTATTGGGCGAAGTAGGCATGAGTGCGGCCAGTCGCCAGAAGCTCCATCTGAACCTGGGCGGCGTAGTGCGGCTGGTCTGCCAGCGGCTTGAAGTCGCCACCATTGCGCAGGCTGTACGGCACTTTCAGCTCAAGAACGCCGCCATCACTGGTCAGGCCGTCCGGGCTGGCACCCATGCGGTCGCCATAGGGGAAAAACCCGCACTTCTCGACGCTGAGCCCAGTCTCACGCATGAAGGCGAGCATGGCTCGCTGTTCGTGCATGTTGCCGTGGTCGGCCACGAACTGCGCGTTGAATTCCGATTCAGCGCCGTGGTATTCCCGCACCATGGCGCGGATAACATCGGACGGCTTCTGCCATGGGGACAGCCCCAAGGCTGCGCCGACTATGGATCCGGTGATGCGGCCTTTGCGGGCCTTGCGCCACTCTTGTGTCCCTTGTTCGTGCTGGTCGTGCTTCTTGCGGCACTCCGGAGGGTATGGGTCGTTCATGTCCCATACGTTGCCGCAGGTGCAGGACATCTGGTCGCTGAATTGAATTGCGTCGCACTTGCTCATTGGTTCTTCTCCTAGTTGCCCGCCGAAGCGGGCATTGTTGTTTTAGATCATGTGGAGGAAGTTGCGGCCTTCTTGCAGACCGATGGGGGCGAAGGGGATGTCGTCCTCGAATTCCATTGCTGCCGGTGCCTGCGCCGGTGCCTGATGCTGAACCGGAGGCGCAACTACCGGATTCGCGGGAGGCGCAGCAGTGCCAGACTTTGCAGGAGAAACAGCCTGCACCCAGTTTCCGCTCTTGCTCTTATCATCCAGCTCCCACACGCCCATCTTCAAAACCATGGGGCGATTGCACAGCTGCGCCAGGGATATATCGCTTGGCCGATCCTCTCCACGCTGCTGCATGGCGTTGAACAGCCCGCCACCGGCGTTCGAGGCAATGGCTGCAAGCATCCGCTTGGCCTTGTCGGCTTTGCTCGTATCCTTGTCGTATGCGCGAACCTTCTGGAAGATGACGCGGTTGGCGTACTCGGCAGGCTTGCTCACTCGCCACTTGATGTTGATGTACTCGTCCCCCTGGTACTCGTTGTTTTTTGCCTCTTCGGCAATGGCAAGTACGCTGGTGCCGTCAGGGATAGGCGCAAGCGCATCTCCGCCCATCTCGAACTTGCCGTCGTTGTTCTGTGCGCTCTGACCGTCGCTAGTGTTCCAGAAATTACTCATTGCGCCACCTCATTTTGCTGGTTATTGCGGTTGTAGTACGGGATAAATTGAAGGATCGGGTTAGTTCCCTGCGGAACCGGAATTTCGGCAGGCATCGGGTAGCGCGACTTCGCATTGACGAAGCCAACCAGGCCGTCCCCGGTGGTGATCAGCTTGCGTTCGCCGGTCTGGAGCAGTCGCCCAAACTTGGTCGTCTGGCCGCGCTTGTTGGTCTCTGCACCTTGAACGAACTCATCCTTCACCAAATACAGAACGGCATCACACTGGCTCGTGTAGATGCTGAGCGCTTGGTTATCCATGTCCATGCTGTACACCGAGTAGTCGGCGGCAGCATCGGGGCGGTTGCGAATCTTCTTGATCCCAGTGTGGGTCAGGAAAACAATCGCCATTTTCTTCACGGCGCGCAGTTGCTCGCACTTGTACACGAATTCTGCATGCCAGTTGCTTACCTCGGTGTACCCCTTGTGGAATCCGCCGCTGGCATCAGCCACGGTATTCACGCCGTCGCGCAACGCAATCTCATGGCAAAACAGCT
>Ga0209075_1000800_pt1 | contig 30308 bp, 26 predicted proteins | sample Stecom2011_FD_187523 | JGI IMG/M metagenome (GOLD analysis project Ga0209075, IMG submission 187523) | Agricultural soil microbial communities from Utah to study Nitrogen management - Steer compost 2011 (SPAdes) (version 2) | ecosystem: Environmental > Terrestrial > Soil > Agricultural land...
TCCATAAAATCTTTCCATAAAAAAAGCCACCTCTTCACGGGCAGCTTTTTTTAAATCATATCAGTAGAGGGAGATTAAAACTGTCTCTCCAAAATCCAGAGATCGTTGAAAGGCACACCGTACGTTCTCCGGAGGTATTCGGTATCCCCTTTCGCGGAATAGGTTCTATGGATTTCATCTCGTTTCCGCGCCGCTTGATCCCTGTCGTCGTAGCTTGCCACGATTACCCGATACATCCCTTGTTCATTTTGAGCGAGAATCACCGTGTGTCCCTCGTTCTCCATGCGTGCCTTCAGCGACTCGGCGTTCAGTTTCACGCTCAGTGAAGCAATTACCACGTTATACCTTCTCAGTCCGGCCGCATCGGTAGGATATACTGCTTCCACTTTTTCTTTTCTAACAGAGACTTCAACCGGAGGTAAGGCACCGGCATCTTTTACCACGGTGGTAGGCTGCGAGGCAGATTGCTGCATTTCTCTCTCTTTGGCTGCTTCATATACTTGCTTGTACGCGCTTTGCTTGGGCTTGCAGGAAACACCCAATACCAGCAGCGCGGCAAAAACCAATGCAAAATGGAATTGTTTCATGTGGATAAAATTACTTGTAATTATTCAAATATTCAGTTTTAATTTCCTATTGCAAAGATAATAAAGAAGGTGTTGATAGCACGCCCTATCGTGTGAAAATTAATTAAAAGCCCGCGGCATACGGATTGGCCTGGGCGTGATATCTACTATGCCGGTGGTGTCGATATTCCAAATGAAGGCAGTATCTGTATAAGCAGTAGTTGGGTTGGCCACGAGATGCACCTCCCACGAGCCTTTTGGCAACCCGGGAAAAAGAAACATTCCATCTGCATCGGGATAGGTCAGTAATGTATCGGGATCGCGGATAATAGCAACAAACGAAACCGCGTTGATTTCACGCGGCGGGGGGGAAATATAACCTCGAAGCGAACTGCCGTATGCTTCCGGGAATGCACGCACAACCGGGTGAAGGAAATAGTTTCCATTCGACTCGCGTACCGAAAGCGCGGCATTCACGTCGATCACAATGCCCGAAATAATATTGGGTCTTATCGTGATCGGTTCAATAAGGTCGATGACCGCCCCTTCCACGATTTCAGGAGGGAAATGCAACGCATGTGTTTTATCGGTTATTGTTTCGATGCGGCTGTCGTGCCCAAATACCAAGCGGATACTTTGAATCGACTTTCCGGCAGGGAAATACTGTTCGCTCAGTTGCACCTGTCTCCCGTTCAACAGCTTCAACAGATCATACTCTCCCCCGTTGTACTCTAGCTTAATCCACTCACCTTCAGCGTTGGCAGTATCGGTGGCATACACCGATATTTCCTGAATCTGAAGGTAAAGCTCCTTGATGGTCACGTCGGTGGCATCGGTAAGCTTCACGCGTAGCCGCCCCGCGTTCACGCTGGGGTCGTTATCGTCACAGGCAGGCAACAACGTGAAAATTAGGACTGCTAAGAGTATGAAGCCGCGCTGAAAGTTTTTATATTGCATAGTGCTCAAATCATGTTTTTGTAATGTGCAAAGGTAGGGTAATTCCGGAAAGAGAGCGGTAGTCAAATCATTAATTTTACTGAATGCTGCTTAAACAAAAATCGGTCCAAACTGTTAATTACAATAAGTCTCGAAGGCAAAAAATCAATAAAATGAAAATCAGAACAACACTACTTTTTATCACGCTCTTTTCGTGTGTGCTTTTATGTGGCACGGCGTGTAATCGGTTGGGAAGGCACAATCAGGGACAAGCATCCGGACCTTCCTCCACGAACGAAACAAAAGAGCCCGATGCCATGGAGTTGCACGACAAACTGATGAGTTCTTTCGCGGATGACTGGATGGAACGGGAGTCCGATCCAAACATTTACCCGTCTTATTACGGGGGAGCGTTTATCGATAATGATGGCACCTTCGTTATCGCCGTTACCGGAAATAAAGAGGCAAATTATCAGCACCTTATCGAAATACTTGGCACTGATAATTTTCAGGTGGAAACGGTACAATATTCCTACCGCCAGATGATGCAAGTGATGGATCGAATTGATTCATTTCTGTTCGATGCTTCCATTCCCGAGGATCATCCGGTGATGGCCCGGTTTGCCGGGGCGTACCCCGATGTGATGGACAATCGCGTGAAGGTAATGCTGACAACCGTTGATAATACAGCAATCAATTCTTTTAAACGAGATATATCGGATTCTCCCCTCGTGGTATTTGAACAGGGAGAAATTCCCGAATTATTTTAACCGATCAAGATCCCGAGCGCACCTTGGTTCTCTATTCGCTAGCCCCCTGTAACGAAGCTACCAAGTTCCGATCACCATACGCGTTATCGACCCTTGCCACGTTTACCCAGAACTTGTTTTCCGACACGTAGGGCAACGGGTATGCAGCTTTGCTACGCGGATAAGCGTGCGTCCATTCGTCTGCCACCACCTCGTACTCGGGATGCGGCGCGTTAACCAGCACGTTATCTTCCCGGGTGTATTCTCCCCTTGAAATTTCTATGATCTCTTCATGTATTTGGTTCATAACCTCCACGAAGCGATCCAGTTCGGCGAGGCTTTCGCTCTCGGTGGGCTCCACCATCAAGGTGCCCTGCACGGGAAAAGAAAGCGTGGGCGCGTGGTACCCGTAGTCGATCAGTCGCTTGGCGATATCCGTTTCGGTAATGCCAGACACTTCTTTCAGTCCCCGGCAGTCGAGAATAAGCTCGTGCCCCACTCGTCCGCTCGTACCTCGGTAGAGGATCCCGTAAGAATCATCCAATTTCTCGGCCAAGTAGTTCGCGCTAAGGATGGCTGCTTCAGTGGCCTCTTTGAGTCCATCGGCACCCATCATTCGGATATAGCCATAAGTAATGGCAAGTACTCCCGCGCTCCCGTAAGGTGCTGCTGAGACCGTGTTCTTCTCGCTTGGCAGCATAACCGGGTGTCCGGGCAAGAAGGGTGCCAAGTGTTCAGCCACGCAAATGGGGCCAACCCCCGGGCCTCCACCCCCGTGAGGGATAGCGAAAGTTTTGTGCAGGTTCAAATGGCACACATCGGCACCGATTGTTCCGGGGTGAGTATATCCCACTTGCGCGTTCATGTTCGCGCCATCCATGTAAACTTGTCCCCCCGCTTCATGTATCAGTCTGCACATCTCTTTTATCTCTGCTTCGAAGATACCGTGTGTGGAGGGATAGGTGATCATGAAAGCCGCCAAGTCGCTCTCGTGCTTGGCAATCTTTTGGCGCAGGTCGTCCATATCCACGTTACCTTTGGCGTCACTTGCCACGGTAACCGGCTTAAATCCCGCTTGCACGGCACTGGCCGGGTTGGTGCCGTGTGCTGACGCGGGGATGAGTACCACTTTGCGATCTCCCTTTCCAATGCTTTCGAGATAACTGGCGATGGTGATCAGACCGGCATATTCCCCCGCGGCTCCCGAGTTTGGTTGTAAGCTCGTGGCCGCGAACCCCGTAATTACGGCCAACATGTCCTCCAGTTCATCAATCATTTGGCGATAGCCGGATGCCTGCTCCGACGGCACGAAGGGATGTATTTTTTGCAACGCGGGAAGTCCCAATGGCAATAGTTCCGATGCCGCGTTTAGCTTCATGGTGCACGAACCAAGCGAGATCATGGAGTGAGCCAGCGAGATATCCTTTCGTTCCAGCCGCTTGATGTAGCGCATCAATTCGGTTTCGGTATGATAACGATTAAAAGTGGGGTGCACGAGGAACTTCGATTTTCGAAGTTGATGTTCTTTCACCGTCACTTTTACCGGTAGCTGTTCGAACGCGCACACCTTGGAGCTACCCACTGCCATTGCAAAAACAGCAAGCAGTTCTTGTGCACGTTTACCGTCGGTGGTTTCGTCGATACTTATGCCCACCTCGCCGCTTTCGAAATAGCGAAGGTTGATTTTTCTCATCTCCGCGTTCTCGCGAATATCTTGTACCGAAACTCCCTCAGGGAGAGTTACTTTTAATGTGTCGAAAAAGCTTTTGTTCAACTGCTTATACCCCATCTCAAGAAGCTCGTCGTTCAGGTGCGACGCGATCGAGTGAATGCGATGAGCAATTTTTCTCAATCCTTCCGGGCCATGGTACACCGCGTAAAAAGAGGCCATAGTGGCCAACAATGCTTGCGCCGTACAGATGTTCGAGGTGGCCTTTTCGCGCTTTATATGCTGCTCTCGTGTTTGTAAAGCCATCCGGAGTGCCTCCTTGCCGTATTTATCTTTGGAGATACCGATAATTCGGCCCGGGACAAATCGTTTGTACTCATCCCTCGTGGCAAAAAACGCGGCAGAGGGTCCCCCGTAGAACATGGGAACGCCAAACCGTTGACTGCTGCCGAAGGCGATATCTGCTCCCCACTCGCCCGGGGGTGTCAACAATGTAAGTGCCATCAGGTCGGTAGCCACGGCCACCTTGCATCCGGCATTTTTTGCTTTTTGCACGAAATCACGATAATCCTTTACACTCCCGTTGTTATTTGGATACTGCAAGATAGCACCAAACACGGGCTGTTCGAAATCGAACTCCTTGTAATTACCGATTACCACATCAATTCCTACCCGTTCCATCCGTCCCTGTAGCACGGCCAGTGTTTGCGGAAATACCTGTCGATCCACGAAAAGTGTTTCCACGTTCTCCTTTACTTGAGCACGGTCGCGCAGCCCATACATCATGGTGGCTGCTTCTGCCGCGGCGGTGGACTCATCCAACAACGAGCTATTACTCAATGACAACCCCGTGAGTTCACTTACTACAGTCTGAAAATTGAGCAGTGCCTCGAGCCTTCCTTGCGAAATTTCTGCCTGATAGGGGGTGTAGGAGGTGTACCAAACCGGGTTTTCGAACACGTTACGGTAAATGGCGGCGGGCGTAATGGTATCGTACCAGCCCATACCGATGTATGACGCGTATACCTGGTTTTGTGCTGCCATAGCGGCGATCTCTTCGGCGTAATCTTGTTCCGTGAGCACTTTTGGTAGCGACAAAGGCTCTTTCAGGCGAATATCGGAAGGTATTGTTTCGTTGATTAGCTCATCGATGGTTGATAGTCCGATCGATTCGAGCATCTTTTTCTTATCGGCTTCGTTAATACCGATATGTCTATTTTTAAACTGTTCTATTTTCATTGTCAAAATGATTATCTGATCTGCCCCACGAAGGGGTTATTCTTTTTTTCGTACCCGAGCGTGGTCGATGGCCCATGTCCCGAGTAAACGATCGTTTCATCGGGGAGGATGAATAGTTTTTCTCGAATACCGTTCACCAAGTCGTCGAAACTGCCCCCGTATAGGTCGGTACGTCCAATGCTTGAGTGAAAAAGCACATCGCCCCCAAAAAGGGATCCATTCGACGCGCTATAAAAAACGATGCTGCCCGGTGAATGTCCCGGGATATGAAACACCTTGAGCGACTGGTTACCAAACTCCACCGTGTCGCCCTCCTCGAGAAACACCCCGATTTCCGGTTTTAAGCCCGCGTCGACGGGAGGCAAACCAAACTGTTGCAGTTGCCTGGGGAGGTCTTCCAGGAGATACACGTCGCCCCGGTGACACGACAATGGAGTGCCGAAGCGCGACGATAGCAGGTTAACACCAAAGAGGTGGTCGAAGTGGAGATGCGTGTTTAACAGATGTTTTACTGCAAGGCCACGCTCATCGATATATTGGAGCAACTCCTCCTTCTCTTCGGTATAAAAGCAAGCCGCATCAATTACCACACACTCTTTGGTTTCATCGTGCAGCACATAGGTATTTACACCTAGCGGATTAAATTCAAATGTTTTAACTCTCATTGGAATGGAATAATTACAATTTCAATCGCACCTTACTTTACAAAAATAGCAATTTCTTTTCAATTAACTCAACGGTACGTAAACCAGCTTTTTCGTTTGGAAGAACGATTCTTGAAAATAGCCACTCAATTCGGTGATTTCCACGATTTTCTGGAAGGGTGCAATCTCTTGAGCCAGGTCTCCCCCTTTAAGGCAGAGCAGTCCATTTGGGAGCGCGTTAATCTGCTCATTGGAAATATTTTTCCGTGTATCTCTAACCAGTTCGGGGAGTTGCATTACGGCACGGCTGACTATAAAGTGAAACTTGCGCTTCTCGTCCTGCACGCGCGCGTGAATCAATTCCACGTTGGCCAAGCCAATTTCCTTTGCAACCGCGTCGGCTACCCCAATTTTTTTTCGTATGCTATCCAACAAAAGAAATTTCACGTCCGGGAAAAAAATCGCGAGCGGGATTCCGGGGAATCCTCCCCCCGTCCCCACGTCCATCACGCGGGTTCCCGGCGTAAATCGTATATACTTGGCTATTGCCAATGAGTGAAGCACGTGGTGGAGGTAGAGATTTTCGATATCTTTTCGTGAAATCACGTTGATGCGCGCGTTCCAATGCATGTATAGGTCATACAATGCTTCAAACTGTTTTTTTTGGTGTACGGTAAGTTCCGGAAAATAGGTCGCTATCTCTTTCACTATAAATTAGCCAATTTAGCCGCGGGGGTGTGTTCCCTCAACAGGGAACGAATGGCGGTATAGGGAATAAATACTTTCGGGGCGTCCAGCTGATAAGCCGAGTACTCCCCTTTATTATAGGTATAGATGATGCCCTCATCGGTGAGGAGGAAGTTTTTATTGGGGACGATCTCCGGGATCCCGAAAAAGCCAAAGTCTTCCAACTCCTCGACGGTTTTCACGTTGTTTTGCTCCAGTAGCGACGTGATGATCAGATTCTGTAGTGCTTGGTCGTACCCCGCGTTAAACAGTTCATTCTCGGTTACCTGTTGCCCGCTATTCACGTCGATCACGTAATTCTGAAAAGAAACATAGGAGCTGGCCCCCCCTTTGTTATTGGATTGTACTACCTGAAAAGAGATAATTCCGTATCGATTAAAAACAATACTGTTTGAAAGCGTCTCGTAGTAGGAGTAAAAACGCTCGTTCACGTTATGCTCGCTGTCTGACAAATCGATACCGGGTATGAGCGCGTTTAGCTCTATCATATCGCTGACCGCGTCTTGATAGGTTTCCGCGTCGTACTTGTAGTTCTCAATGTAATTTTGCGCGTAAGCCTCCACTGCCTCTTCGGGGGATAACGTGTTATAAGCTGCTCCCAGCATATTCTGCACGAAAAACAGCTGTAGCGTGTCTACGCTTACGCCGGTGCTCGTCACCGGGTAGATAAACTCTACCTGTATATCGCAGTAGGGATTCGCGGTATCACCCTCGAGATGGCTCCGTTTCGATACCCTTATAGTATCAAGGCCGGCACTCTCCTTGGCTGCGTCATTGCGGATCCCTCTGTTTTCACAGGAAGCACCACAAAGTAGTAGAGCGACAAAGAGTAGGAAGCCTGTGCATAATTTTGGTCTCTTCATAGAGGAAAAATTAGTTATGATGATACAAAATTACACTTTTTATCGGAATTTCACAGGATCGGTGGAAATATCTACTTGCAAAGAGGATGAATCTTATGCAGATCGCATCCTCTTCGTGCAGTTAATACCCCAATGAGTTTCGCCAATTAGTAGGCGTGTCCATCCGATTCTAGGTCGCTGGTGCTTAATTTTTTCTTCTCCAACGCACCCCACGCGTATATAATATAACCAACTACAACGGGTATTAGGAGTGAAACGCCCGCCATCACCGAGAGGGTGAATTGGCTTGACGAGGAGTTGTAGATGGTAAGTGAACTCTGTGGATCAATTGAAGAGGGGTAATACGCGGTATTATTGAAGCCGGCTACTAGGAAGAGCATCGTCACGGTAACCACTGCCCCCGCTCCCGCGAACCAAATACCTTTTTTGAATTTCGCGTTAAATACGGTGTAGAATATACCATATAAGACGGCCAATACCCCGAGCACGAAAAGAACCATCACTGCCGGCATCTCGATGAAGTTCGTGAGGTATTTCATCGGTTCCATGTACACTTCACCGGTTGCCGGGTTAACAGCATATCCCTCGGCGACAAGCGTCCAAATCAAAAATATCAAAAAGAAAACCACGAATGGGATTCCGTTATAAAGCACGAATTTTCGTGATCTTTTCTCCAGCACGTCATGATCGAGCCGATGCAGGAAAAAGAGGCTAGCCATCGTTCTTGCCAAGAAAAGGATCGCCAGTCCTAGCGCGACATTTCGGGGATTAAGAAGCAGCTCGAGTCCCATGAGTGGGTTTTGCCACTGGCTAATCACGGGTCCTGCTGTGCCCAGCCCCGCGATATTCCCTTTGCCCACCGTGAATTCCGATCCGGTGAAGAAGCTTGACGCGATTACTCCCAAGAGAAAGGTGCCGATCACCCCGTTTAAAAAGAGCATGGCTCGGTAGGTTTTTGGGCCGAAAATGTTCCCCGGCTTCGATTGGAATTCGTAAGAGACTGCTTGCACAACAAAGCTGAAGAGCATAATCATCCATGCCCAGTATGCTCCACCAAAGCTGGTGGAATAAAATAGCGGGAAGGATGCAAAAAAAGCGCCTCCAAAAACGACCAAGGTGGTAAAGGTGTACTCCCATTTACGTCCCATGGCGTTGATTAATAGTTTTTTTTCATCTTCTTTATGGGAGAGTGAGTTCAACATCGACTGCCCACCTTGCACAAACATCAGGAATACTAGCAAGCCGGCAAGGAGCGACATAATTATCCACCAGTAATGTTGTAGAAATTCGTATGTAATCATTGTAATGAGTTTTTTCTAGTTCAACCATCTGAAAAATCAGGCAGTTTCGGGAGCCGGCACTGCTGCCGATTCCGGTTCTATTGTATCAGGCCCTTTCTTTATCTGCTTCACCATAATAGTGATGTTTGCCGCCAAAAGCGCGGTAAACAGTACAGCGAACATGGTGAAGGTAGTTATAATATGTCCGGTAGAGACAGCTGATGCAGAGATGTGCACGGGCAATATATCTTGAATGGTCCAAGGTTGTCTTCCCATTTCAGCCACCACCCAACCCAGCTGGCCGGCAATATAGGTTAAGGGAATACTCCACAATGCCACGTACTGTAGCCATTTGGTGTCGCGCATATCTTTTTTGTAGAGGTAATAGAGTACCACGACAAAGAAGAGGATAAAATACATCCCGATGATGACCATCAAGTGAAAACTGTAAAAAGTGATCGGGACATGCGGAATAAGGTCCTCCCCGGTCTCCAAGTACCCGTACCCAAAATGGGCATAATTGTCTTGAAGGATGGTTTCGTAATTGGCGGCATCGGCGTCGCGACCTTCTTGTTTCGCCACTTGGTAGTCGGCTAATGCTTGGATCGCGATTTTTCCTCGGGCCTGCCGCTCTTCAAATGACAACGCGGTGGTACCATCCTGTAGCGTGTATCCCCCCTCTATAATGTCCCGGATTCCGGGTACGAAAGCGTTGAGGTCTCTGTACCCTAACAGCGACAAAAGTTTGGGTATTTCTAGTTTAAAAATGTAAGGATCTACTTCGTCGTTGAAAGCTTTCTTGGCCGGGTTAAGCATACCAATTGCTACCAACCCGGCTCCTTCCTTACCTTCGTATAACCCTTCCATGGCAGCCAACTTCATCGGTTGCTTTTGAGATACCTGATAAGCCGACCCGTCGCCGGTTACTGCCAACATGATAAAAGTGGCCAGCCCGATAAAGGAGGCTATTTTGATACTTTTCAAGGCGAAGTCGGTATGCCGCTTCTTGAGCAGGTACCAACAGGATACTCCCACCACGAAAGAGGCACCCACCGCGAAAGAGGCAAACACCGTGTGGAGGAATTTATTATAGGCTACCGGCGACAGTACAACGGCCCAGAAATCGACCATTTCGTTACGCACGGTGTCAGGATTGAATTGCATCCCTATCGGGAACTGCATCCAGGCATTGGCTACCAATATCCAGAAAGCCGATAAAACAGCTCCCACGAACACGAGCCACGTCGACATCAGATGCACTCCCTTGCTTACCCGGTTCCAACCGAAAAACATGACAGAAACAAACGTGGCTTCCAAGAAGAAGGCAACGATTCCTTCAATGGCGAGTGGTGCTCCAAAGATATCTCCTACAAACCAGCTGTAGTTCGACCAGTTAGTCCCGAACTGGAACTCCAAAATGATTCCCGTGGCTATGCCTATGGCAAAGTTGATTCCGAAAAGCTTTTGCCAGAATTTGGTAATATTTTTCCATTTTTCATCCCCCGTTTTCACGTAGATGCTCTCCATGATGGCCATGATAAGAGCAAGTCCAATCGTCAACGGGATAAAAATCCAGTGATAACCGGCCGTGAGTGCAAATTGCCCCCTCGACCAATTTACAGAAGAGAGACTTAATAGAATATCCATACAAGTAATATTTAACTGAATGATCGTGTAAAACTTAGGCTTATAAACTTATGCTTGACCGATGCCACCGATGGGAGGCAAGAATCCCGGATCGTTTTGAGCCCGGATAGGACCGTTGTGTTGTTCAAATTTGTCGAGGTTATCCTTCAATGCAATGAGCAAGCGCTTTGCATGTTCCGGTGTTAGAATAATCCTAGACTTTACTTTCGCTTTACTCACCCCGGGCACCATACGGATAAAATCGATCACGAATTCCGATGCGGAATGCGATATAACCGCGAGGTTAGAATAGGTGCCTTGTGCAACCTCTTCACTTAATTCAATCTGAATTTCATTCTCTTTATTCGAGTGTTCCATTGTTGTCTTAAATTTTACGCGCGCCGCGCTTTGTGATTATTATAAGGTATAATTAACATTTTCTTGGTGATAATTTACAAGTACAAGAACATAATCGCTGTTTATACCCCATAGATAAAACCCTATAACTATTAAAATTATATAAACAAAGGAAAATAAAATTTCGGAATATACAAAGGAAAGGAGCGAAATTATTGAAATTTTTCCGTAATCCCCCCCCTTTCCGTGCTTTTCTCCTCTCTGTATCCCGTTCCAAAGGAGCTTCAGGTTGAATCCAGCGTCAGGTCAAACCTTGAAGCAAAGAGGTCAGCGACTCTTTTGCATCGCCGAGGAGAAGGTGTACACCTGCTTTTTTGGTATAGAGGGGATTTTCCACGCCCGAGTAGCCCGGGTTCAGGTCGTAGTTGCAGATAATAACTTGTTTCGCTTGATCCACGTTTAGCACGGGCATACCATATATTGGAGTGTCGGTGGCATCTCGTGCGGCCGGGTTGATCACGTCGTTAGCTCCAATCACCAGCACCGCATCAGTGGTTACAAAGTCGTCGTTCACCGCGTCCATCTCGAACAGCTTTTCGTAAGGCACATCGGCCTCAGCCAGTAACACGTTCATATGCCCCGGCATTCGGCCCGCCACCGGATGGATGGCATACCGCACTTCGACCCCCTTTTCTTCGAGCCTATCGCCCAGTTGTTGTACGAGGTGCTGAGCTTGCGCGAGTGCCATCCCGTATCCCGGGACAATAATCACCGATTTGGCACCCGAAAGGATCTCCGCGGGCGATGGAGATAATTCCGACGCGGCTCCTTCATCGGGAACGATGACAGTTTCTTCATCGGGAGCGACAGTAGGATCTTGCACGGTGGCCATGTTAGCAACCGGCTTCTTAGGTTCCGTGGATGTTTTTCCGGTAAGTATATCTACCAGTCTCCGATTCATTGCCCGGCACATCACCTGGGTGAGGAGCAATCCCGATGCACCTACGATACCCCCTACCGACACCAAGAGAAGGTCGTTCACCGCCATTCCCGCGATTGCACCGGCTACCCCGCTCAACGAGTTGAGCAGCGAGATGGTGATGGGCATGTCTGCTCCCCCCACACGGATGGCGAAACCTATTCCAAAGAAAGTGCTTACCGCAATACTAATCACCAAAAGCAAGGCGATCGAAAAGGAGTTGTATCCCGCGAACGCGGAATAAAGGGTGATCCCTGCCAGTATTACAAGGCTAACCGTAAGAAGTGTCGCGTGATTTTTCCACTTCACCGGTTTTTGGGGCAAGATACGGTGCAACTTGCCGGCGGCCACCAAACTTCCCATGAGGGTTATGAGTCCCACGATGATGGCCAGTACAGATGTCACGTTCACGAATACCGGATAGTCCCGCTGCACGATACCAATTCCCATTAAAGAAAGAATTCCCACCATAGCCGACGCAAATCCCCCCAATCCATTGAGCAGCGCGACCAGCTGTGGCATCTGGATCATTTTCACGCGCGATGCCAAGGCTCCTCCAATGAGTAGGCCAATGAACATAAAGATAAAAACAGTCCACGCGGTTAATATATCATTGTATAAAAGGGTGATCACGATACCTAAAAAAAGGCTCACCGCGCTAATCAGGTTCCCCGCCACGGCCGTTTTCACTTTACTCATAAAGGAGATACCCAAGAGCACCGCGATCGAAAGGAGGAGACAGATAACAACATAGAGAGTTGTGCTCATGACTTCGTTTCTTTTTTCTTTTTATCAAACATCTTCAACATCCGGTGGGTCACACCGAATCCCCCCACGATATTCACGGTGGCGGCAATCACGGCGACTCCGCCCAGAATCTGTCCCAACAAGAGTTCGCCTCCCGTTGCGGCTAAAAAAGTGAGGCCCACCGCGGTGAGGGCACCTAGCACGGTGATGCCCGAGAGCGCGTTCATCCCCGACATCAGGGGGGTATGCAACAAAGGAGGGACCGTTTTGATGATCAGGTAGCCGACGATCGTGGTGGCCACGAAAATAAGCAGTAATGTAATTGGATGCATAATTTGTAACGTGAAAAATTAACCGTTCTAATTTATGGAATAAGCATGGCTTCGCGGGCACCTTGGTGCACCACCTCCCCATCGCGGGTAACCAAGATCGATCGTGTTATATCGTCGTTCGTATCAAGCACAACCCGACCTTCCTGCACCAGGTAGTTGACCAAGTTATAAACGTTTTGCGCGAACATCCATGTAGAGCTCGTGGGTATGAGTCCCGGTATATTTTTTATTCCACAGATGGTCACGCCATGTATCACCTCTTTCGTTCCGGGAGGGGTTATCGCGCAGTTCCCTCCTTGGTCGATAGAAACATCCACGATCACCGAACCGTTTTTCATTTCTCGCACCATCTCTTCGGTAACGAGAATGGGAGCCACCTTTCCCGGAATTAACGCGCTGAGGAAAATGATATCCATCTCTTTAATTATTTCACGCAATACATTTCGTTCTTTGGCCAACCACTCTTCGGGCAGTTTATTCGCGTATCCGCCCTCTCCTATCGCTATTTCGGGAGGTGCGCCCGGGTCAACTATTTTAGCCCCGAGGCTTTTAGCTTGTTCATTGGCTGCCGGCCGTATATCCATCGCGTGCGTCACTGCCCCCAGTCGTTTCGCGGTTGCCAGTGCTTGAAGCCCGGCCACTCCCGCCCCGATCACCAGAACATTAGCCGGTTTGAGCATTCCTACAGGAGTAAACATCTGTGGCATAAAAAAGGAGAGATCATCTGCCGCCATGATCATTCCCTTGTATCCCGCGCAGGTACTCATCGAGGTAAGCGCGTCCATGCTTTGTGCTCGTGAAACCCGAGGAATTCCATCGAGGGTCAGGCTAATCACACCCGCTTCAGCCAGCTGTCTAACCATATCGTGGTTGCCCGGCGATGCCGGGTGAATAAAGGTAATAAGGTACTGGCCCCGGTGCATCATCTCCACCTCGTGTTTTCCCGTGTTTTTATTGTAAAGCGGTTCTTTCACCTTTAATATAAGATCCGATTTTTGGAACAGTTCCGCGGGATCGGAAATTAATTCTGCCCCCGCTTCGGCGTACTGCTCATCGTAATAGTGCGATTTAATGCCCGCGCCGGCCTCTACCAGCACGCTTATTCCATCGCTGATAAACTTCTTCACGGTCTCGGGCGTGGCGGCCACTCGGGCTTCGCCGTTCATGATTTCTTTGGGTATTCCTATGATCATAATTATAAAGCTATAAATTGTTTTTTCTTCCTCGTTTTATTGGTTAAAGACGGAATTTCGTTCATCCATATCGTGTCGTGTGCATTAACGCGAAATTAAATTAATTAACGTTGCCGGTTTAAAGAAACAAGCAGTGCTCAGAAAACAAAATTAGCAATAAAAAACAGAATAGCAACCGTTTCGAACGATTAATCCCCCTCTCCTATTTTGATTTTTTCACGGTTTAATAATCATAATTATACTCTCTTTCGGGTAAATATTTCTTTAATTAGGGATTTAGTCGTATTTTTGTGATAGAATTTCAAATTATCCAATAAATAAAAAACAATTAGCACAATGGTAAGTTATAAAGAATTGGGTCTCGTGAACTCAAAAGAGTTGTTTAAAAAGGCGGTGGATGGCGGGTATGCTATCCCGGCTTTTAACTTCAACAACATGGAACAATTACAGGCGATTGTCGCGGCGTGCGTGGAAACCAAATCACCCGTGATAATGCAGGTATCCAGCGGTGCTCGTAAATATGCCAATCAAACGTTGTTGCGCTACATGGCTCAGGGAGCCGTACAGTACGCGAAAGAGTTGGGGTACGAGATTCCCATCGTTTTACACTTGGATCACGGAGACAGCTTCGAACTTTGTAAGGATTGTATCGAGAGTGGCTTTTCGTCCGTGATGATCGATGGTTCACACCTCCCCTACGAGGAGAACGTCGCGCTCACTAAACAAGTGGTGGACTACGCTCACCAACACGATGTAACAGTAGAAGGTGAGTTGGGTATCTTGGCCGGTATTGAAGACGATGTGGTAGCAGAAACCCACACCTATACCGAACCCGATGAGGTGGTTGATTTCGTGACCCGTACCGGCGTGGATTCGCTCGCGATTTCCATCGGAACTTCTCACGGTGCTTACAAGTTTACTCCCGAGCAGTGCACCCGTAACGAACAGGGTGTACTGGTACCGCCTCCACTGCGTTTTGATATCCTGGAGGAGATCGAAAAAAGAATTCCCGGTTTCCCCATCGTACTTCACGGATCTTCTTCTGTTCCGCAAGAGTACGTCGACACCATCAACAAGTATGGTGGCCAGTTGGAAGACTCCATCGGTATACCCGAAGAGCAATTGCGCAAAGCTGCTAAATCGGCCGTGTGCAAGATCAACATCGACTCCGATGGCCGTTTGGCAATGACTGCTGCCGTACGCGAAGTATTTGCCACTCAGCCGGCAGAGTTTGACCCGCGTAAATACTTGGGTCCCGCTCGCGAGGCGTTGAAAAAGCTGTATATGCACAAGACAGAAAACGTGTTAGGTAGTGCCGGAAAAGCGTAATCAACACGCGATATAACCATAAAGACGGAGGGTGTGTCTACTCAAGACTACACCCTCCGTTGCGTTTATACATTATGTACACGTTGTTTTTAGGGGAATCAAGTAACCGTTTAAGTTTGCTCAGCGACTCATATTTTTCAACCGCGCGTTAAATTCACCCGCGTTGATAAGCTCCTCTAAAGAGATATGCATACGGTACCGCCAATAGTGCTCCGGATCGGCAGGAACATTAATTCGTTCCGACGCGTAATCGGGATCGCGAAGTTCTTCGTCGATCGACAGCCAGTCCTGCCAGGGCAAAATCACCCACATGGCAGACGATTTCAGGTGCCTCTTGATAATATGGTGGCAGATATCCCCGGTGCACTCGACCGGCGCCTCCCCCTCGCGTTGTAAAACCTCGTTGTAATAGTGCCGAGTAAGATCCCTGTCCTCCCTCCACCACAACCGCAGGGGCGACATATCGTGCGTGGAGGTTGTACAGACCGATAAGTAGGGAAGTTGCTCGAGATTGGTAAACGCAACATGCGCGCTTTTTGGCATACGTTCAATCTCCAGGCTCAGGATTTGCAATTCATCCATCACCGTAGGTACACAATCGGGCACCATCCCTAGGTCTTCACCACAGGCCAACATATGAGTAGCCGATATTATCGCGGGAAGTTTTTCCAGTGCCTGCTCTTGCCAGAAGAAATTGTGGCGGCGATAAAAGAAATCGTTGTATAACCGGTTAAATGCCTCTTTTACCGGTTCGTCCAAGGTACGATACGCGTGCGTAGACTGAGCAGTGATACGAGGATGGAAACGATTTCGGTGGTAAGGGTCCCGGATAAAAAGCACCTCCGTGCAGAGCATTAACAAGCCATCGCGTATTTTTTCACTCGCTTCCTCCCCCCTCACTTTAAAGAGTTCTATTATTTTGCGTTGTGTATCGCAGTGCCGCTTTAATCGGAAGTGATGGTCTCCCACGTTATCAAGATAGTTTTTTATCACTTCTTCGGTTTCCTCCCCGAATATACCGGGAAGCCAATCTTCTCGTATAAATGGTTGAACCATCCGCTCCTCGTCGAACGGGATACCGGCTTGGCTAATCTCTTCCCCCGAATAGGGCAAAGCAGGATTAAAATAGCCCAGCAACCCTTGGACCGCGTGAAGCGGTATTTCCCAGATACGAAAAAAACCCAAGATATGATCGATCCGGTACGCGTCGAAATAGTCAGACATTTTCCGGAAGCGGTTCACCCACCAATCATACCCTTCCTCTTTCATCGTTTGCCAATTATAGGTGGGGAATCCCCAATTTTGTCCATGCAGCGAAAAATCGTCGGGAGGAGCCCCTGTCTGGGTATCCATGTTGAACAGGTGGGGTAAGGTCCAAGCATCCACGCTTTCACGATTGATGCCGATCGGGACATCACCTTTGAGGATTACCCCTTTTTCGTGCGCGTACCTCTTAACCGCCGAAAATTGCCGGTGCAGGAGGAATTGTACAAAGTACCAGAAACGAACCTCCTGATGGGCGTCGGGATTCTCTTCCAACATCACTAACAGCTTGGATTCACTGTACACGCGAAACTCCCCCCAGTCGCTAAAATGCGCGCTTCCGTGCCGATCGCGCAAGTAGCAATACGAGGCATAGGGGAAGAGCCATGATCTGTTTTGACGGTAAAATTCGAGAAATAGCTCCGACTTCAAAACGGTTTCTCCTTCCTGATTGAACAGATCACGCGTGTAATTCTCTTTAAGTGCCAACACCTTTTCGTAATTCAATCGCGAGAGTTCGTTCAATTTTTTCGCCTCTCTACGGTATTGATTGAGTTGTCTCTTTTTTTTCAGCGGGAAATCGGCACAACCTAAATAAATCGGGTGCAGCGCGAAGCTTGAAATAGCACTATAGGGATATGAATCGTGCCATGTTCTAGTGGCGGTGGTATCGTTCACGGGAAGTAGTTGAATAAGCTGTTGCCCCGTTATAGTTGCCCAATCCACCATTTTACGCAAATCGGCGAAATCACCAATCCCAAAGCTGTCGTTCGATTTTAACGAGAAAAGAGGAAGGGCAGTCCCCACCCCTTTAAATGTAAAATGAGGCCAACGATAGAGCAGGGCCATCTCCGCGTACACCCAAGAACTTTTATCAACGTGCGGAAGGTCGAGAATCCGGTTCTCTCTATCTTCCCAATGAATCGCTTCGCCCGTGTTTTTTTCAACAACCACGAACTTGTACGCTACCCGGTTGGGAAGTTCCTTGGCATTCACTATCACTTGCCACTCTCCCGCCTGTACCCGTTTCATGGGTATCGCCCGTTTCAAATCCCATTCACCCAATGCTTCGCAATTGCCGCTGATAACCAGGGTTTGTTTGTTGTTCACGTAGGGGCAAACTACGTTCAGGAGCACCGATTGGGCAGGGTATCGCTTGGGCAAAGCATCATCGTGATGCATGAAAATGCTATAGGTAAATGCCGTGGAGTAGAGGTACTCGTGGGAGGGCTTATCCTTCCATAAATCGCGGATCACGTAATCCTTTCTACCGACCACCCGCATTACCCGGTGTTCCCCCCATTCGCGCCGTATGGTGCGGTTGTTCTCTCGTATAAAATAGTAGTATCGGAGGTCAGTCGACGCGGCCCTATTCACTTCTGTAGACCAAGTATCGCCTTCGTTTGAAAGAACGATTGCCCGGGATTCGTCCATGTTGCCCATTTCGGGGATCGATCCGCAAAGGCATACCTGCTGCCCCCATGTAGTATGATAGTCGAGTTGAAATGTTAGAGCAGCCATGTTAGTTTTCGAAGTTTTATGGTCAGTAAAAAAGGAGGATCATCAGCTGCGCGGTGATTACTCTCAAAAACATGGTGAGCGGATAAACCGTGGCATAACTTACTGCCGGCACATCATTGCCCGCGGTGCTATTGGCAAACGCGAGAGCAGGTGGGTCGGTCATGCTTCCGGCGATTGCCCCCATCAGGGTGAAGTAGTTCAGTTTACACGCTTTCCTTCCTATTGTACCCATGATTAGAAGGGGAATCACGGTAATAATTACCCCGTACCCGATCCATTTATACCCCCCGTTCACCACGGTTTCCACGAAGTTATCGCCCGCCCCGAGCCCCACGCACGCGAGGAAAATGGCAATACCGATTTCACGCAACATCAGGTTGGCACTCATCGTGGTGTAGGTAATCAACTTGTACTTGGGCCCGAACTTGCTGATAAGGATGGCCACGATAAGAGGCCCCCCGGCAAGTCCCAATTTTACCGGCTGTGGGATCCCGGGAATGGCGAAAGGGATGCTTCCTAGCAACACACCGAGGGCAATTCCTATGAAAATTGAAATCAGGTTGGGCTCTCTCAGTCGTTTAAGCGAGTTTCCAAGGAATTTTTCCACGTTGGCAATAGCACTTTCCGACCCTACCACCGTCACTCGGTCGCCCAGTTGCAACTGTAGCCTGGTGTCGGCAATCAGGTCCACTCCCGCTCGGTTCACCCGGGTGATATTGATCCCGAACAAATTGCGCAACTTCAGGTTTCCGATCGATCGGCCATTAATATCCGACTCAGTGATCACGATGCGACGAGAAATCAGTTGCGAATCCAGTTTATTCCACTGTTCCCGGTTCATATCGATCCGTCGCCCGATTAACGCCTCAATGGTGTCGATATTTTTAAGGTTAGAAACAACCAACACCTTATCGTTCTCGTGCAAGATCGAGTCGGTACGAGGCACCGTCAGCTCGCCTGTAGCACTATGTAAAAGCCGTGAAATAACGAACTCTTTATCAATCAGCTCTTTGATATCTATAATTGTTTTACCGAAGATGGAGGGGTTCATTACCTCCAGCGTGAACATTTGTGCTTCGGTAAGTTTCGATTCGTTATGTTCGTCCAGCCCCTGATTTTCTTTCGTCATGTTAATCTTAAAGAGGTACCTGAAGAGAATAAGAGAGAGGATAATTCCTACGACTCCCAGGGGATAGGCCACCGCGTAGGCAGTTGCAATGGTCGGATCGGTGGTGCCCGTCATATCGGTGTAAGTCTGTTGAGCCGCGCCCAATCCCGGGGTGTTCGTCACGGCTCCCGAGAGGATACCCACCATGGTAGATATAGGCACCCCTGTGATCACGTGAATAATGTACGCAGTAGTAACTCCCAGCAGCACCACTCCCGTGGCGATCAAGTTCAAAGTGATGCCGCCTTGCTTGAACGAGGAGAAAAAGCTCGGCCCTACCTGCATGCCGATGGAGTAGATAAATAAAATAAGTCCGAATTCTCGTAAAAAATGCAATACCAGCTCGTTAATCTCCAGGCCAAAGTGCCCCAATAAGATACCGAAGAACAATATCCATGTGGTACCCAACGAGATGCCAAAGATCTTGATCTTGCTCAATAAAAGGCCTATTGAGATGACCACCGCGAGAATCAGGATCGAATGCGCGATCCCCGTTCCCGTAATTAACTCCATCAACCATTCCATGATTCCAACAACCTAAATTTGCCCGCGAAGGTACCCCTTATTTCATAGATCACAAAATGCAACCGCTACCCACTCCCCCATTTCGGTAGTATGTTGAAAGGTCAACCCCACCTCTTCGGACACGGTTTTCAACAAAGGAATGTCATGCTGATAGAAGCCGCTTATAAACAGCCATCCATGGTGTTTCAACACCTTCGCGTACGTGGGAATATCTTCAAGGAGGATGTTCCGGCTGATGTTGGCCGTGATAACATCGTACATGTTCTTATCTTTTACCAGCAACTCGGCTCCTCCTTGCTTTACAGTTATGTTTTGTATATTGTTGAGCCTCGCGTTTTCGACGGCGTTGCTATAGGCCCATTCATCGATATCGATTGCTGTTATGCCGATTGCCCCCTTCATCGATGCTAATATCGCCAACACGCCTGTGCCACATCCCATATCCAGCACCGTTTTACCGGTGAGATCCATGTTCAACAGCTCCTCAAGCATCAATTGGGTTGTTTGGTGATGCCCGGTACCAAACGACATTTTCGGGTCGATCATGATTCGGTAGGGGTAGTTGCCTTCCGGTTCATGAAAAGAGCTGTGTATACAAAGTTTGTTGTGAATCGCGATGGGTTGGAAATAGTTTTTTTCCCACTCCTCATTCCAGTCTCTATCTTCCATCTCCTCCGCCTCATACGATATTATTGATTCCATCGGAAATTCGGCCAGAATCCTATCGACCTCCTCGGCCCGATAAATTTCAGAGGGGATATAGGCTTCCAGCACTGTCTCTTTATCCATGAACGCGTTGAAGCCAACTTCGGCAAGCGTCGCCGAAAGTACATCTCTGACTGTCTCCGTGGGCGGATTGTAAGTGAAATTTACTCGGGTATATCGCATATCTATTTTTTATCTTTACAAAGGTAGTAACTTTTCAATTGTAACTGTAAAAAACCATTTATTCGTCCCTTGAATTTGTTTAGAAGTGTTACAAAAGGATTGATTTGCCCCGTTTCGATCGGTGGATTGCTTTTTTTATTCTACTTTTATCCTATCAAACGATTACATGATGAGAAAAGCTACACTATTTATTGTATCGTTCATGGTGCTCTACGTGATGGGTGCCTACGGTCAAAGCCCCACTTTGGATGAGCTCATTCAGGAAGGCGTGGAGTTACACGACGGGGGAGAGTACGAAGAGGCCATCGACCGCTACCTTGAAGCACTTGAGATGGACAGCACTTCGATATTGGCTATTTACGAGCTGTCGCTTTCTTACCTCGCGCTTAAAGACTTCGACAACGCGCTCGAATATAGCACACAAGTGATCGATTCGGAACACGAACAGCTCTCCACGGGAGCTTACGCTGTAAAAAGTGAGGCTTTGGCAGAGTTGGAACGAGTGAATGAAGCAATCGAGGTGCTTCAAAAGGGGCTCGACATCCACGGGGATGAATACCTGCTCCATTTTAATATGGCCCTGAACTATTATAAGAAAGGCAACACCGATAAAACGATGGAGCACGTGAAACGCGCCATCGACGTGGATAAAACACACAGCGGGGCATTTCTTCTCTACGCGTACGCGCTGAACGATAAAGGCTTGTGGGTGCAGAGCATTCTTTCTTTCCAGATGTTTCTATTGCTTGAACCGGACAGCCGCCGCTCTAAAAACGCGTTCGAAGAGTTATTGCAAACAATGCAATTAAAGAAGCCTACCGAGCCGGTAGAGCGTTCGTTTATTCAACAACAGATGATGAGGAACAAGCCCGAGACCTCCGCGGTGCATCCCGACGAGGTGCCGCCGCTGAGCATCGAAGGAGGCTTGAATCGAAACTTCGTGTACCATGCCATCACCTCCACGCTCGACTCGTTAAAAAGTAGCAGCGATGAAATCGAAGATTTTGTTCTCTTTAAAACCGTGAATAAAGCAATTATTGAAGTATTGGAAAGGGAGAGTTTAAGAAGCGAAGAGGGTGTATTTTGGACGTTTTATGTTCCTTTTTTCTCACGTATTGCCGCGTCGGACTACTTCGATACATTTTGTCGCTATATCAGCGTATCCTATTACCCTGAGTCACTTGAATGGTGGCAACAAAATCCCGAAGCGGCGGTAAATTTCATCATCTGGTTTGAAAAAGGGGACGACAGTTGAGAGAAGTTAAAAAAAACCATTACCTTCGCGTTGAGACCCAAACATATGGAAATGATCAACGAGGAACAATTACTGGAAGAAATACGCGATCCTAAAACGAGTCGTCAAGGTTTCGAGAAATTGGTCGCTGAATACAGCGAAAGACTCTATTGGCAGATACGTAAGATGGTACTTTCGCATGACGATGCCAACGATATTCTCCAGGATACATTCGTCAAAGCGTGGATGAACATCGATACCTTCAGGGGAGAATCGAAGCTCACTACTTGGTTATATCGTATCGCGATCAACGAAAGTATTACCTTCCTCAATAAAAAGAGAAACCAAAACAATATTTCGATCGACGAAGAGGATTCGTTTCTTCTCAACACGTTAGAAAGCGACACCTATTTTGATGGCGACGAAGCACAAAAACTCCTCCAGAAAGCTATCCTTACACTTCCTGATAAACAGCGGCTTGTATTTCAAATGAAATATTTTGAAGAGCTGAAGTACGACGAGATTTCCGACATCGTCGGCACGTCAGTTGGGGCCCTGAAAGCCTCCTACCATCACGCCACCAAAAAAATCGAAAAGTTTTTAAGTGAACCTCGTTAAACCTTTTATCTATCGTTAAGTCTACTCATCAGTCTACGCAGCGCAAAAATGAAAGGTATGGAAACTAAATTTAACAAATTAAAGGAGATAGACAAAGGAAACCCTTTTACAGTACCCGAAAATTATTTCGCGCAATTCAACGAAGAAATAATGAATCGCTTGCCAGAAAAGGAGTATGTGCCCCCTCGGCAAGTATCTTTATGGGATAAAGTAAAGCCGTGGGTTTACATGGCAGCCATGTTCGTGGGGCTCTATATCACTATTAATTTTCTCACTAAAGACGCGGGAGAATCATTTTCGGCGCAACAAGACAACCCACAGCCCCAGACAATTTCGACGAATGTACCTTCCACCAACTACTGGTCTAACGTTCATATCACAGAGGAAGAGTTTTACCAGTATCTGGAGGAGCAGTTAGTAGATGAAGGTTACTACGACTACATGTATAATCAGCTATATTTGAACTAAAGAAACGTACCGTATATTTTATAATACAGGATTGATGATGAGAAAGAGTATTATTTTACTTTGTTGTGTTCTGTTGTTTCCCGCGTACACGTTCACGCTATCGGCCCAAAAACAGAATAACCGCCGAATGAATATGCAAGAGTTTGAAAAAAGAAAAATGGAATATATTCAAAAAGAGGCGGGACTTACACCAGCTGAGGCCAACAAATATTTTCCACTGAACAACGAACTCACGCAGAAGAAATTCGAGCTTCATAAACGGCACAGAGAAAAAATACAGCGCATTAAAGAAAATAGCAACATTTCCGACGAAGAGTACCGGAAACTGTTGGAGAACGACGTAGATATAAAAGTTAAGGAGGCCACCTTGGATAAAGAGTATGCCACCAAGTTTGAGAAGGTGCTCACGCCCGAGAAGCTATTCAAAGCGCAACAGGCAGAACGGGATTTCATGCAGATAGAGGTAACAAAGTTCCGACAAGGAACCAATCGGCAAGGAACCAACCGACGAGGATCTAATCGACAGGATACAAATCAATAACTTTCACGAAAGAATCAAGCCAATAAGTACCATGAATAGTCGATCCTTGGCTTGCAACATATAAAAGAGGCTGTCTCAAAAGTTAGATTGAGGCAGCTTTTTTTATAAACTAATGCATTCACTTCTTGTTATACAAAGAAGGGATCATCGATATACCGCGTGGGTATCTATCCCTAAACGACAACCTTTAAAAAAGAGAAAAATGGAACGACTCCAATTTAAAATCGAAATCAATGCCCCTGCCCGAAAAGTGTACCGGGCCATGTTGGGCTTAGACGATAAAGCCACGTACGAGCATTGGGCCTCCGCGTTTGGCCCTTCCTCCACGTACGAGGGAGAGTGGCATACAAGCAACAAGATATATTTCGTGGGTACCGATGAAAATGGCCGCCGGGGCGGGATGATCTCCAAAGTGGCAGTGCATGTGCCGGAGGAATTCGTGTCGCTACAGAACGTGGGCTTCATTGATGGCGATAACGAGATTACCACGGGGCCTGAAGTAGAGGCGTGGCTGGATGGTCATGAGAACTACCGCTTCGTGGAAGAGTCAGGGCGCACGACGCTCATGGTAGAGGTCGAAGTCCCGGACGATCATGTACGTTTTTTCAAGGATACCTACCCGGTAGGATTGGATAGATTGAAGCGACTCGTCGAAAAATAAAAACCGGTATCGCGTCATACACCTGACGCGATACCGGGTTTTATTTCTTTGTGGAGTTGGAGGGACTCGAACCCTCGTCCAAACGAGGAAGCAATCTGCTTTCTACATGCTTAGCTTTATTTTAATTGTCGGGAAAGAGCGCGACTAAAGCCATCATACTCGATCCGTATCTTCTTTAGTTTCGGAAAGGAGCCGAAGCCTCCCCTATCCTATCTCCGATTTGCCTGCACCACCTGATCGGAACGCTTCGAAGCCACAGCTTCCGGGTGATGTCTTGCTCCGCCACCTAGTGACGGAATTAAGCGTTAACCTACTGTACTTCGGTTACGCGGCAAGAGCGTAATTGTTATTGCCAGTTAATGGTTTGACGCTTGAGATTAAAGTGCTAATCGACAACGCACTGCATGCTTACAAACCTCTTCTACCCGCTGTCAAAACCGGTCAACCCCATGTTGTTAAAGAGCGTATGCCTCCATCAAGCCACCGCCGCGGTTGCCTGCGCAACTGAACGACTCAACAATCGGCAACACATCATGTAAGACACAAAAATAGAGAAAAAGTTTAATCCATGCAACTATTTTTTATTTCTACCCGTCCGTCGGCACGATTGATTTCAATTTCACGAGAGAAAATAGTATTTTTGTATTCGATTTGCAGATTGAATGAAAATCCATTGAAATGAACAAAATTATCGCGAAAGAGTACCTCTCGGACAAAGTAGTCCGTTTCGAGGTGGAAGCCCCTTTAATTGCAAAAAGCCGGCGCGCCGGCCACTTCGTGATGGTGCGCGTAGGAAAGAAGGGGGAACGTGTCCCCTACACGATTGCCGCTGCCGATACCACGAAAGGTACAATCACGTTGGTAGTACAACGCGTGGGAAAATCTTCCGAGAAACTCTGCCGCCTCGAAGCGGGCGATTTCATTACCGATCTGGTAGGCCCATTAGGAAAAGCCACTCACGTGGATTTATTAGGTACCGTTGTCTGTGCCGGTGGCGGCGTGGGAGTAGCTCCCATGCTCCCCATCATCGAAGCCATGAAAAAAGCCGGCAATCGAGTCGTATCGGTCATAGCCGCACGTTCAAAAGAGCTGTTACTGCTGGAGGAACAGGTGCGCGAACATTCCGACGAGGTGGTAATTATGACAGATGATGGCTCGTACGGTAAAAAAGGATTGATAACGGACGGTGTTGAAAGAGTGATCCAACGTGAAAAGGTGGATCTCTGCGTGACTATTGGCCCCGCGATCATGATGAAATTCGTGGCAGAACTTACCCGAAATTACAACGTACCCACCGTGGCATCGCTCAACACGATCATGGTAGATGGTACGGGCATGTGTGGAGCGTGCCGTGTTACCGTGGGAGGGCAAACTCGCTTTGTTTGTATCGACGGCCCGGAGTTTGACGCGCATCAAGTAGATTTTGATGAGATGCTGATGCGCCTGCGAGCATACAGCTGAGAAACAAAAGATAGCAACCGAGGCACCTTATGACGAATTATGAAGGGAACTAGAAACGAAAAAACATTATGAGCGACTATTTAAAAGCGGAGCGTGCAGAGGAGTGGAGAGAGGCATTGCGGAAGTCAATAAAAAACAGAGAACGTACAGCTATTTCGAGGGTACGAATGCCTGAAATTGACCCCATGGTACGCCGCCATAACTATAACGAGGTAAACCTGGGATTGACGGCCGCGTTAGCAACTAAGGAGGCGAGCCGTTGCTTAGACTGCGTGGATCCTACCTGCATCACGGGGTGCCCCGTTGAGATCAATATACCTAAGTTCATAAAAAACATTGAACGGGGCGAGTTTTTAAAAGCCGCGAAAACAATTAAAAACACCAACGCGCTCCCCGCCGTGTGCGGCCGGGTATGTCCACAGGAAAGACAATGCGAAAGTCAATGTTTTTACACGCTGAAGCTTAAAAAAGAGCCCGTGGCGATTGGTCACCTCGAACGGTTTGCTGCTGATTACGAGAGAGAAAGCGGAACCATCTCGATACCCGAAACCGCTCCGGCCAATCTCATCAAGGTTGCCGTGGTGGGATCCGGGCCCGCGGGGTTAGCGTTCGCGGGCGATATGGTTAAACTGGGATACGACGTTACCGTTTTTGAAGCTCTTCATGAATTGGGTGGCGTGCTTCGATACGGCATTCCCGAGTTCCGGCTTCCAAGTGAAATCGTAGATATCGAAATCGATGGTTTACGCGAAATGGGGGTAAAGTTCATTACCAATTGCATCGTTGGAAAAACCCTTTCGAGGGAAGACCTCATAGAGGACGGATTTCAAGGCATTTTCGTGGGAAGTGGCGCGGGATTACCCAACTTCATGAATATCCCCGGGGAAAACCTCGTGGGCGTCCTGTCGTGCAATGAATATCTTACCCGGGTGAACCTGATGCAGGCAGCCGATCCCGACAGCGATACCCCCCTCTACAAAGGAAAAAAGGTGGCAGTTATCGGTGGTGGGAATACCGCCATGGATGCCGTTCGAACTGCCAAGCGGCTGGGCGCGGAACAGGCTGCAATAATCTACCGCCGCACCGAAGATGAAATGCCGGCTCGCGTGGAAGAGATCAAGCACGCGAAAGAGGAAGGGATCGAGTTTTATACGCTTCACAACCCGTTACGATACGAAGGAGACGGTCAAGGACGGGTACAACGTATGGAACTTCAACGAATGTGCTTGGGCGAGGCCGATCAAACAGGGCGGCGACGGCCCGTACCCATCAAGGGAGAGACCGTTTGGATGGAGGCCGACGAGGTGATCGTGAGCGTGGGGGTTTCTCCCAACCCTCTGATACCACAGGCGTTTACAGACCTGGAAGTTACCTCATGGGGAACGATCGTTGTCAATAGCGAAACCATGCAGACTGCCGACGACAGGGTGTTTGCCGGCGGTGATATCGTGCGGGGCGGCGCTACAGTGATTCTCGCGATGGGCGATGGTAGGAAAGCCGCGAAATCGATGCATCAACAGCTGCAATGCACCAACCGGAGTAATTAAAATCCAATAAACTACTAGTCAATATATGGTGAAAATATTAGCAGACGCGCATATTCCCTATTTGCAGGGAGTGGCCGAAACATTTGGCGACGTGGAATACCTTCCGGGGAACCAGTTTTCGCGAGCAAATATTCGCGATAAAGACGCGCTTATCGTGCGTACTGTCACTCGTTTCGATGAATCCATCCTTTCGGGGAGCCGTGTGAAACTAATCTGTTCGGCCACGATTGGGTACGACCATATCGATACCGACTACTGTGATTCGCACGATATAGCCTGGCGCACTGCCCCCGGCTGCAATGCCAATTCTGTTGAGCAGTACGTTACCGCTTCACTGTTGCATCTGGCAGCGAAGTACCGCTTTGAGTTAGCGGAGAAAACTATCGGCGTAGTGGGCGTGGGCAACGTGGGAAACAAGGTGGCCCTTGCTTGTGAAAAATTGGGAATGAAAGTGCTGCTCAATGACCCGCCCCGAGAAGAGAGAGAAGGGCCGGCTCTTTTTACCGATATTGAATCGATTAAACGCGATGCCGATATCATTACTTTTCACACGCCACTCACGCGCACGGGAAAGCATAAAACGTTTCATCTGGTGGATGATGGTTTTTTGAACTCGCTGGGGCAGAAGCCCTTTATCATCAATGCAGCTCGCGGGGAAATCACCGCTAATCAACCACTCGTGAAGGCTTTACAGGATCAAAAAATAGCAGGAGCAGTTATTGACTGCTGGGAAAATGAACCGGATATCGATAAAGAATTGTTGGCATTGGCTGATATCGCTACCCCTCATATCGCGGGATATAGCGCGGATGGAAAATGGAATGGAACAAAAATGAGCCTGGAGAACCTGAAGGAATTCTTTGATCTGAAAGAGACTCCTCGCTACCAAACTATTCCGTTGCCCCAAGAGCCCCTTATTAACCTGAAAGAGGTAGCACCGGAAAATCAACTTTGCCACGCGGTATGGCACACCTACGATCCTATGCCGGAAACAGAGGCGTTAAAAAAATCACCGGGTAATTTTTATTGGTTTCGTTCCCATTATCCCTTGCGAAGAGAATATCCGGCGTATAGTATTCTTGCACCCCATCCAGCCATTATTCCGGTTCTGCGTGATCTTGGGTTTAATAAATTGTAAAATATAGCCGAAAGCACTTTTTTTATTAAACGAAAAAAGGTAAATTTGTGTTCTGGACTAAATCGATAGGTACTACCCTTTTAATGCGCGATATATTTGAACTAAATTTATAATTATCACAACATGAACAGAAAATTTCGTATTTTACCCCTGCTGCTTGTAATTGGGGTTGCTATTTTTGCCACCTCCTGCAGCAGTAAGTTGAAGCCGCTTACGCAGAACAACTTTAACGTAACGCCTTCCCCAATTGAAACCGTGGGTAACCAGGTTCCCGTGACCATTAACGGTACTTTCCCCGAAAAATGGTTTCATCGGAATGCTATTGTTACCATCACTCCCGTGCTAAAGTATGGGGAGAACCAGGAAGTCGTGGGCACGCCTTATAGCTACCAAGGCGAAAACATATCCGGTAACCGGATAACGGTACCCCAAAACAGAGGAGCAAATATTACCATGAACTCCTCGTTCGACTATCTGCCCGAGATGTTATCATCGGAGTTGTACCTGCGTTTTGATGGCCGGATAAAAAATAAGCGATCCAACCTACCCGACCTGAAGATTGCCGATGGCGTAATTGCCACTTCTGCTCTGGCCGATGTAGCCACGACTAGCCCTTCCGTTGCACCGGACGGATTTCAACGTATTATTCAAGATGCTCAAGAGGCTAGCATCATGTTCGTTATCGAACAAGCGAATCTTCGTCAGAGCGAACTGAACAAAAGAGACATGAGCGACTGGAAACGTCGTGTAGAGGAAGCATTTAATGATCCTCGGCAAAACGTAAACGTGGAGGTGTCGGCATATGCTTCTCCCGACGGTGGTTTATCGCTCAACGAGAGACTGGCCGCACATCGAGAGCGCAATACTTCCAACTACCTGGAAAGCGAATTAAACCGCCGGAACATCGACACGGAAGTCTTCGCGCATTACACGGCGCAAGATTGGGAAGGATTCAGCCAACTTGTAGCAGCTTCTACCCTGCAAGACAAAGAGCTTATCCTGCGTGTTCTTGAGATGTACCCTGACTCCGAAACCCGCGAGCGGGAAATTAAGAATATTTCCTATGTGTTTGAAGAGCTGGCCGAAACGATTCTTCCGCAACTTCGTCGTTCACGCATCATCGCGAACATCGAAATCATTGGTAAATCAGACGAAGAGATCATGGCTGCTTGGAATAACAATCCCAAGGAACTTTCAGTAGAAGAACTGCTCTACGCCTCCACGCTAACCAACGACGAAAATGTAAAAGAACGCGTATACCAATACGTGACGGCTAATTTTTCGAACGACTACAGGGGATGGAACAATATTGGTACCATGTTCTTCAAACAAGGTGATTACGCGAAAGCAGCCCAATCGTTCGATCGTGCCGCGCAAGTGAATCCTTCCGCGCCGGAAGTAAACATGAACAAGGCACTTTTAGCAATCATGGATAACGACCTTACCGCCGCGAACGAACTGCTTGGACGATCGGCAGGAGCAGACGGGCTCGATAGTGCGATGGGACTTCTCAGCCTGTTACAAGGAAATTATAACCAAGCCGTGGGAGCTTTCGGGAACGTCAAAAGCAATAATGCCGGACTCGCTCAGTTGCTGGTAAGAGATTACAATAAGGCAAAACAGACACTCGAGACGGTGGAAAATCCCGATGCTACCACCGCTTACTTGCTTGCTGTAATTGCTTCTCGCACGAATAACTTCAACGACGTGGCCGCGAACCTGCGTACCGCGATTGGCCGTGATAGAAGCATCGCTACCCAGGCCCTGAACGACCTGGAGTTCGCGAAGTATCGTACAAATCAAGAGTTTTTGTCGATAGTGCAATAATTTCTATCGCGTGATGGAATGCCCGATAACAAGGGATGTTAAAAAGTGAGCTCGAAAGGCTCACTTTTTTGTTTGCTATGCATGTTCATTATCTATAGGGTTAAAGTCCCGAGCGGGCTTATTTTGGCGAGAACCGTTAGTTGATGGCAAGGGTGTTACCGCGAGGTATAACCTGAAAGAAGCCTAAAACAA
>Ga0209075_1000801_pt1 | contig 30300 bp, 20 predicted proteins | sample Stecom2011_FD_187523 | JGI IMG/M metagenome (GOLD analysis project Ga0209075, IMG submission 187523) | Agricultural soil microbial communities from Utah to study Nitrogen management - Steer compost 2011 (SPAdes) (version 2) | ecosystem: Environmental > Terrestrial > Soil > Agricultural land...
GAAGTATTTTCATGTGGTGAACGACAAAGGCCAGATGCTGCCGCTGTTCATCACCGTGGCGAACCTGGAAAGCAAAGACCCGTCCCAGCTGATCCATGGTAACGAGAAAGTCATTCGTCCACGGTTATCAGATGCTGCTTTCTTCTTTGAGACCGACCGTAAAACCCGGCTTGAAGAACGTATCGACAACCTCAGACCCATTGTGTTTCAGGACAAGCTGGGCAGCCTCTACGACAAATCCGTGCGGGTAGCTGCGCTGGCCGGGAAAATTGCCGACGCCATCGGCAGCGACCCGGCTCTGGCAGAGCGCGCCGCCATGCTGGCGAAAACCGACCTGGTGACCGAAATGGTGCTGGAGTTCACTGAACTGCAGGGCATCATGGGCCAGTACTATGCCGCCGACGACGGTGAGCACGAAGACGTCGCCAAAGCGCTGAACGAGCAGTACATGCCGCGTTTTGCCCGGGACCAGCTGCCCACCACCCCGACCGGTTGTGCGGTAGCCATTGCCGACCGTATCGACTCCCTGGTGGGGCTGTTTGGCATCAACCAGCCGCCCTCCGGCACCCGCGACCCGTTCGCCCTGCGCCGCGCCTCCCTGGGGGTGCTGCGCATCATCATCGAGCGCCAGCTGCCGCTGGATCTGCAAACCCTGTGTGAATGGGCGGAGCAGAACTTCACGGTACTGACCGAAACCAACACGGCCAGCACCGTGGTGGATTACATGCTGGAGCGGTTCCGGGCCCACTACGACGAGCAGGGCATCGGCGCGGAGGTGTACCTGTCGGTTCATGCCCGCCGGCCGACCCGCCCCCTGGATTTCGATCGCCGGGTAAAAGCCGTAGAGGCTTTCCGCCAGCGGCCGGAAGCCCAGGCGCTGGCCAGTGCCAACAAACGGGTATCCAACATCCTGACCAAACAGGGCAGTAGCGGCATCAGTGACACCGTGGACGACGCGCTGTTGCAGGACAAAGCCGAAAAAGACCTGGCCCGGCACATCGACGAGCAGGCCCGAAAGGTAACGCCCATGTTCGACCAGGGCGACTACAGCAGTGCCCTGAGCTCCCTGGCCAGCCTGCACGAGCCGGTGGACGCCTTCTTTGACAATGTCATGGTGATGGCCGACGACAGTGCCGTGCGCAACAACCGCTTGGCACTGCTTAACCGCCTGCGCAACCTGTTTCTGCGGGTAGCGGACATCTCCCTGTTGCCCTCCGGCCACTAGCCAACAGAGGGCTCCGGAATTATACGGATCAAATTCCCCAGGGATGGGGGTGGCAAACGGCCCGCCAATCCGTATAATACCGGCCGTTGATCGGCGTGTAGCGCAGCTTGGTAGCGCACTTCGTTCGGGACGAAGGGGTCGGAGGTTCGAATCCTCTCACGCCGACCATTTTCCCTCCTGTTTTTCCCAAGATTGATTCCTGACGGATTCCACCGCCCCGACATAAGCCCGGAGCGGAGTGCTTAGCCGAGCTAACCGACAACCTCACTCCGCAGATTTAAAACCAGACAACCCGTTCTGAGCCCGCCATTGCTCAACAATTTCAACAATACGCTCTGGCATTGAATCCTCTGGATTCTCCGGATAAAAAATCAGGTCAGAACCAGCTGGGTGCTCTGAAACAGCAATAAAATTTTCCAACAGACGATCTTGGTGCTGGTCAGATCCTTCCGCTTCACAAATGGCTACCACCAGCGCCAGAAATTCGTTTCTGGTGTAGTCTTGTAACTGATTCTTTGGCTCCATAGCAGAATGTTATCCTTGATGAATGTGTATGTGATTTTTTGGCGTGTTTACTCGCAAATTATCGAGCTCATAGATGCCACCCCCATTTCTGACTTCGTTTAGATGGTGCAACTCAAAAGAGCGACGTCCCCCAACCGTGTGAATCATAGGAGCTCGCGGTGCTCGCCCCTTGCGCATTCGGTTAACATTGGCCGGAGAAAACTGGCTTCGCATACCTTCGTCAGCACTTACTTCAACCCAAAAAGCCAGTTTGGATGGCCAGAATGCCAAAAGCACGGTGCTGGCGGCAGTACTCATTACGCTGGCACCCATTCGCGCCGCCATGGCCCAGCCGTTTGTCAGTCTCATTGCCGAGCCGGAGACCAAACTCAAGGGCCGCAAGCCGGTTGTACCAGGGCTGGTGACCGTGGCGGGGGCAAGCATCGCAACGGTGCCAAAGTTACTGGCCTTTTCCGGCCCCTCATTACTGTCGGTATCCCCGGAGGGCCGGGTGCAGGACTTGGCGAAGACCTTGGGGCCCAGGGGCGGAAGCCCAAAGTTTTCCGAGATCACCACCGGCGGGGGTAGAGGCTCGGAGGGCGGTTCAATCACCGGGGGTTCCGGCGTGTAGTCGAGCCTCGCTGGTGGCGCCAGGCTATCGGATTGAGCGTAGGCGGTGCCTCTGGAAGGAGACGCTTGCCGGTCACCGAAGCGTGTTTTGAAAGCGGTGACGGCATTCTCTGCAATAGCGATCGAGGCGCTTTCGGCAGGAACGATGGTCCCGGATACCCGCCTGAAGACGGGTACCGCCGGGATCTCTTTCAGCAACACCAGTTCGCCAGTGGCAAGCTGGTCTCGTAATCGGGCAGGAGTAAAGCTGGAACTCGAAAGGTAGCTGGCCAGTTCCTTATCGGAGTATTGGTCCCAGCCACCCTCGATCATCAATGCTTCGTGAAGCGCAAGCGAGTGCGGGTCTGCTATTCTGGTCACGTCCGTGTTTCCACAAAGTATTAATCGGCATAATCCATGCCTGTAGTGTTGGAAAATGTACCGGAATTACCGGCCGAGTCCAAGTTCTCACCGAGTATGTTTATGGAATCGACAAAGGCTGAATCTGTGTCGACTTTTCGGGTTTTTTTCGACAAAGCCCGGTCTTGGTACACTCTACATACACATAGAACTTCTGATTATCTATGCACGTGACCTTCGATATACATAGAAAAGCGACTGCTGCGCCTGATTACCAGCGATAGCAACGAACCGGACCAACACCCCAGTATCGAGGGCTGATCTCCGGCTCAATAAGCCCCGCGAATCAAATCAATGCCGGGTTTCATCACCTCACGCCAGGCTTGCTGGAGCTCCGGGGTCCATTCCGGATCGTGGGCGCGGACGGTTTTCAGCAGGGCTTGTTCCCACAGGTCATACCACTCGGGTTTGATGTCGTAGTTGTGGCGGTTGTGGCTTTCCCCCAGGTCCCGCAGCTTGCGGTCAGACATGCCGCGCGCCACCAGGATAATCTGCATCACACCGTTGCGGAGCAGATGACGCTGGGCGGCCATGTCGGTATTTACAAACCGGTTGCGGATAGCATCAGAGCTGGACATGAAATGATCATAAAAATCCCTGAAGAAGACTTCTCTCTGGCAGCAGCGGCCATAGCTCTGGAAAACGAGGTCCGTTTGGGTCATTGCTTCGATGTCCTTGAAATGTCTGATAGGTAAAAACGGGTAGGGAACGAATTCTAAGTGACCAACCCAGCTTTACCATAGCGACATGCCGCTACCCCGACGAACAGACAGGCCGGGCAAACCACCAACCGGGCAGCATCCGGTTAACCCCGGGCTGAAGAAAACGGTCGTCGATCAGCCAGATCACGCCCCGGTCGTCCGGGGTGCGGATCACCCGGCCGGCGGCCTGAGCCACTTTTTGCAGGCCCGGGATGAGGTAGGTGTAGTTGTAACCGTCGCCAAAGCGCTGCTGAAGACGGTCTTTGAGCACCTCATGCCAGGGGTCAAAGGGCGGCAGGCCCAGGGTTGCCACAAAGGCGCCAATCAGCTGATCCCCGGGCAGATCGATACCCTCGCTGAATACCCCCCCAAGTACCGCAAACGCCACACACCCCTGAGGTTCCCGGAACCCGGCCAGAAACGCCTGGCGCTGGTCCGGGCTCATCCCTGGCTGCTGGGCACGTTGAGGAATCTCCGGCGCGGTCCGGGCCAGGGTGTCGCTGGCCTCCCGGGCGTATTTAAAACTGCTGAAGAACGCCAGGTAGTGGCCTGGCCGTTCCTGATACTGTCTGGCGATCAGCCCGGCGATGGGTTGCAGGCTCGCTTGCCGGTGAGCCTGCCGGGTGCTGATCCCCGGTGTAAAGTTCACCTGCAACTGGCTGGCACTGAACGGGCTCGGCAGCGAAGCAAAGCGGACGGCTTCGGTCAGCCCGAGCAGATCCCGGTAATACACCCCAGGCGTAAGCGTGGCGGAAAAGAGCACCACGGAATGGGCCGCGGCAAAACGCCCGGTCAGGAAATCCGAAGGGATCAGGTTCTGTAGTGCCACACTGGCCCGGCCCCGGCCTGCGCGCTCAAACACACACAACGAATGGCTGCCAAAGCTGTCTGCCAGCTTCAGGAAGGCGACACTTTCAAACAGTAACTCCTGCAGGGCCAGATCCGGAGGCTGATCGGCCAGATAATCGGTGATCACCGACACCAGCGCCTGCAACGCGCCGGGCAGCTGGGGTGGCAGGGCCTCCATGAACACCGGCTGGGGCTGCTCGCCAAACTCCCGCACCAGCCGCTGCCAGGCCCGGGCCACCCGGTCCAGCGCGGCCTTCAGGGCCTTGGGAGCGGTTTTCCGGACTCGCAACAGGCGTTGCTGGTCCAGCTCTACCGAGTACATTCCCCGGGCCCGGTCCACCAGGTTGTGGGCTTCATCCACCAGTACGCTGGTGCGCCAGCTGTTCTGAACCGTCAGCCCATGCAGCAGCGCCGACTGATCAAACAGACGGTTAACATCGCCGATTATGAGATCGCTCCAGCGTGCCATTTCCTGGGCCAGGAAATAGGGGCAGATAGCGTGGCCTTCGGCAATCTCGGCCAGGCGCTGCTGGCTTAAGGGCTCCCGGCACTGGGCCGCTTCAGCCCGGGCATCAGGCAGGCGGTCAAAAAAGCCTTTGGCCAGGGGGCAGGAAGCCCCGTGGCAGGCTTTATCCGGGTGCTCGCAGGCGTCGTCTTTGGCCACCAGTTCAAGCACCCGCAACGGCCAGGGTTCGGACTCGCCCCGCGCATCCTGTAGCCTCAACACCGCATCCAGTGCCAGCTGCCGGGCGGTGTTGCGGCAGGTCAGATAGAACAGCCGGTCCTGCGCGGCCACCGGCAGAGCCATAAGGGCAGGGAACAGGGTACCCATGGTCTTGCCCAGGCCGGTGGGCGCTTCCAGCAGCAGGGTTGTCCCTCGAACGGCGCTCTTGTACACCGTTTCCGCCAGCTGGCGCTGGCGCGGACGAAAATGGTCAAACGGAAAGCGCAGGCCCGCCAGTAAATGATCTCTCTGCGCCCGATGGTGTTCCTCCTGCTGTGCCCAGACCTGATACCGCGTGCACAGGGTTTCCAGCTCCTGCCAAAGCTCCTGCGCGCTGGCCGTTTCTGCCAGAGCGGTTTCCCTGTCCCGGCCAATATCGTAATAGATGAGGGCCAGCTCGACTTTCCTCAGCCCTTCCTGCCGGCACAGCAGTGCACCATAGGCCCGCAGTTGCGCCCGGTGCAGCGCCCTTTGAGGCGGGCGCACGCGGGACAGATCCCCCCGGTGAGTTTTGATCTCTTCCAGCCGCTTTTTGGCGCGAGAGAAGCCATCGGCTCGTCCGGTGAGCTTAAGCCCCATACACTCCCCGGTAAGTAAATACTCACTGTCGAAATCGGGGCCCCGGCGTGACTGAACCAGCTGGTGGCCGGCCGTCCCTTCGGCCGCGGTGGGAGCCGGGGTGTAACGGAAGTCCAGGTCGCCCACCCGGGCAGCGAATTCACACAGGGTACGCACCGCGATTTTCACAGGCGCGCCCCGTCGTCGTGCCAACGCACATAACAGACGCTGGCCGGTATGCCTTGCCGGCCAAAAAACCGCAGCCATCGTATCTGGTGATCCTGCAACCGGTCGCCAGGACCTTTAACCTCGATCATTTCGTAACGCGGTTCCGGCGGGTTGGCGTGGGGCACAAACCGGATCAGATCCGGAAACCCGCTGCGGTGCTCCCTGATGTTGTTGAGCAGACGCCGGAACAGAAGCTCCAGATGGCGGGCGGGAATGCAGGCCAGGGCCAACTCCAGCAGATCTTCTTCCAGTACCGGCCAGAACACAAAGGGATTGGCAATGCCGTGCTTGTTCCGGAAGGCGTTGAGAATTTCCTGACGATAGGTATCGGTCCGGAGCAGGTTGAAGCGTTGCTCGAAGTCTTGCTGGCGGCGGAGCACAAAGTCTTCCCGGGTCAGATCGGCCGGGCCGATATGGAACGGATGGAAAAACGCCCCGGGGATAGGTTTGAACACCACGGGCCAGCACAACAGGCCAAACAGGGCGTTAATCAGGGTGTTTTCCACGTAGTACACCGGAGCGTCATCGGTGCGCAGATATCCGAGCGCTGCCTGCTCCACCGTACCGGCTTCCGGCTTTGGCAGGGTTAGGGTAAATTCCTGCAGGGCGGGGTGATTCTCAGGCGCAGGTTGGTCAGCGCCCACTTTCGCTGCCAGCCGCTTGAGCAAGCGTCTCAGGCCCTGGGCCTCAGCGTCGCTCAGGCCTGTGGCCTGCCATTCACAGGCAAGAGCCCAGGCATCGCCAAAGCGCTTCATTCGCTCCAGTAACCGGAGCTGTTTCAAACGTGCTTCCCGGTGGCCACTGGCGCACCATGCCTGTAAGGCCAGATCACGCTCTCCCTGGCGCTCCGCCTGTCGGCCCAGTTCCAGCAGAAGCCGGTCCCGGCGGCTGGTAAGCCAGGGGTTATCCACAGGCCCGGGTACATCGGGCCAGACCTCGGCCGCCGGCTCGCCGTTGTCGAGGCGCTCCCGGCAGTGATGCATCTGCAGGTAACTCTCTACCTCTGCCCGTTGCTGAAAGGCGCGGGAATCAGGGGTGAAGGGTACCGGTTCAAACTGTTGTACGCCCAGTTCCACTAACACAAAATCCGTCCAGCTCTGGCGCAGATTTCCGAAAAACATCAGCCGGATACGATCAAACAGGGGCATATCCCGGAGCCGGACAACCTGGGCCACGGGGCCGTCGTCCAGCCACTCCCGCAGGGGTTTTGGTTTGTCGAAAGGTTCCGCCAGCAACTCCCGTATCCGGGCCTTACCCAGGCTTTTCGGATAACCCCGCTCCTGCAGCCAGGCACCGAACACCCGCCGTAATTCAGCCAGGGTAAACAGCCGGAACAGCTCATCCAGGCTCAGATCCGGGTTTTCCTCCAGCCACACGCCCTGCACCAGCGTGGTCAGCGCTTCCGCCTCCGGCACCGGCAGTTCCGGATAGCAAAGCTTATCGGCCCGGAACAGCTCACCGCTACGCATCACCATTCGTGTGAGCAGCGCCCGGGGGCCGGGGGCCAGCGTACGATAGGCGGCCAGCCGGTTTCGCTCCTGTGCCGTTAACAGGTCCGCGTGATGATCAGCAACCCAGGCCACCAGGATGTCCATGTTTTCCAGGTAGTAGAGCGGGTCATCCAGGCTGGCGGGAACCGGTCGGTGCGTGGTCATAGGGGTGCTGACGTCAGAATGGCAAAACACCTGCAAACTTTACGACGGAAGTGGAACAGGCTCAAACCGGATTCCACGTACAAAAATTAATCATTGCGAGCCTTGCCAACCCATCAGTTGATAACTATTATCATTTGCATCCAGACAAGGAGGACGCCATGAACTTTCTTTGCCCGCGCCATCGCCAGATGTTTTCCAATCTGCCCCTCACCGAACAGAACGACCTGTGGCTGCTCTGGATGGAGTACGCCCTGACCTTCTGCGAGGCACAGGATACCGAGAAAATGATCGCCGCCACTGGCAGTGCCTTTGACCTGGCCTGTCTGGCACGGGCTGATCACCCGGACTGTATGCATGTGGAACTTACGTTGTCGGCGATTTTTGTGTGCCGGGCGCTGGGCGACCGGGGCGATCATCACGCTGCGGATTATGTGCTGTTCCGCGCGATCGAAAGCCTGCAAGCTGTCCGGCCTTCCGGGGCCAGCCCAAGCGGCTGCTGCAGCACCGATGAATGCATTACGGTACTGCTGGACGCCTCACGCCAGGCCGACTTTTTCTCGGAGTACCTGAACTGGCCCGAGATGCCGGTGCCTCAGCCCCGGCCACAAACCGCCATGGCCACACACTAGAAATCCGGAGGCTCTATGGGAATGGCTCTTTTCAACCGGAAGGTGCCCCGGACCACCCCCTGCCATCGGGTAAACTGGACAACCGCCCCCGATAACGGGCAGATCGCCATCCTGATCTCAGGCGACAGCCTGTGCCGGCTGCTCCAAAGCCGGCAGCTGCATGTGGAAGAGCTGACCTGTCTGGATAACGCGTCCAGGGCAAAGGTCCGGAAACTGTTACTGGACCTGATACGCTGACCGGATCACAACAATCGTTGTCACCGGGCTGGCGATGCCCTATGTTCTGCAGCCTTGCGCCCCCTCTGCGAATTGGCGAGCGCTTAAGGTAAGCTGTTTGCGATTGCAACCCGCGAACGCCGCAGACAAGGAATCCCATGGCCGCTATCGAACCCGGCTTTCACGCCATCCACGCCAACCACCTGGAAGACCTGCGCCGGGCAGTGGTCTATATCTGCCGGCAGAACCCCATGCCGCCGCTGCAAAATGAAACCTTTCTGGTGCAGAGTAATGGTATCGCCCAGTGGCTGAAACTTGCCCTGGCCGAAAAGCGCACCGGGGACGGCGTCGACGGCGGTCTGGGCATTGCCGCCGGCATGGAGTTTCTGTTCCCCGCCCGGTTTATCTGGCAGGCCTATCGCGCCGTGTTACCCGATGGCGAAGTCCCTGAACAGTCACCCTTCGACAAACACCGGCTGGTATGGCGGTTTTACCGGCTGCTGCCGGAGCTGGTGGGCGAGGATCAGGCTTTTACCCCGCTGGCGCGGTTTCTGGCGGGCAGCGATACCGAGCTTAGAACTTTCCAGCTGGCGGAGAAAATCGCCGACCTGTTCGACCAGTATCAGGTATTTCGGGCCGACTGGCTGGCCGCCTGGGAGCAGGGCCGGGACGTGGTCATTACCGCCCGGGGTGAAGAGCAGCCCCTGCATCCGGAGACCCTGTGGCAACCGCTGCTCTGGCGCAGGCTGGTGGCCGATACCGGCCCCGAAGCCGACACCAGCCGGTCCCGGGTGCACACCCGCTTTATGGAGCAGGGCCAGCGGATCAGCGCGCCCGCCAATCCGGCCAGGCTGCCCGAGCGCATTGTGGTGTTCGGCGTGTCATCCCTGCCCCGGCAGGCACTGGAAGCCCTGTACGTGCTCAGCCGGTTCAGTCAGGTGGTGTTGTGTGTGCACAACCCGTCCCGATTCTACTGGGCCGATATTATCAGCGACCGGGATCTGCTGACCGCTCAGCGCAAACGGGGCCAGGCCCATCCAACCCTGGCCGGTATCGAAGATCCGGACCTGCTGCACCAGCACGCCAACCCCTTGCTGGCCGCGTGGGGCAAACAGGGCCGGGACTACATCCGCCTGCTGGATGAGTTCGACAACCCCGACGATTATCGCAGCAGTTTTCCGACCCCGGGGCAGAAAATCGATATCTTCAGCGCCCATGGCGATCCGGAGTCACCGCGCCTGCTGGACCAGCTGCAGAACGATATCCACAACCTGACCCCCTTGCAGGAGATCCGCGCCGAACAACGCACCGTAGATCTGGCCCGGGACCACTCACTGGTCTTCCATAACGCCCACAGCCCGCAACGGGAAGTGGAAATCCTGCACGACCAGCTGCTCGCGGCCTTCAATGCCGACCCGACCCTGCGGCCCAGGGATGTGATCGTGATGGTCCCGGACATCAACGTCTATGCGTCCCATATTCAGGCCGTTTTCGGCCGCTATCAGCCCGGCCGCAAGCGCCACATACCGTTTACCATTTCGGATCAGGGCCAGCGCCACCACGAACCGGTGCTGATCGCTCTGGAAACCCTGCTGTCGCTGCCCCGAAGCCGGTTTGGCGTGAGCGAGATCCTGAGTCTGCTGGAAGTGCCCGGCGTGCGCGACCGCTTCGGGATGACCGAAGACGAGATTCCCCTGGCCCGGCAGTGGGTGGCAGGGGCCAATATCCGCTGGGGCCTGCACAGCGGGCACCGGCACAGCCTGGACCTGCCCGCCGAACTGGATCGCAACACCTGGCAAGCCGGGTTACGAGCCATGCTTCTGGGCTATGGCATGGGCGATGATGAGCCCTGGGCCGGCGTGGAACCCTACGGCGAAGTGGCCGGGCTCCAGGCCAGCCTGGCCGGGCAGCTGGGCGAGTTTCTGTATCAGCTGGAGACGCTCTGGCAACAGCTTCAGGCCAGTCACACACCGCCGGACTGGCACGCCCTGTTCTCAACCATGCTTGAGCAGTTCTTTGGCCAGGTAGAGGATCAGGACCTGCTGTTGCTGAACCGCTTCCGGCGCCAGCTGGAGCAGTGGCTGGACGATGTACTTGCCGCCGGGCTGGAGCACCAGCCGATGCCCCTCAACATCGTCCGGGACGTACTGTTGCAGGGGCTGGATGAGGGCGGCCTGAATCAGCGTTTTCTTGCCGGCAAGGTCAACTTTGCCACCTTGATGCCGATGCGGGCAATTCCATTTCGCAAGGTCTGCCTGCTGGGCATGAACGACGGCGATTACCCCCGCGCCCGCCCGCCTGTGGACTTCGACCTGATGGCCCGGGATTACCGGCCCGGGGACCGCTCGCGCCGGGAAGACGACCGCTACCTGTTCCTGGAAGCGCTGCTGTCGGCCCGGGAACAGCTGTATATCAGTTGGGTAGGGCGCAGCATCAAAGACGATTCGGAACGGCCTGCGTCGGTTCTGGTGGCCCAGCTGCAGGACCACCTGGACAGCCTGTGGCAACTACCCGGCAAGCCCGGAATCAGGACCACCGACGCACTCACCACCCTGCATCCGTTACAGCCGTTCAGCCGCGAGTACTTCCCGCTGGCCAACGGGGCAGCAGGAGGCGATCACTCACAGCCCAAACCGTTGCAGGAGATCCTGCCGGCCCGGGGCCTGTTCACCTACGAGCGGGAGTGGCGCAGTGCCCATGGTAGCGACGTACAGGCGCAGGTGTGCCAGCCCCTGTCTTATCAGGCTCCGGAAGAGCCCATCAGCCTCAACGACCTGGCCAGCTTCCTGAAAAAGCCCATCGACACCTTCTATCAGCGACGGCTTCAGGTGCGCTTTGAGGAAGCCGATGACGACGACACCGATAACGAGAATTTCGACCTCAGCGGCCTCGACCGCTGGCGCCTGGATAACGAACTGATCAGCCAGGGCATCCTCAAGGCCGCCAGTGAAGAGGACCTGTACCAGCGGCTTGATGCCACCCTCGATCGCATGGCCAGGCGTGGTGACCTGGGCATGGGCCTTACCGAACACCGGCTGCGGAGCGAGCTCACCAGCCGCCTGCCCAACCTCTACCAGCGCTATCAGGAAAAACGCGCAGACTGGCCAGAAGTTCTGCCAGAACCGATTGCCTTTGATTACCGCTTTTCCGATAGCACCGGCGCGCTGGAGCTGGCCGACCTGATCGGTAACCTGCACCGCAGCCCGGAGGGCAGGCTATGCCGGTTGGTGATCGCCGGTTCCAGCCTGCTCAGCGGCACCGGGAACAACCGAAAGGTGCGTTACGCCAACCTGCTTCGGGACTGGGTTTTCCATCTGGCGGGCCAGCTGGGTGACCAGCCTTTTGAAACCATGATTCTGGGCAAGGAAGAAGGGCGCAACGTGCACTTTCCGGTCATGCCCCCGGAGCAGGCGAAGCGCCAGCTCGAAGCCGTCCTGGGCGTCTGGATGCAGGGGTCTACCCGGGCACTGCCCCTGCACTGCAACGCCGGCTTTGCCTGGATCACCAGCTTTTACGGGGGCAAAAAGTACCTCGGTGACCACGAGCGCGCGATTGACGAGGCCAGGCAGGCCTACACCACAGCGCTTGAACGCGACCCCGGTTATCTGAGAGCCACCTATGACAGCGCCGAAGCCCTGATGGCGAGCGGCGAGTTTGAGGCCTTGCTACACCGCGTGTACGTCCCCGTCTGGGAAGCCGAACAAGGCAAATCGGCGGCAGAGCAGGTGGGTGCCAACGCAGAGGATCAGGCATGAGCAACATCAACCCCAATCTGGACCCGCTGGCGCTTCCCCTCAACGGCAGTGCCCTGATCGAGGCCAGCGCCGGTACCGGTAAAACCTTCACCATCGCGCTGCTGTACGTGCGCCTGGTCCTTGGCCATGGCCAGCCGGCCGATAGCCCGTTACAGAACCTGCTGCCCCCGGACCTGCTGGTGGTCACCTTTACCGAAGCCGCCACCAAAGAACTGCGCGACCGTATCCGGGCCAGGCTGACCCAGGCCGCCGAGGTCTTCTCTGAAGCCGGTGCCGGCATGCCACCGACTGCAGAAACCGCACTTATCCACAAGCTGCGGGATACCAGCTACCCAGACCCTGCCACCTGGCCGGATTGCCGGAAGAAGCTCCTGTTAGCGGCAGAATGGATGGACGAGGCCGCCGTCTCTACCATTCACGGCTTCTGCAACCGGATGCTCAGCGAGCACGCCTTCGACAGTGGCAGCCTGTTCAGGCTCACGCTGGAAACCGATCAGAACGAACTGCTGGACGATGTGGTACGGGATTACTGGCGCACCTTTATCTACCCTTTGCCGCCGGCACTGATGGGGGAGGTGCTTGATCACTGGAAAACCCCCCTTGATCTGCGCAAAGCCGTTCGCAACCTGCTTGATGACCCGGGGCTGATGGCACCCTCGGCCACCGGTGTGCACGAGATTGTGGCGCAGGTGGATGAGCAGCGCCAGAGCCGGGTAAAACAGCTCAAGGCCCACCCCTGGGCGCAATGGTATGGCGAAGTCAGCGAACTGTTAGACGGGCTGAACACCAGTAAACGCCTGAATGGCAACAGTAAGCGAGCCATGCTCACGACCTGGGACTCGCTGCTGGCGTGGGCCGGCTCCGATCAGCTGCTGCCCGCCAACCTGACCGGCGCAGGCTTCAGGAACCAGACCCCCGAGGGCCTCAGCAAGATACTCAAGGGCGACGAACCGACCCCCGTGCACCCGGCCTTTGAGGCCATCGAAGCGTTACTGGCGTTCGGGCAGGACCTGCCCGGCGCCAAATCCGACATTCTGCGCCATGCCAGTCACTGGATTGCCAGCCGGCTGGAAGCGGAAAAGCAGCAACGCTCAGAAATGGGCTTTGACGACCTGCTCACCCGCCTGGACCGTGCGCTGCAGGGGCCCCGCGGCGAACAGCTGGCCGCCACCATCCGGCGTCAGTTCCCGGTTGCCCTGATTGATGAGTTCCAGGACACAGACCCGATCCAGTACCGGATCTTTGACCGTATCTATCAGGTTGCCGCCAACCAGAACACCACCTGCCTGCTGATGATCGGAGATCCCAAACAGGCGATCTATGCCTTTCGCGGTGCCGATATTCATACCTATCTGCAGGCCCGTGGCGGGGTGCAGTCACGCACTTATACACTGGGCACCAATTACCGCTCTGCCCGCAGTATGGTGGCGGCCGTCAACGCGGTGTTCGAACACAGCGACCGGCACAGTCCTGAGGGTGCGTTCCTGTTCGGCCAGGGCGACCAGACACCGCTGCCATTCCAGCCCGTCCAGGCCCATGGCAGCCAGCGGGTCTGGGCGCTGCACGGCGAGGCCCGGCCCAGCCTGGTGTTCTGGACCCGGGAGTCCGGGGAAGTCGGCAAAGACGACAAGGTAAAGAGCCTCAGCAAAGGCGCCGCCACCGACGATCTGGCGGAAACCTGCGCCAGCGAGATCGCCCGCCTGCTGACGCTCGGGCAGGCCGGACACGCGGGGTTTATGGCGGCGGCCAATCCGTCCGATCTTGAGCCGGTCCAGCCCAAAGACATTGCCGTGCTGGTCAACAACCGCAAGGAGGCAGCGGCGGTCAGAGAAGCCCTGAGCCGGCGCCTGATCAAGAGTGTCTACCTCTCGGACCGGGACTCGGTTCTGGCCTCCCGGGAAGCCACGGAAACCCTGTGCTGGCTCCGGGCCTGCGCCGAACCCCGGCAACTGAATCTGATCCGCGCGGCCCTGGCCACCCCGACCCTGGGCCAGAGCTGGCAGGCGCTGGATCTGCTGCTGACCGATGAACTGGTTCTGGAACAGCAAATCGAGCGCTTTCTGGGGTATCAGAAGCAGTGGCAGACCCAGGGCGTCCTGCCCATGCTGCGCAGTCTGCTGATGGATTTCGAGGTACCGGGCCGGCTGCTGCAGAGCCCCGGCGGCGAGCGCCGCATCACCGATATCCTGCACATTGCCGAACTTCTGCAACAGGACAGCCTGCAACTGGACGGTGAGCACGCCCTGGTCCACCACTTTACCAGCATCCTACGGGCCGCCGACGAGGAAGACGAGCACCGCACCCTGCGCCTGGAAAGCGACGCCGGGCTGGTGAAAGTGGTCACCGTGCATAAATCCAAGGGGCTGGAATACCCTCTGGTGTTCCTGCCCTTTGGTACCGCATTCCGGGCCGAGAACCAGAAACAGGCTTTCGTGCGTTACCACGATGACGAGGGCAGGCCGGTCACCGTGTTTGACCCCGAGCCCGAAGATCTGGCGAGGGCCGACCACGAACGCCTGGGCGAAGACATCCGCAAACTCTACGTAGCCCTCACTCGTGCCCGCTTTGCCACATGGGTTGGCGCTGCAGCACTGAAAGACTGGCAACAGAGCGGCCTTGGCTATGTGATCGCCCCGGCCCCGGAACAGTCCCTGAGCCAGGCACTGCAAGCTCTGGCCCAGGGCCATCCGGAAATTGCCGTAACCGAAGCGCCGGCCCCGACGGCCACCTGCTACAGCGCCACCGCCCCGGAAGCCCTGGGGCCGTCGCTGATCGCTACCCGGCAGGCCAGGGAAGACTGGTGGATTGCGAGCTATTCCAGCATCGAATACACCGGCATGTCTGGCTCGGGCATTGCGTTTCAGGGCGAAGTGGAAGACGCCGAGACCCAGAACCTGCTGGAAGAAAGCGTGCACAACGAGCCGGAGGATCGGTTACCGGCCCCGGCAGGCCGCAACCAGCACCACTTTCCCAAAGGGGCGGGCCCCGGCACCTTCCTGCATGATCTGCTCGAATGGTGCTGTCAGCAGGGCTTCCGGCAGGTTGTGGATAACCCGGCCCTTCTGCAGGAACACCTGGAGCGACGTCTGGATAGCCGGGGCTGGAGCGACTGGGCCGGGCCCCTGCAGCACTGGATGCTGGCGCTCATCAAACAGCCCTTCATCCTGAACCGTCAGGGCGGGGACAGAGTCAGCCTGGCCGGGCTGGCGACGGCACGGTCCGAACTTGAGTTCTGGTTTGAAAGCCGGGACGTGGATGTACGCCAGCTGGATCAGCTGGTGACCACCCACACCCTCAACAATGCGGATCGGGCACAGGCCAGGGCCAACCGGGTGAACGGCATGCTGAAGGGTTTTATTGACCTGGTGTTCGAGTATCAGGGCCGCTACTACGTACTGGACTACAAATCCAACGCTCTGGGCGAGGACGATGCCGCCTATACCGAACAGGCCATGGGCGATGCGATCCTGGCCCGGCGCTACGACCTGCAATACGTGCTTTACCTGCTCGCTCTGCATCGACTGCTGAAAGCCCGCCTGCCCGACTACGATTACGACCGGCACGTTGGGGGCGCGGTGTACCTGTTCCTGCGGGGCATCAACTCACCCACCGGGGGCGCCTTTACCGACAAACCTGCCCGGGCCCTGATCGAAGCGCTTGATGCCCTGTTTGACGGCCAGCCTGTAACCGGAGAGGTAACCCCATGAGCGGATCACGAGACCACGAGCATCAGATGGCGCTCGACCTGAATACGGATGGCAGTCCGGCCGCTGTGGATAAGTTCCGGCCTCTGGACACCCTGGACGGCACCGAAGCATTACTGCAATTGTGGCAGCGGGCCCGGTGGCTGCGCCCGCTGGATACCGGTTTTGCCCGGCTGATCCGGCACCTTGCTGAGGAGCAGGGCAGTGCGGCAGAACCTCTGGTACTGCTGCTGGCAGCCCTGGTCTCCCATCAGGTGGGCCGAGGCCATGTCTGTATTGATCTGTCGCTGTTGCTGACGGAGGCCGGCCAGACACTGAATCTGCCGCCAGACGACACCAGCACACCGTCCCTGCCGCAACAGGATGTCGCCGTTCTGACCCAGACACGCCCCGTGGATCTGCTGGCACGGCTGGGGCTGCCGCAATGCCTGGAGGCCCTGCGAGGATCGGCCGCCGTCAGTGACGGCTCGGTTCCGGCGCCCCTGGTACTTAGCGGTACCAGACTGTACCTGCGCCGCCTGTGGCGTTACGAACAGCGGATTGCCGAGGGCATCCGGGCACGGCTGGACCTGCCATCCGCCCTTGCAGACCCTGACTCGCCGCCAGCCCGCACCCTTTCCCGGGCGCTGGACCGGCTGTTCCATTCCCCGGAGCCCGTGGATTACCAGAAACTGGCCTGCGCCCTGGCCGCACGCAATCGCTTTGCGGTGATAACCGGCGGGCCCGGCACCGGAAAAACCACCACCGTGGTAAACCTGCTGGCGGCATTGCAGGCTGTCGCCGGAGCCGATCCCGACCGGGCCGGGCGAAAATACCGCATCCGGCTGGCGGCACCAACCGGCAAGGCCGCCGCCCGGCTGAACGAATCGATTGGCGGTGCCGTCCGTCAACTCCCGTTGGCTGACCTGCCCGGCAAGGTTACGCTGGACGACATTCCCACCAGGGTCACCACACTGCACAGACTGCTGGGCAGCCGCCCGGATAGCCGGCACTTCCGACACCACCGGGACAACCCCCTGCTGGTGGATATTCTGGTGATCGACGAAGCCTCCATGGTAGACGTGGATCTGATGGCATCGGTGTTTGATGCCCTGCCAGGCCATGCGCAACTGATTCTGCTGGGGGACAAGGACCAGCTCGCCTCGGTGGATGCCGGCGCGGTCCTGGGTGAGCTGTGCCAGCAGGCCGGGCAGGGGCGCTATACCCGGGACACCGCCCGGTGGCTTGCCGCCGTGACCGGAATGACCCTGCCCGGGTCGCTTGTGGATAACGCCGGCCGGCCGCTGGATCAAGCGGTGGCCATGCTGCGCAAGAGCTATCGGTTTGGTGCCGACAGCGGCATCGGCAAGCTTGCCGAATCGGTCAACGCCGGGGCGCTGCCCGAAAGTCTCCGGCAACGGATGGCAACGCCGCTGTTCAATGACGTGGTCTGGCTCAACGCGGATGATACCCGGAGTGCACCGGAGCAGACCCTCAACCTGATCTGCCGGCACAGCGTCACCGGTTCACCGGAGCGCTTCCTCAACGCTGGCCAGGGGCGGGTGGTTAACGATCGCCCGCTGCCGGCACCGGTGGGTTATCGTCATTACCTGGAACTTATCCACAACGCCGGCTTGACCAGCCACAGCCCGCGGGAAAGCTGGGATGCCCTGGCCGGGCAGGTGCTGGCGGCGTTCAATGAGTTTCAGGTTCTGTGTGCCCTGCGAAAAGGGCCCTGGGGTGTCGAGGGTCTGAACCAGAGCATCGCCGGTTACCTGTCAGAGCAGAAGCTCATCGACGCCTCCGACACCTGGTACGCCGGCCGGCCCGTGCTGATCACCGGCAACGATTATAATCTGGGCCTGATGAACGGGGATATCGGCATCACCTTCGTGGTGCCCTGGGGCAGAACCGCCACCGGGCACCCGAAACCGGTACCCCGGGTCGCCTTCCCCGGCAGTGACGGCGAGGGCATTCGCTGGATCTCCCCCAGCCGCCTGCAGCAACTGGAAACCGTCTTCGCCATGACCGTACACAAGTCCCAGGGTTCCGAGTTCAACCACACCTGCCTGGTGCTGCCCGACCGCCTGAGCCCGGTACTCACCAAAGAGCTGGTGTACACCGGCATCACCCGGGCAAAAAACTGGTTCAGCCTGATTACCGGTCACCGACAGGTGCTGACTGACAGCGTTCAGCAACAGGTGAAACGCGCCTCCGGGCTCGCTCTGCAACTTGTGGATAACCCCCCTTCGGCAGCGCCGTCACCTTAAGCGGTATCGCCAGTCCGATGCTGCTGTGCCCAAAGGTGCGCATAGGCGCCACCGGCAGCCAGCAAGTCGTTGTGACTGCCGCTTTCAACGATCCGGCCCTGGTCCATCACCAGAATGGCGTCGGCATCGCGGATGGTCGACAGGCGGTGGGCGATCACCAGCGTGGTGCGCTGTCGGCTTATTTCTCCGACGGCGCCCAGAATAGCCTGCTCAGAGAGTGAATCCAGAGACGACGTCGCCTCATCCAGAATCAATAGCGGCGGGTTTTTCAGAATTACCCGGGCAATGGCCACCCGCTGTTTTTCACCGCCGGAAAGTTTCAGCCCCCGTTCGCCCACTTTGGTGTCGTAACCATCGGGCAGGCTGTGGATAAAGTTGTCCAGATGGGCCATGCGAGCGGCCTGGAACACCTCGTCCGGGCTTGCGTTCGGACGACCGTAGGCCAGGTTCCGGTACAGGGTGTCGTTGAACAGCACGGTATCCTGCGGCACCACGCCAATAGCCGAGCGCAGGCTGTCCTGAGTGAGCTGGCGGATATCCTGGCCATCGATGCGGATCACGCCGTGGTCCGGCTCGTAGAAGCGGAACAGCAGCCGGGCAAGGGTAGACTTGCCGGCGCCACTGGCCCCGACTACCGCCACGGTATGGCCGGCCGGGATGGTGAAGCTCACATCCTGAAGAATGGGCCGATCCGGCCGGTACGCAAAGTGAATGTTCTCAAACCGCACCGTGCCGGCGGTCACCACCAGTGGCCTGGCGTCCGGGGCGTCCTCAATGGCCGGGCGTTCGGCCAGAAGCCTGAATAACCGCTCCACGTTGACCAGAGACTGCCGGATCTCACGATAGACAAAGCCCAGGGCATTGAGGGGGATAAACAACTGGATCAGGTAGGCGTTCACCATGGTGAAATCCCCCAGGGTGATGGTACCGGCGGCCACATCGCTGACCGCCATGGCCATCAGGACCACCAGAGCAACGCCGATGATCAGGGCCTGTCCGGTATTCAGGGTGGCCAGGGACAGACGGTTTTTCAGCCGGGCCTGTTCCCAGTCATCCAGATCCTGATCATAAAGACGGGCCTCATGCTCTTCGTTATTGAAATATTTGACGGTCTCATAGTTGAGCAGGCTATCGATGGCGCGGGAGTTGGACTGGTTATCCCGGGCATTGGCTTCGCGTACAAACCGGGTTCGCCATTCGGTCACCTTTACCGAGAACACCACATACACCACCACGGCCACCAGAATCGCCAGTACATACACCGCATCAAAGGCCCAGAGCAGAATGGCGGCGACCATCAGTATTTCCAGGATGGTGGGTGCGATATTGAACAGGGTAAACCGCAGCAGAAAGCTGATACCGGTGGTACCCCGCTCAATATCCCGGGCCAGGCCACCGGTCTTGCGGTCCAGATGGAAGCCCAGCTCCCGTTGATGCAGGTGTCGGAACACTTTCAGTGATACCCGTCGCATGGCCCGTTCCGCCACCCGGGCAAACACCGCATCCCTGATCTCATTGAACAGCGAGGTTCCAAACCTCAGAGCACCGTAGAGGAGCACCAGCAGAACCGGTACCCACAGCAACATATCCACACCCCGGTTCTGGTCCAGATAGTCCACAATGTATTTCAGTGCAATCGGCGTGGCGACCGTGGCCAGCTTGGCCAGTATCAACATCGACAGTGCCAGGATGACCCGGCCCCGGAATTCAGTCAGATAGGGCCAGAGACCGGCAATGATCTTCCAGTCGGGTTTGTGGTTGGCAGAGTAATCGGTATCAGCGTAGGCGCGCACAGCAATTCCTGTTGGCTTGGTAAGGAGCCGATTGTGCCAGATTCATCGTATACTGTGGGGATTCACAGGCTGCTGTGCAGGCGCCCCCATTCTCTGATTCAGGTATTTTCATGACTTCGGATAACTCCAAAGCCTCAGTCACTCCCGATCATCAGCCCAGGCCCTGGGTCGATTTACTGGTGAGTATCATCATCCCGTCGGTCATTCTGATGAAGTTCAGCGGTGACCAGCATCTGGGTAGTGTGAATGCACTTATTGTTGCTCTGGCATTCCCACTCGGCTGGGGCCTGTTTGAACTGGTGCGCTACCACAAGAAAAACTTTATTGCGTTACTGGGGCTGATCAGTGTCGGCCTGACGGGCGGTATCGGCCTGATGGAGCTGGACGCCGGCTGGCTGGCCATCAAGGAAGCCGCGGTGCCTGCCGTGATCGGCCTGGCGGTACTGATTTCCACCCGCACCCGGTATCCGTTAGTGCGCACACTGCTGTATAACCCGAACGTGCTGGATGTGGACAAGATTCACAACGCTCTGGAAGAGCGGGGCCGGGTTGAGGAATTTGAAGCGCGCCTGCTCAAGGCCAGTTACTTCTTTGCCGGCACCTTCCTGTTTTCCTCCATCATGAACTACACGCTCGCCAAGTGGATTGTGGTCAGCCCTTCGGGTACCCAGGCGTTTAACGAAGAACTGGGCCGGATGACCCTGGTGAGCTACCCGATGATTGCCATTCCGTCGATGGTGATGATGCTGCTGATCTTCTGGTACCTGTGGCGCACTATCCGACGGCTCACCGGCTATACCCTGGAAGAGGTGATGGCGCCGCACCTGGCGGAGAAAGAGAAAGCCCGGGAACGCAAACGGGCCGGCTCTTCCAAATAACCGGAAAGGCCGGGCGTCAGGCAATAAAAAACGGTGGCTCCTTGCGGATGCCACCGTTTTTTATCTGCCGGATATTTACACGTCCAGGTTATTGACCTCCAGCGCGTGGAGCTCAATAAACTCCCGGCGTGGCTCTACATCGTCACCCATCAGCGTGGTGAAGATCTGGTCCGCCGCAAAGGCATCCTCGATGGTCACCTTCATCATACGGCGGGTCTCCGGATCCATGGTGGTTTCCCACAGCTGTTCCGGGTTCATTTCACCCAGACCTTTATAGCGCTGGATACTCAGCCCGCGCTGGGCCTCTTTCATCAGCCAGTCCAGCGCACCCTCAAACGACAGCACCGCCTGTTTGCGCTCGCCCCGCTGGATGTAGGCCCCATCTTCAATCAGCCCGTCCAGGGTCTCGCCCAGTTTGGCAATGGCCCGGTACGAGGGTGACTCGAAGAATTCGTGGCTGAAAACATACTCGGTGGGAATGCCGTGTACGAATAAGGTAACTTGCGGCAGGTACAGGCCACGTTCTTCGTCCCGGGTCACGCTAAAGGTGTACTTGGTACCCGTCTTGGTATCGAGTGTCAGGCCTTCGCCCAAACGGTCGGCCCAGGTCTGCACCGCCTGTTCGTCCTTGAGCTGGTCTGCCGTCAGGGTGGTGTTATGGATCATCTGCTGCAGCACCAGTGCCGGGTAGGCCCTGGACAGGCGCTCAATCATCGCCATAACTGTCTGATAATCCTGGACAATAGTCTCCAGAGCAGAGTCCTTGATAGAGGGCGCTTCCGGATTCACATAGAGCTGGGCACCTTCCAGCGCGGCCTGGGTGAGGAAAGCTTCCATGGCTTTCTCATCCTTCAGGTACTGCTCCTGCTTACCCCGTTTCACCTTGTACAGGGGCGGCATGGCAATAAATACGTGGCCGCGCTCAATGATCTCCCGCATCTGCCGGAACAGGAAGGTCAGCAGCAGGGTCCGGATGTGAGAGCCGTCTACGTCGGCGTCGGTCATGATAATGATGGAGTGATAGCGCAGCTTGTCCGGATCGAACTCCTCCCGGCCGATACCACAGCCCAGAGCGGTAATCAGGTTGCCAACCTCGGCGGAGGAAAGCATTTTATCGAACCGGGCCTTTTCAACGTTGAGGATCTTACCCTTCAGCGGCAGAATCGCCTGGGTTTTCCGGTCCCGACCCTGCTTGGCACTACCACCCGCAGAGTCACCCTCCACAATGAACAGTTCGGACAGGGCCGGGTCTTTTTCCTGACAGTCCGCCAGTTTTCCCGGCAGACCTGCAATATCCAGGGCGCCCTTGCGACGGGTCATGTCCCGGGCTCTGCGCGCCGCCTCACGGGCACGGGCCGCCTCGATCATCTTGTTCACAATGATCCGGGCTTCGTTGGGATTTTCCTGCAGGTACTCCGCAAACTTCTGGTACAACTCCTGCTCAACCGCGGTTTTCACTTCCGAAGAGACCAGTTTGTCTTTGGTCTGGGAGGAGAACTTCGGATCTGGCACCTTCACGCTGACAATCGCCGTCAGGCCCTCCCGGGCGTCGTCTCCGGACGTGCTGACCTTGGCCTTCTTGCCCAGGCCTTCCTGCTCAATGTAGTTGTTCAGGGTACGGGTGAGGGCGGCCCGGAAGCCCGCCAGGTGGGTACCGCCATCCCGTTGGGGAATGTTGTTGGTAAAACAGTAGATATTTTCCTGAAACGCATCGTTCCACTGCATCGCGACTTCGACGACGATGCCATCGTCACGCTCGTCGTTAAAGTGGAAAACCTGGTTAAGCGGCGTCTTGTTGGTATTCAGGTGCTCAACAAATGCCCGGAGACCGCCTTCATACTCGAATACCTCTTCCTTGGCGGTGCGCTCATCCGTCAGGCGAATCCGCACACCACTGTTCAGGAACGCCAGTTCCCGCAGGCGCTTGGCCAGGATCTCGTAATGGAACTTGATCTGGGTAAACGTGTCCGGAGAGGGAATAAAGTGAACCTTGGTACCGGACGCATCGGTTTCTCCCACCTCGGCCATGGGTGCATTGGGCACACCGTGGGCATAACTTTGCTCGTAGACCTTGCCGTTGCGCCGGATGGTCAGGGTAAGCGTGGACGAAAGCGCGTTCACCACAGAGACGCCCACACCGTGCAGACCACCCGAGACCTTGTAGGAGTTGTCGTCGAATTTACCACCGGCGTGCAGTACCGTCATGATCACTTCAGCCGCAGACACGCCTTCTTCTTCATGGATATCCACAGGGATACCCCGGCCATTGTCCAGCACGGTAATAGACTCGTCGGGGTGGATAATCACACCCACTTCCGAGCAATAACCCGCCAGCGCCTCATCGATGGAGTTATCCACCAACTCAAAGACCATATGGTGCAGGCCGGTACCGTCGTCCGTGTCGCCAATGTACATACCCGGACGCTTACGCACCGCATCCAGTCCTTTCAGGACTTTGATATTGGAAGAAGTATAATTCGATTCACTCATTAACGAGACTCCTGAGGTGATTCCCGGTCTATTCTTTCGTTAATCGTCCATGTTCCACGTGGAACATTCTGTATTCAGGTGCATCCCCGGCGCCCCACAAAAGATCGGGCTCGGGGTGGTCGATGGAGGTGATAAAAACCTGACACCGTAATTCCTGAAGTTTGCGGGCCAACATGACGCGATGACGCGCGTCCAGCTCCGCATTAATATCGTCCAGCAAAAACGTCGCCTGCTTGCCCAATTCACTCAACACTTTGCCTTGGGCAACTTTCATCAGGATAACCAGCGTTTTTTGCTGACCACGGGAAAACGTCTCCGCCACCGGCCGCCCTCCCAGCCTGATCCGGATATCAGCCCGATTGGGGCCGTAAAGCGTGTGGCCCATCCGCCGCTCCTGATCCCTTTGTCTGGCGAGCACCTCCAGCAATGGCTGAGTGCGATCCCATCCGGGATAGAACTCCAGCCTGAGGCCTTCGGTCCAGTCCGCCTCGAGCTCGCTAAGCACGTCGTTGAACGCTGTCTGGAACTGCTGGAATACCCGGGCCCGGACGCCCGTCAGCGTTTCTGCAAGGGCGCTGAACTGGTTATCCCAGACCCGCATCAGGGACTCATCCAGTCTACCATTTCTCAGCGTTTGATTCCGCTGCGATGTCACTCTCTGGCATTGTTGCCAGACGCTGGAGAAGGAGGGTTCCACGTGGAACACTAACCAATCCAGAAACTGACGCCGCTTGCCGGGACCTCCGGCAACGATATCAAACACCCCCGGATCGATAATCGACACCGGCAGGCGTTTGGCCAGCGCCGACAGGCTGCGTACCGCCTCACCGTCTACACGCAGGAGCGTTTCCTTCGCGGTAACGTCGCGGGAGATGCCGAGCCGATGAGCCTCATCGGAAGCACCGGTTTCCGCCCCCTGCTGCAGCCCCTGATCCAGTGCCCCAAAGACCGTCAGCTGACTCTGGCCGTGGCTGACCACAGCCTGATGACGGGTTACCCGGAACGAGCGCCCCAGGCCCAGATAGCCAATGGCCTCCAGAACACTGGTTTTACCACTGCCGTTTTCGCCATAAAGCAAATTAAAGGAAGGGGAGAACGAGATGGAGTCTGGCGCCAGATTTCGAAAATTCCGGGTTTGAAGTTTCACTAGCGCCATGGGGAGAGAGTCTCGGGCAGAAGAAAGGTCCTGCCGCGTTAATGCAGCATGGTCAGGCGTTCATCCATAAAGATATCCATCTCCGGTGCCAGGATATGTACGTAGCGATCGAAATAGAGGAACTGCTTCAGTAACAGGGCAAATTCACGGGGGAAGTGTAAGCCATGGTTTTCACCCACTTTCACCATATCCATCAGGATGTTGTTAACGTCGTCTTCAGCCTGATCCACTTGATAGGCCATATCATCGGGTACCATTCCGTCCATCTTTCGATAGAGCTTCTGCAGATCGGCCGACAGGGCGTCAACACGAACGGACTGTTTGGTCACTCCAATCCGGATCATCGAGTCCGCCATACCGTCGAAGTTTCCGACCATGATGGCTGAAATAAAATCGCTGACGGCTTCCCAGGTTTCCGGACGTATGCGTCCGACAATACCAAAGTCAATAAACCCGACCCGTCCATCCTTCAGGACCATCAGGTTGCCAGCGTGCACATCCGCATGGAAAAACTCACACCTGGTGAGGCTGGCAAACCAGGTATTCATGGCGGTGATCAGGGTGCGCTCGGGATCACGGGCAAAGCCGCGAATGCTTTCGAGATCGGTCAGCGGTACCCCGTAAAACCGCTCCATGGTCAGGATGCGTCGCGTGCTGCAGTGCGGGTAGACCAGTGGCACGGCGGCGTCTCCGTTATGGGTGTCCTGAAGGAACTGCCTGAAAACCTTGAGGTTGTGTGCTTCCTTTATAAAGTCGCACTCTTCCATCATGGTTTTCTGGATCTCATCCACGATGCCCGACAGCGAGGTCCAGGATAACTTCGGTGCCAGGGTTTCCAGAATACGGGCCGCCATATAGAGGAAGTTAAGATCCGTCAGCAGAATATTTTCCACCCCCGGCTTCTGTACCTTGATCACCACATCCTCACCGGTTACCAGCCTGGCGGCATGAACCTGCGCAATCGAGGCCGACGCCAGGGCGACCGGATCGATCTGTGAGAAGACCTCATCCACCGGCCGGCCAAGCTCCTCCCGGATAATTTTCCGGATGATACCGAAGGGCAGGCTGGGGGTCTGGTCCAGACAATACTGAAACTCTTCCACATACTCCTTGGGGAAGAAGGTGGGAGAGCTGGCAATGAACTGCCCCAGCTTGATGTAGGTGGCACCCAGGTTTTCGAACGTTTGCCGCAACAGTTGCGGGGCAGGGGGACGATCGCCCCTGACCCAGTTCAGCCCGGTGCGGCCAAGAACCGAAATAGTCTGGCCAATCCGAAACGCACCTTTGATTCCATTCGTGACGGTACCCATAGCAACACCCTCCGGGCTTCCAGTTACAGCCGCATCGGCATGACAACATACAGACAGCTGTTGTCATTCTCGGCTTCAATCAGTGCACTGCTGTTGGGGTTGGATAATGTGATTTTCACCTGGGCGTCGTCCAGTACGTTCATCACATCCACCAGATACCCCACGTTAAAGCCGATTTGCAGGGCCTCGCCCTGGTACTCAACCGGCAACGCATCTTCTGCCTGCTCCTGATCCGGGTTGTTGGCAAACACCTGGAGCTGGCCGGAAGAAAGGTTCAGACGCACGCCCCGGATATTTTCGTGAGACAGAATACCCGCCCGCTGCAGGGTATTTTTGAGGGACGCCCGGTCTGCCAGCACCACTTTATCACCACCCCGTGGGATAACCCGGTTATAGTCCGGGAATTTGCCTTCAATCAGTTTGGAGGTAAAGGTATAGGCACCCACCGTGGCGCGCAGGTGATTATCACCGATCACCAGCGTGACCGGGGCATCGCCGTCACCCAGTAACCGGGCGAGCTCGAGTACGCCTTTTCGGGGCACGATCACCTGGCGCAGATCCGGGCAGCCGGTGTCCATATCGGTGTGAGCCATGGCCAGCCGGTGGCCGTCGGTGGCCACCGCCCGTACATGGTTTGAGGCCACTTCCAGAAGCAGGCCGTTGAGGTAATACCGGACATCCTGCTGGGCCATGGCAAAGGCGGTCGCGTCCAGCATACGCCGCAGTTCTTTCTGCGGCAGCTCCAGCCGGAAGCTTTCCGGCTCATCTTCCACGTTCGGGAAGTGTTCGGCGGGCAGCGTCGACAAGGTAAAATGCGAGTTACCGGCACGCACGTGCAGGCGATCACCTTCGAGCACCAGGTCGATGGGTGCTTCATCTCCCAAAGCCCGGGAAATATCAGACAGTTTCCGGGCTGGCACGGTAATGCGTCCCGGCTGGTCCACATGAACGGGCGTTACCCGGCCCACGAGCTCCACTTCCATATTGGTACCGGTGAGCGTCAGGGTGTTGTCCTCCGCTTCCAGCAATACGTTAGACAGCACAGGCATGGTCTGTTTCTTTTCCACAACGCCCGCAATGCTTTGCAACGGGGTGAGCAGGGATTCGCGGCTGATTGTCAGTTTCATGGCACTCGGCTTCAGTTATCGGAAGTGAATGTTATTGTCGCACCACCCCGGTCAGGTGGTCAGCAGTCTCATAAAGTTCTGGTAGTCTTCCCGGATACCCGGGTCGGTTTCCTGCAGCTCAATGATCTTTTTGCAGGCATGCAGTACGGTGGTGTGGTCACGCCCGCCGAATGCATCACCAATCTCCGGCAGGCTGTGGTTGGTCAGCTCCTTGGCCAGAGACATCGCCACCTGGCGCGGCCGGGTGATGGATCGGGTACGGCGTTTGGATAAAAGGTCCGACACCTTGATCTTGTAATACTCCGCCACGGTGCGCTGTATGTTATCAATACTGACCTGCTTTTCATGCAGGGCAAGCAGATCCTTAAGGCTCTCCCGGATAAACGGCGGGGTGATCTCAGACCCTGTGAAGTGAGCATTCGCTATCACCAACCTTAGCGCTCCTTCGAGCTCTCTCACGTTAGAGCGTATTTTCTGAGCAATGAAAAACGCCGCTTCGCTGCTAAGCTTTACGTTCACCTGCTCGGCTTTTTTCATCAGGATCGCCACCCGGGTTTCGAGCTCCGGCGGCTCGACCATCACCGTCAGCCCCCAGCCAAACCGGGATTTCAACCGCTCTTCCATATCCACAATTTCTTTCGGAAAACGGTCACAGGTAACGATCACCTGCTGCCCGCCCTCAAGCAGCGCGTTAAAAGTGTGGAAAAACTCTTCCTGGGAACGCTCCTTACGGGCAAAAAACTGGATGTCGTCAATCAACAGCGCATCAACGGAGCGGTAATAACGTTTGAATTCATTGATGGCGTTCAGTTGCAGCGCCTTGACCATATCCGCCACAAAACGCTCGGAGCGCAGATAAGCCACCTTGGCTTTTGGATTACGGCGCACAATTTCGTTTCCGATCGCGTGCATAAGGTGAGTCTTACCCAAACCCACCCCGCCGTACAGAAACAGCGGGTTGTAGGCGCCGCCCGGGTTCTCGGCAACCTGCATCGAAGCCGCCCGCGCCAGCTGGTTCGACTTGCCCTCCACAAAGGTCTCAAAAGTGAAGGTTTCGTTCAGGAAACTCTGATGCTTGATATCACCTTCGACCTGAACCGAGCGCCGCTCATTGGCATTACTCCGGCTGGCACTGGCCACGCCGGGGGGCGGACTACTGACCGTTGCCGCAACACTTTGCTCTTCTTCGGTGACTGTCTGGCCGGTCTCATCCGAGAGCCGCTCAGGTTTCTTTTCATCCACCGCACGGCCTACCAGCTCGCCCGCTTTCGGAGCAGAGCCCACTTTCATCTGGATTCTCGGGGTTTGCCCGCCTCCGAGCTCCTTCAGGACTTCTTCTATACGGCGCAGATACTTTTCATTTACCCAGTCCATCACAAACCGGTTCGGGGCAAAGAGCATAAGCTGCCCTTCCCGATGATCAGACTGGAGTGGTCTCAACCAGGTATTAAACTGCTGGGCGGGAAATTCATCCCGAAGTACTTCAAGACATTGATGCCACATGCTATCCGGCACGACCACCTGCTCCCGACTACCTGACTGTTCTCAACATCGGAGGATCTGCTTACCGATGCTCAAGGTGACTCCGGATTCTACCCCGCCCGGCCTGACAGTGAAAGGGTGACAGGCCAGGCTACGAACAGCCTGTGGAAACATTTATTCAGGTGTTTCAATAAGATCCAGACATATCTACACCCTTGTGTACAGAAATGAGCTGAAAAAAAGTTACCCACAGCCCTCTGTGTAAACCCCCCTCTCAACGCTGTGCGCAACCTCTTGACCGAACCATGGATAACTCCTCTCACTTTCCCGATGCCGACTTGTACACATTTCAACAGAGCGTTCTCCACAAGGCTCAGGGCGACCTGTCAAGGGCTTTATCATTAGCGCAACCCAATGAGCAGATTCAGTTTTTTTGGGTTTTCCACAGAAATGGACCTGCCTAATAACAGTAATAAATATCTTTTAAAGAGATTAAAAAAAGACTTATAGATTTAATTACACACCCTGGCCGCAACCCAACGGACTCTCCGGCGATGCACGCGGCGGAAACGGCCGATACGGGAAATTCACCTTGCTCTGCGTACAAACATTGAACTTGTCCCAGGATTTGACTAGAATGCCGCTCCTGTTTTGGCTGTATATTTTCCAGCCAGTTTTCACTGCCCATTGACGATTTGTGAGATCATCACCATGAAAAGAACGTTTCAACCAAGCGTACTGAAACGCAAACGTGTTCACGGCTTCCGTGCTCGCATGGCCACCGCTAACGGCCGTAAAGTACTTTCTCGCCGTCGTGCGAAAGGTCGCGCACGTCTGTCTGCGTAATTTTACGCTCGCCTCATGAAGGCTTTGATGTTTCCGAAGTCTCACCGCCTGTTGAAACCTTCGGATTACAGCAAGGTCTTTGATGGCGTACAGCTGAAAGTACCGCACAAGAATTTTCTGATTCTGGCTACGCCGAATAACCACGGTCATGCCAGAATCGGTTTGATTTTTTCAAAGAAAAATCTGCGGTTGGCCGTTCAGAGAAACCGGATCAAGCGTCAGGTAAGGGAATCCTTCAGAACACAACAGGACCTGCCCGCCCTGGACATCATCGTACTCGGCCGACAGGGACTTGATCAGCTGGAAAACACCGCAGTGCAAAGCGCACTCCGGGATATCTGGCACCGAATGAAAAAGCAGTTCGATAAAAAGTACCGAGGTACTCCCTGATGCGAAAACTACTGCTTTTGCCCATCCGGTTCTATCAGTATGCCATTTCGCCTATGATGGCTAGCCATTGCCGGCACTACCCCACCTGTTCACAATATGCCATCGAAGCCATTCAGCATCATGGCGCTGTCAAGGGCGGTTATCTGGCCGGGGCCCGTTTGCTCAGATGCCATCCCTGGGCAGAAGGCGGATACGATCCTGTCCCGGGCACTGAACATTCTCAAACCACTACTCAGACCAGATCTTAAGTTATGGATATTCAACGCATCGTTTTGTTTGCCGGTCTAGCGATTGTCAGTTACCTGATGGTTCTGGCCTGGAATGAAGACTACAACCAGCCCCAGACCAGCCCCGCAATCGTGAACGAATCGTCCGTTAACGGTCCTGCCACAGACGAAATGATATTGCCAGGCTCTGCCACCGGCTCTTCGACTGCCAGCGAATTCCAGACCCCCGGCTCCGGCAGCCTCGAGTCTGCGACCGCAGGCACCGACAACGATCTTGCCAACCGCTATATCACCGTTACCACGGACGTGCTCCAGCTCAAGATCGATCGTCTTGGCGGGAATCTGGTCGAAAGCTCGCTGCTCCAGTACGACGAATCTCTCAACAGTGAACAGCCTCTTCAGTTGCTTTCCAACACGAGTACCCGTACCTATTTGCTGGAAAGCGGACTGATTGGTCGCGACGGCCCCGATGGCCAGGGTGCGGCACAGCCTCCGGTTTACCAGGCCGAAAGCGCCACATTTGAGCTCTCTGAAGGCGAAGATCTGCTCAACGTGGACCTCACCTTCAACAGTGA
>Ga0209075_1000803_pt1 | contig 30251 bp, 26 predicted proteins | sample Stecom2011_FD_187523 | JGI IMG/M metagenome (GOLD analysis project Ga0209075, IMG submission 187523) | Agricultural soil microbial communities from Utah to study Nitrogen management - Steer compost 2011 (SPAdes) (version 2) | ecosystem: Environmental > Terrestrial > Soil > Agricultural land...
GCTAACGCACCTGGACTTTATGGTGTAACTGTTTTCCTAAGCGATAACTGTGTGGTCACCGACGCCATAGAAATTTTTTCTGAAATCGAATTAGAAGTAAGTGTTATTATGGAGGATTACGGTTCGTCTTCGGCAAGCGATATTGAAGTTTGTCCGAACACTCCGCACCTCTTAAGAGCCTTAACAGATAATGAAGGCGTAAGTTTCCAATGGTATTTAAACGGCGATGAAATTGATGGCGCCACCGACGACACTTTAGAAATTATGATTGCACCAGGCACCATAGGGACTCAGACGTACTCTGTAACCATCAATATTGGACAATGTACAGATTCTGCCGGTGTCGACGTTAGAATTTATCCGATTGGCAACTGTGTTATCTCGCAAGGTCTAACGCCAAATGGAGACGGTTTTAACGACACATTGGATCTCACTTTCTTGAACGATCGTACTGGTATTATTAAATTTCAAGTGTTTAACCGGTATGGCACATTGGTTTATGACCAAAACAATTACATCAATCAGTGGTATGGACAGACCAATGACGGAAAAGATCTTCCTACTGGGACCTACTTTTACGTAATCGACCTCGAAGGAGACGACCCCGTCTATGGGCGCCAAGCAACCGGATGGATATATGTAAACCAAGAAGCTAATTAAATCTGAGAACCTTTTTAACTACCAAAAAGACTACAATGAAAAAGTATCTATATATCCTTACAATATTAATGGCGGCATTCTTACTTCAAGACATGCACGCACAACAAGACCCACAATACACCCAGTATATGTATAATATGAATGTGGTAAACCCTGCTTATGCCGGATCTAAAGAGAGCTTGTCTATTACTGGCCTTTACCGAAATCAATGGTCGGGCATCGACAACAATCCCGTTACCTTTACCTTTGCTGCACACTCACCAGTAGGAAAGAATGTAGGTTTGGGATTATCGGCAATCCGTGACGAGCTCGGCCCTGTAAAAGAAACCAATGTTTTCGCAGACTTTTCATACACTTTAAACTTATCGGAAAAAGTTAAGTTGGCATTAGGTGTTAAAGCTGGGGTAACCTTCCACGACGTAAGCCTTGCAGGATTGGAACTTCAAGATCCAAACGATCCATTCCTATCGGAGGACATCAACAATACGTATCCAAATGTGGGAGCTGGAGCATTTCTATATGCAGACAACTTCTACTTAGGCGTTTCTGTTCCGAACCTGCTGAAATCGGTTCACTTAGATGCTAACGGTATGAAATACGGCAACGAAACCAATCATTTTTTCGCGACAGCTGGATATGTTTTCCAAGTGAACGAAAACTTTAAATTAAAACCATCTGTGATGGTAAAGTCAGCGTTCGAAGCGCCAGTTTCTTACGATGCCAATCTGAACGCCTTGTTCTATGATCGGTTTGAATTGGGAGCATCCTATCGAATAGATGATTCGTTTAGCGGCTTAGTTGGTTTTCAAGTAAACGAAAACATCAGAATTGGCTATGCCTACGACCACATTAATTCTGACCTTAAAGCCTTAGGCCCTGCTTCGCATGAAGTAATCCTGACGTTCGACTTGTTCTTTAGACCTAAAGTACTACGTTCACCAAGATTCTTCTAATAACCTAATTAATTTCATTTAAAATGAAAAAGATATATACAATATTCCTACTCATAATTATGAGCTCTAGTATGGCCCTAGCTCAGAATAGCAAAACAAAAAAGGCCGACAAATACTACGACCAGCTTAAATATACACAAGCCATCGATGCGTATATGCGTCTTCTTAAAAAAGGAGAAAATACGGTTCATGTATACCAGCGATTGGCAAATAGCTATTACCATATTAACGATACCAAACAAGCCGAAACGTTCTATGGACGCATCATGAAAAGAGACAACATCGATCCTGAAACGGTCTATAACTACGCGCAGTCTCTTAAGGCAAATGGTAAGTTTAGCGATTATAATACTTATATGAAGCGATTTGCCCAGATGCAACCAAACGATTCGAGAGCCACGGCATTTATGGAAAATCCGAACTATTTGCCTAAAATAATCGATGAAAACAATCAGCGATATGCCGCTACGAACCTCGATAACTTAAATTCAAAATTTTCTGATTTTGGCGGAAGGATTTACGGAAACACTTTCTATTTCACTTCGGCAAGAAATACCTCAGGAAAAAATTACGCTTGGAACGACGAGCCCTTCTTAGACATTTATCGAGCTAACATCGTAGGGGGTACCATTATGGATGCCGTTTTATTGGAAGGCGATGTCAACACAAAATACCACGAAAGTACCGTAGCGATTACTGCCGACGGAAAACGCATGTATTTTGACCGCAACGACTACTACAACGGAAAGTATGGAAAAGATAGCGAGGGCGTCAACCAGCTTCACATCTACTATGCCGAACTCATAGAAGGCCGTTGGACCAATATAGAGCCTGTTCCGTTTAATTTAGAAGACTATTCTACGAGCCACCCAGCGCTTAGTCCAGATGGCAGTTATTTATACTTTACAAGCGACCGTCCCGGCGGAAAAGGTATGTCTGATATCTATCGTGTTTCTATCGCTACAGACGGTAGCTTCGGCACGCCCGAAAATCTAGGCGACGCTATTAACACCGAAGGAAGAGATGGATTCCCTTTTGTAGACTCCAACGGAACACTTTACTTCTCCAGCGATGGCCACCTCGGGATGGGAGGTCTTGATGTGTATGCCGCCGAGGCACGAGGCAACAGTTTCGCCGAACCAAAAAATTTAGGCCTCGGTGTAAACAGCTCTGCAGATGACTTTGCTTACTATTACGACCCAGCAACAGAAGAAGGTTATGTTTCTTCAAATAGAGCGGATGGACAAGGTAGTGATGACATCTACAAAATTGAGAAAATTGAAATCTGTGAACTCATTGCGAACGTAAATGTTGTAGATGCGAACACAAACCAAACGCTATCGAATGTTCGTTTGGACTTATACGACAGTCGCGAAAACAAATTAAAATCAACAACTACCAACCTTTCTGGAAATGGTAGGTTTGTTGCTGCTTGCGATCAAGATCACATCATTCAAGCACATAAAGCAGGCTACGAAAGCAACGCCGAATCAGTTGCTGCCGCTAAACACGGAGAGAAAAATATTCGTATCGCGTTGCGTCCAATCGATGAGATTATCGCCGGCGACAAAGTTGTTCTCAATCCGATTCATTTTGACTTTGATAGGTATAACATCACACCAAAAGCGGCTTTTGAACTCGATAAACTTGTTGAATTGATGAAAAAGAACCAAGACTTAGAGATTAAAGTAGAGGCCCATACAGACAATAAGGGAGCTGCTGCCTACAACCAAAAACTTTCTGAAAGACGAGCAAACAGCACGGTGGAATACCTGATCTCGAAAGGAATTGACAAGTCTAGACTAAGCTACGAAGGATTTGGACAAAGCCGCCCTATTCACGATTGTGGAAGCAACTGTACGCCCGAACAGGATGCACAGAACCGACGGTCTGAATTTATAATAAAACAAGACTGACCTTAATAATTAGATTGCAGTAAAAACCCACAGTATCCCCTATTGGATAAGGTGGGTTTTTTATTTCTTGCCTCTTTGAAATATACCTGCGAGCAAGGAAGCTATCAGCCCCATTCAAACAGGATTAATCTATATCTACTTCTTTAACACTCTCTGAAATACTGCTGTTTTCCGGAGTTGCAATCGTACGAAATCACCTGGTTTCATTACTACACCACACAACAAATAATACCTCATTTAGACAGAAGTTCGACTATTCAATCGATTCGATGTACCCAACAAATAAAGATTAATGACGTAAATAATTTAAGAATAGCAGTTTTATGTAAGTAAGCTTGTAATGCCAACACACGGTCTGCTGCACGCTAATCTTAAAATTGCCCCTAGTTTGAATACATCTATTAGTAAATCAATTCCTTTGAGAGCCCCCTAAGCTTATCATGCATTTGGAAGAAGTCATGTACCATGAGCTTCTACAAATAAGCTGGTAGACCATCAATCAACCCAGTTTTGCATGGGTTTTATACACCGATTACCAGAGGATTTTATTAGAGGTATATTTATAAAAAAACCGTCCCAGTTTTGGGACGGTTTTCATATACCAATAAAATCTTGATATTAGAAGTTGTACTTCAAACTCAAGTTCCAAGTTCTTCCGTTACCCCAGAAGTAACCAAAAGAATCTCTTTGGCTTAAGTACATACGGTTTGCAAGGTTATACACGTTTCCACGAACAAACATATCGCTTGATCCGAATCTGAACTTATAAGAAATTCCAGCGTCTAATACGTCATAAGCTGGTAGAGCTTCTGCTTGGTAAACAGTTCCTTCTTGCGAAGCTGTTACTACGTCTCTTGCGTCAACAAATCCGTAAAGGTTTGAATACACATTATAGTCTGCATCAATACGCAATTCACCGATTACATTGTATTTAAATCCAAAACCAAAAGAAGTTTGTGGTGCGTTACCTACTTTAGTTCCCGTTAGGTTAACCGAACCATCTTCTAACAATACGTTAGTGTCTGCTTCACGTGTTTCGAACGGTGTCGTACCATCATACTTCCAGTTTCCAATACTTCCGAATGCACGGAATTGGAATGCACTTGAGTAGCGGTATCTCGCTTCAAACTCAAATCCTTTGTGTACTTGAGTAATGTTGGTAAATCTTTGGTAACGATCTTTTTGTTCTACAGGATTTGTAGAAGTTGGGTCTCCTTCGATAAAGCTACCGGCTAAGAATCTGTTACCCCAAGAGGTATAGTATCCGTTTAAGTCTAGGCTGAAGCTTCCAGCACGTAGTCTATAACCAGCTTCAACACCTAAGATTTCCTCATTTTCAACTTCATTATCTCCAGAAAGGATGTAGTTGGAGTTTCTTACATCTTCAAAGATATTATCTAAGTAAGGCTGTCTAGAATAGTATCCCGCATTTGCGAAAATCGTATTTCCTTCCATAATGGTATAACCCATACCTCCTTTGATGTTATATCCGAACTTGTTCACTTTATCAGATTTTCCAAGTCCGTTAACACCTTCGATTTCGCTTCCTTCAGCAAAACCTTCACGCTGATAACTCTGTGTAGAAACTGCTCCCTGAACGAATGCTGAGAAGTTATCGTTCTTGTATTCTGCTTGTCCGAATCCACCAATATAGTTGATGTACTCCGTATAGTCGTAAGCGAATCTTTGTCCTGAATCAGCAGAGTCAAATAACGATGCCCAAGGGTCTGCTTTAAACGTTTCGTGTAAAACGTAATCAGAAGGTCTTCCATCGCCATAACCGAAGTTATCAGCAAATCCTTCTAATCCTAAAAGGTCATTCATTTGTCTCCAGTGTTTTCCGGAATAAAAACGAGCATCAGCTCCCACATTAAATGTGAAGTTCTCGTTTACTTCAGCTTCTAAGTTTGTAAGGAATCCATACCAGTTGTGATTGTTAACAGAAGCTCTTCTCACGAGTGATCCATTGTGATTTCCAATTCCGTTTTCAGCATTTGCAATGTTGTTTGCTTCTATCGCGCCCCAGTCAATTTCTCCTTTGTTGTTGCGAACGATGTTACTAGAGCTACCGGCATTACCAGTTCCTCCTCCTCTACCCCAAGATGCATAAAGCACTGAAGATAGATTGGTCTTCTCGTTGATGTCCCAATCCCAATTCAGGTTTGCAATTGGCTTGTGGTAGTAGTTTCTTCGCAAGGTGTAACGCTCTCCATTGTAGAATCCACTGTTGTTGTTATAGCGTTTTCCGTGAATTTCATAGTCTTCTAATGATTTCGAAAAGTTCTGATCGTGCCACTGTGGTGCACCTGTCAATAGGAAGTTAAACGAGTGTTGGTCGTTTGGAACATAACCAATTCCAACGAAGTAGTTTTGTCCTTGACCAGCCGTTCCGTCTGCCCACTTTTTGTGTGCTTGCCAGTGATCAAACAAGAATGAATACGCCCACTTTCCTTTTAATCCAGAGTCGTAACTAACAGTACCTTTAAAGTAGCTGTCGTTACCTGTCATAAAACGTGCAAAACCACCTTCTGAACGTCCAGCAGCACGAGAAACGATATTAACTGTACCTCCTACTGAAGAAATAGCCAGTTTAGAAGATCCAAGCCCACGCTGAACCTGAACGGCGTTTGCCACGTCCGACATTCCAGACCAGTTAGACCAGTACACTTTTCCATCTTCCATCCCGTTAATAGGTTGCCCGTTTAATAGGAAGGCCGTGTTGGTTTGGTCGAATCCACGCAAGAACATTTCAGAATCTCCAAAACCACCAGATTGGTTAGAAACATAAACACTTGGAGTGCTCTTCATAATTTCTGGAAATTCTACGTTTCCTACTCCTTTTGATTGAATTTCAGCAGCAGTAATCGTAGAAACTGCAATAGGTGTTTGTCGGTCGTGAGCTAAATCGATAATCCCACGTCCTACAATAACAACCTCAGAAAGCGCATCAGCATCAGGACTTATTCTTACTTGTCCGATGTTTGCCACACCATTGACTATAGTAAAAGACATTCTCGCCTCCTCATAGCCTAGGTATGAAATAGTAACCGACCCTGATGCTACATCAACGTCCAAACTAAAGTTACCATCAAAATCGGTTACCGTTCCATTGCTCGTACCCGTCTCAATAATATTGGCACCAGGCAATGGCATTTCGGTCTCGGAATCTATAACAGATCCGGTGACAGTTCCTTGGGAAAAACCTACAAAGCTTCCCATCAAAAACATAATTAGTAATAATGTTCTCATATAAGTTAGTTAAGGTTAATTTAAGTGCAATTAGTCAATAAATTGCTTCGCGACAAAAATACCTAAAATATCATGCAATAAACCCGATAATGTCGAGGATATTTAAACACTTTATCCACAATGTTTTAACAAAGCTTAACGATTCGAATAAAAAATCCAAAAACAGCGCAAATCCATAGCTAAAAACTGATATATTCTGAGAATACAACGCAAAATTTAATACTATTCACATTTCAATTATTTTATTCGAAATTTTAGACAAGGCGAAACAATTTGTTTTTATTCATAAAAGGTTATCTTTGTGCTCACCTAATTTATTCCAATGCTAACACGTGCTGAAGAAAATTATTTAAAGACCATTTTTCATTTAGAAAAGGAAACTTCAGAAGAGGTTTCCACCAAAGCAATTGCCGAAAAAATACAAACCAAACCTTCTTCTGTTACTGACATGGTTCAGAAAATGGCAGAAAAAGAATTACTTATATATAAGCGATATCAAGGGGTTCTGCTTACAGAGCTCGGCAGAAAATCTGCTGCCAATGTCATTCGAAAACACCGATTATGGGAAGTGTTCCTGGTTGAAAAACTCAACTTTCAGTGGGATGAAGTTCACGAAATCGCAGAACAAATGGAGCACATTCAGTCGGATGAGCTCATTAAACGATTGGATGATTTTCTAGGGAATCCCGATTTTGATCCACACGGAGACCCCATTCCCGATAAAGATGGCGTGATTAAGAAAACCTCTAAAAAACTGCTTTCTGAACTAAAAAAAGGACAAGGTGGCATTTGCGTGGGCGTCAAACAGACAAGTCCGGAGTTTTTGCAATATCTGAACAAGAAAAATATTAGAATCGGCACAAAGATTATCGTTATGGGGAAAGAGTTCTTTGATGGGTCAATGATTATTCAAATAGGCAATGAGAATTCGTTTATCTCGAGCAAAATCTCTAGAAACCTATTCATCAAGACGGTATAAAAAAACACCAGTTCTGCAAAAACAGCACAACATTTGATTTCGACAACTATGAAAAACATCCTCTACTTTTTATCCTTCGTCATACTAATTGGCTGCAACGATATCGACAGTGATTCTGATACGATACGTGTAGTTACGACGACAAATATCATTGCCGATTTAGTTTCAGAAATTGGGGGCGACAAAGTATCGCTGCAGAGTTTGATGGGGCCAGGAGTAGATCCACACCTTTACAAAGCCAGCGAAGGTGATGTGTCGCGGCTTTTCAATGCCGATATTGTCTTTTATAACGGCCTACACCTCGAAGGAAAACTCGCGGATGTTTTCGAAAAAATGAAATCGAGAAAACACATGGTAGGCTTGGGCGATTTGCTTCCTAAAGACCAATTGATTTCTTCCGAAAACTTTGGCGGAAACTACGATCCACACGTCTGGTTTCAAGTTTCGTTTTATAAACAGTTTGCAACAACCGTCGCTCAAGAATTAGCGAGTTTAGATCCGGATAATGCCGATTTCTTTGCAGAAAACAACGAACGCTATCAGAAGGAATTAGATGGGCTCGAAAAAGAGTTGCGGGCTATTATTGCCGACCTACCTAAAAAAGAAAGAATTTTAGTAACGGCCCACGATGCCTTTAGTTATTTCGGGAAAAGCTATGGCTTTGAGGTGGTCGGTCTACAAGGAATCTCGACCGCCACAGAGGCTGGGGTTAGAGATGTTAGAGAACTATCGGATTTTATTATCGAAAACAAAGTGAAAGCCATCTTTATCGAAAGTTCGGTGCCAAGACGTACCATCGAAGCGCTGCAGGCTGCCGTACTTGCGAAAGACCATCAAGTAGCCATTGGCGGAACTCTCTATAGCGATTCACTCGGAAATCCAGAAACAGATGAAGGAACCTATATCGGTATGTTCAAGCACAACGTACAGACCATTGTAAACGCATTGAAGTAATGACAAAAAATATAGCGGTACAAATCGACGATTTAACTGTGGCCTACAACTACAAGCCTGTTTTGTGGGATGTTGACCTCTCGGTACCCGAGGGCGTTCTGATGGCGATTGTAGGTCCAAATGGCGCTGGTAAAACCACGTTGATAAAAGCGATATTAGGCATCATAAAACCTATTGCAGGTAGTATTTCTATTTTTGGAAAACCCTACGAAAAACAGCGTAAACTCGTTGCCTATGTCCCTCAAAAAGGAAGTGTAGACTGGGATTTCCCCACAACGGCATTCGATGTCGTCTTGATGGGAACCTACGGAAGTTTGGGATGGATAAAACGGCCGGGAGCCAAAGAAAAAAAACTCGCATTGGAGTGCATGGAGAAAGTTGGTATGCTTCCGTACAGAAACCGACAAATCAGTCAGCTTAGTGGCGGCCAGCAACAACGCGTCTTTTTAGCACGCGCCTTAGCACAAAACGCATCCATCTATTTTATGGATGAGCCTTTTCAAGGGGTAGATGCCACCACAGAAGTAGCCATCATCAACATTTTAAAAGAGCTAAGAAAAGAAGGCAAGACTGTTATCGTTGTGCATCACGACCTGCAAACAGTTCCCGAATATTTCGATTGGGTAACCTTTCTCAATGTGAAACGCATCGCCACCGGCCCTGTCAAAGACATCTTCAACGACGATAATTTGACAAAAACCTATGGCATTAATTATAAAGTAGCTGTGAATAAGTAAGCCGAAAACTATAATGAAATTGAAGTATGAAGGTGGAAGGCACGATTTACGAAGTTTCTAATTTATCAACTAAAAACGGTCCATGTTATTTAGGCATGGACAAACCGACAACTGCCTGCCCTTACGAAGCTTTAGCGTAGGAGGGACAACCGACAACCGACAACAAAAACCCAATGACCGAATATTTCACATATCTTTGGAGCGATTACACCCTGCGAACCATTACTTTGGGAACGGCAGTATTAGGCGCAATCTGTGGAATGCTGGGCAGTTTTGCCGTTTTGCGAAAAGAGAGTCTGTTGGGCGATGCCATTTCGCATGCGGCTTTACCAGGAATTGCTTTGGCCTTCATTATCACCGGAGCAAAAGACTCTGGAATTTTACTCTTAGGAGCTTTAGTCAGTGGATTAATCGGCACGTATTGGATTCGCGGTATCACCTCAAAAACACACTTGAAAAGCGATACCGCGTTAGGATTGATTCTTTCAACCTTCTTCGGTTTTGGAATGCTTTTATTGACGTTCATCCAAAAACAACCCAACGCCAATCAGGCGGGGCTCGACAAATATCTATTCGGACAAGCAGCAACTTTAGTAGAGAGCGACGTGCGTTTGTTAATCATCGTCACGGCTATTTCGTTATTCATTCTATTACTATTTTGGAAAGAGTTTAAAATTATGCTCTTCGACGCCGATTACACAAAAACCATCGGTTTCAACACCAAGTTTATCGACATCACGGTAACGTTTTTAATCGTCCTCGCCATTGTGCTAGGATTGCAAACCGTAGGAGTTGTTTTAATGAGTGCCATTCTGCTTGCGCCAGCAGCGGCAGCACGACAATGGACCAATAAATTGGACGTTATGATTGTTTTGGCCGGAATTTTCGGAGCTCTTTCCGGAGTTTTCGGAACTGCAATCAGTGCCAGTCAAAACAATTTGCCAACAGGACCCGTCATCGTATTGGTGGCAAGTGTAGTGGTTGCATTTTCCTTAATATTTTCCCCGAGCAGAGGCTTGCTACTTCGGGAAATTCGCTTTCACAAAAACCGAAAAGATTTAGAATTGATGAAGGCATTACAACTGATGCACGACATTGCCAAAACCCATGAAGATATTTCGCACCCACATGCCATTCGCATCCTCAACGACTTCCAAGGATACACCAAAAGTTCTTTGAAAAAACTAGAACACCGGGGTTGGATTGAAATTGAAGGAAGCAATTGGGCCATGACAGAAAAAGGTTTTAAAACCGCAGCCGAAATGTATAACCAACAATCTGAAGATGACTAATCCGCAAATAGAAATACAGTTAATTGCCGCCGTTGTGGCGATGGCCTGTGCTATTCCAGGAGTGTTTTTAGTGCTTCGGAAGATGGCCTTAATCAGCGATGCTATTAGTCACTCGATTTTACCCGGAATTGTCATCGGGTTTTTCATCACCCAAGATTTAAACTCGCCCTTGCTTATTCTGTTAGCGGCTTTCACAGGAGTCATTACCGTTGTTTTGGTAGAATACCTTCAAAAAACCGGACTCGTCAAAGAAGATACTGCCATCGGATTGGTCTTCCCGATGCTTTTCAGTATCGGGGTGATTCTCATTGCAAAAAATGCCAGCGATGTGCATTTAGATATCGATGCCGTTTTGCTCGGAGAACTAGCCTTTGCACCTTTCGATAGAGTAGAAATTGGCGGTGCCGATATGGGTCCCAAATCATTGTGGGTTATGGGTTCTATTTTACTCTCCATTATCATGCTACTGCTCTTGTTTTTTAAGGAGTTGAAAGTTAGCACCTTCGACGCTGGACTCGCTGCATCTATGGGAATATCGCCCGTGTTGATACACTACGGTCTGATGTCGGTTTCGTCTATCACCATCGTGGGTGCCTTCGATGCAGTTGGTGCGATTTTGGTCATCGCTCTGATGATAGCTCCAGCAGCAACGGCCTATTTGTTGACTACAGATTTAAAGAAAATGATTGTACTCTCATTATTTTTTGGGGTGCTGTCGGCCATTGCAGGGTATTGGTTTGCCCATTGGTTAGACGCTTCCATCGCAGGTTCTATCGCCACGACCTTAGGTTTGATCTTTTTATTGGTCTATTTATTTGCCCCTTCAAAAGGACTTATCTCGGTTTTGTACCGTCAAGAACGACAAAAAATCGAAGTGTCGCTCATTACCTTCCTCATTCATTTAAGTCGTCACGAAGAAGAGAGCGAACGCCACATCAATCACCTGCAAGAACACATTGACTGGCACGAAGTACGCGCCAAAAAAGTCTTGAACCTAGCCTTGAAAAATAATTTGATCGCAATAGATAACGATATTATCACACTCACCGAAAAAGGAACTATGTTCACAGAGAAATCCTTAGAATATATCTTTGAAAATAGAGATGAAAAAATTGAATCAATGAAAGAAAGCTTCTTTTTATTCAGAGGTTAAATTGACGTTAACACGCCCTTACTTGCCCGATAGTTCCCAACCGAATTCGTTATCTTTGCTCGTATTACAAATCTGATTTTCAAACCCTTTAGCTATGCTTAGATTTTTTTCGCTCATATTAATATCTTTGATTATGACCACCACCCAAGCACAAAACAAATTGCCAGAAAACATTCACGGTTTTTCGATAACAACCTTAGAAGGTGAAACGTTGGACTTATCCGACTTTAAAGGAAAGAAAATGCTGATTGTCAACACGGCGTCTAAATGTGGGTTTACGCCACAATACAAAGAATTGGAAGAACTTTATCAAATCCATAAAGATAAGCTGGTGGTTATTGGTTTTCCAGCCAATAACTTTATGAATCAAGAGCCTGGAAGCAATGAGGAAATCGCCGAGTTCTGCGAAAGAAATTACGGCGTGAGCTTCCCGATGTCAGAGAAAATTTCGGTTAAAGGGAAAGATATGGCGCCAATCTATCAATGGTTGACCAAAAAAGAAAACAATGGCGTTTTAAGCAGTAGCGTCAAATGGAATTTCAACAAATACCTTATCGACGAAAACGGACAGCTATTAGAAGCTTTCGGCTCGAGAACAAAGCCCATGAGTCCGAAGATTTTGGAGTATTTAAATTAAAATATTTCGAGTAGGTATTTTTATTCCTACCGAATAAACCCAATTAAAAATAGTAGAACGCATCTTCAATATGTTTGAGTCGTTCTACTTTTTTGTTTTTTATAATGGCGATAATATCAAACCGCACCTCATCATCCAAATCATTTAAAGTGATGTAGGCATCGGCAACTTTCACCATTTGCTTGATTTTCCCTGGTGTCACAAAACTTTCAGGATCGCCAAAAAAATCGTTGTGTCTGGTTTTGACTTCAACAACCACTACCACTCCTTTTTCTTTTTGTGCAATAATATCCACTTCCGCCCGATCGTAGCGATAGTTTCTTTCTAAAATGGTATATCCCTGCTTCATCAAATGCTGAGCAGCAATCTCTTCCCCAATTTCACCAAGTTCGTTGTGTTTTGCCATCACGATAAAATTTACACGTACTGCTATCTCGCTCTTACTTTAATGAGAAGTAAATACTAAGGTAGCCCGATTTTCGTCGAAATCCAAAGACGCCTCCCGTCCGATGATTAAAGTGCGATTATCTTCAACGTGCCCAGCAGGAAAATCAAAATAAACCGGATAATCAGATCCTTCAACTGCATCCAAAATTATAGCTTCTGCATCTTTTCCGAATGGAATTTCATTGTCGTTCATATCGCTCATCCCGCCAATAATCAAAGCCGCCAAATGATCCAACATCCCGTTTCGTTTTAAATTCATCATCATCCGATCGATATGGTAGAGATATTCATCTAAATCTTCAATAAATAAGATTTTACCATCGGTTTTTATGGCTGAGGGACTTCCGCATAATGAATACAAAATGGATAAATTTCCCCCGACGAGTTGACCTTTTGCAGAACCAAGTCGGTTCAATTTCTGATTATTCTTGAATTCAACCTGGTAGCTTTCCCCAAACAACACCTTTTTAATCGATTGTGCCGATTCCGAAGACTTGGTTTCAATCTGAACGGGCATTTGCGCGTGTAGACTTTCTACGCCTAAATTGTGTAGATGCGAATGCAATACCGTCACATCACTATAACCAATCACCCATTTTGGGTTTTTGATAAATTCTGAAAAATCCAACTTGTCGATAATCCGAACGGTTCCATACCCTCCTCGAGCACACCAAATGGCTTTCACTTCGGGATTGTCCATCATGTCTTGAAAATCGGATGCGCGCAAGGCATCGTTTCCAGCAAACTGGTTTTCCTCGGCTTCGATACTCTTGCCAAGAACCGCTTTCAATCCCCATTTTTCCACAATATCAAGCGCATATTCCAATTCTTCTTTCGCTACTTTTCGCGCTGTAGAAACAATACCTATGGTATCGCCTTGTTTTAAATATGTCGGTGTTTTCACTTTGATTTATTTTTCAATAAAGATATTATTTTGAATGTACTCCAACAGAAGATTTCTATATTCTATTCAGTTTGGAATCTAAATCCCAAATCGCAATCCCATTTTTTACGAAAGCAGTACCTTTGCACTTTAAATTTTGTTTATGGAAAGCTCAAATAATCAGACTTCAGAAAATAAATCCAATTCAGCGGAACGATATACCATCACGGCCGCACTGCCTTACACCAACGGTCCCATTCATATCGGACATTTGGCGGGGGTTTATGTGCCAGCAGACATTTATGCGCGCTACAAACGACTTCAGAACAAAGACGTTGCTTTTATCTGTGGAAGCGATGAGCACGGAGTGGCCATCAGCCTAACAGCAAAAAGAGAAGGAAGCACGCCCCAAGAGGTAGTGGACAAATATCACGCAATCATCAAAAAGAGTTTTGCGGATTTCGGGATTTCCTTCGATAACTATTCGCGAACCTCAGCTGAAATCCATCACAAAACCGCTTCCGAATTCTTTAAAACCCTACACGAAAAAGGAAAATTCATCGAAGAAGTAACGGAACAGCTCTATGACGATGAAGCAAAACAATTTTTAGCCGACCGATTTGTCACCGGAACCTGTCCCAAATGCGGACACGAAGAAGCCTATGGCGACCAATGTGAAAATTGTGGCTCGAGCTTAAATGCCACGGATTTGATCGATCCAAAAAGTGTGATTTCCGGAAAAGCCCCCATCATGAAAAAAACCAAACACTGGTTTCTACCCTTGAACAAATACGAAGACTTTCTAAAAGAATGGATTCTTGTGGGTCATAAAAAAGACTGGAAATCGAATGTATATGGACAATGCAAAAGCTGGATCGACGACGGGTTGCGCCCACGCGCAGTAACGCGCGACTTGGATTGGGGAATCCCGGTTCCGTTAGACGACGCCGAAGGGAAAGTACTCTACGTTTGGTTTGATGCCCCCATTGGATACATCTCGTCCACGAAAGAATGGGCCGAGCGAGAAGGAAAAAACTGGGAAGATTATTGGAAAGACGAAAACACCAAAATGCTTCACTTTATCGGGAAAGATAACATTGTTTTCCACTGTATTATTTTCCCATCGATGCTCCAAGCCGAAGGAAGCTATATCCTTCCAGACAACGTACCTGCCAACGAGTTTTTAAACCTCGAAGGCAACAAGCTTTCTACCAGTAAAAACTGGGCAGTTTGGCTGCACGAATACTTGGAAGATTTCCCGAATCAGCAAGACGTGTTGCGTTATGTGCTTACTGCGAACGCGCCAGAAACAAAAGACAACGATTTTACTTGGGCAGATTTTCAAGCGCGAAACAACAACGAACTCGTCGCCATTTTCGGAAATTTCATCAACCGTGTGATGGTGCTGACCCACAAATATTACGATGGCGTTGTGCCGAAAGCAACCGAATATCAAGACATAGATAATCAGACGTTAAAAGAGCTTCACACCTATCCAGATGTTATCGCAAGTTCGCTGGAGCGATACCGTTTCCGGGAAGCACAAGGACTTTTGATGAATTTAGCGCGTTTAGGAAACAAATACCTGGCCGATGAAGAACCTTGGAAAACGATTAAAACCGATGAAGAGCGGACAAAAACCATTATGTATGTCGCCCTGCAGATTTCCACAGCCCTCGCTGTTTTAAGCGAACCGTTTTTACCGTTCACTTCAGAAAAACTAAAAAACATGCTCAACATCAACAACGATAAAAATGCGTTGACGTGGGCTGAGATTACAACCAAACAAGTGTTTTTAGAAGCAGGACACACCATCAATAAATCAGAGCTTCTCTTCAGCAAAGTAGAAGACGAAGAAATACAAAAACAATTGGATAAATTACATAAAACCAAAATGGACAATAAACAAGACGAACAGACAGAAGTAGCAACAACCCCTTTAAAAGAAACCATCCAATTCGATGATTTCATGAAAATGGATATGCGCATTGGAACCATCTTAGAAGCTGAAAAAATGCCGAAAGCCGATCGCCTCTTAATTCTTAAGGTGGATACGGGTGTTGATGTTCGCACGATTGTATCCGGAATTGCCGAACACTTCACCCCTGAAGAAGTTATCGGAAAAAGAGTGACTGTTTTGGCAAATCTTGCCCCGCGAAAACTTCGTGGCATTGAAAGCGAAGGTATGATTTTAATGACCGAAACTCCCGAAGGAAAATTGGTCTTTTTGAATCCAGACACTTCAGCAGAGCTCGGTACAGGTGCTGATGACGTGGCGAATGGTGCAACAATCAGCTAATTATTTAAACCTCTCACACACTAATATTTCGGCTCGGATTCTCAAAAGTTCGGGCCGAATATGATTTTTAAGGTTTCATCCATTAATTTTTCGCTACGATGACTTCACTTCATAACTACATCCTAAAACACACAAAACTTCCAAAGAAAAGCATCGAAAACACGGTGCAGCTTTTGGACGAGGGAGGCACAATTCCATTCATTGCTCGCTACCGGAAAGAATTGACTGGAAACTTAGATGAAGTTCAAATTGGTGAAATCGTCAAGTTTAAAGAGCAATTTGAAGTGTTGGAAAAGCGGAAAGATACCATCCTCAAAACCTTGGAAGAACAAGAGGTTTTGACACCTGAACTTCAAAAGAGTATCGAAAATGCCCAAGATTTGGTCAGCTTGGAAGATTTATACTTACCCTATCGGAAAAAGCGAAAAACCAAAGCCGACACCGCTCGCGAAAATGGATTGGAGCCGCTGGCTAAAATCATTATGGCGCAGAACAGAAGAATGTCCGATACCGATCTTTCTTTGCTGGCAGAAAAATATATCAAAGGGGATGTTACTTCGGAAGAAGATGCCCTTGAAGGAGCGCGTAACATCATCGCCGAATGGGTCAACGAACGCAGCGACATTCGGAATATGATCCGACATCAATTAAACCGCCATGCGATGATCTCGACACGGGTTGTCAAAAAATATGAAGATGATGAAAACGCCCAAAAATTCCGAGATTATTTTGAATGGAACGAATCTTTAAGTCGAATTCCTTCCCATCGATTGCTGGCGATTCTGCGTGCGACTTCGGAAGGATTTATTCGTCACAAAATCGAAATCGACGATGAAATCGCTTTAAACAAAATTGAAAACCGAATTATCAAATCGAACGATGCCAGTTCGGATCAGATAAAACTGGCCATTGAAGATAGTTATAAACGACTGATTTTTCCTTCACTTTCCAACGAAGCCCTTTCAAATGCGAAGGCTAAAGCAGACGAAACGGCCATTGCGGTTTTTTCGAAAAACTTAAGACAGTTGTTGCTCGGTTCGCCTTTGGGCGAAAAGCGTGTTTTGGCCATCGATCCTGGATTTAAATCAGGCTGCAAGTTGGTCTGTTTGGATGCGCAAGGAAATTTACTGCACAACGAGACCATTTTTCCACACCCGCCACAAAACGATAGTTTGGGTGCGATGAAAAAAATTAGTTCGCTAGCCGATGCCTATAAAATAGAAGCTATTGCCATTGGGAATGGAACCGCATCACGAGAAACCGAACGTTTGGTGAAAAAAGTACATTTTAAAAACGACGTTCAAGTGTTTGTCGTGAGTGAAGCAGGTGCATCGATTTATTCTGCATCCAAAATTGCACGGGAAGAATTCCCCAACTACGACGTTACCGTTCGGGGAGCTGTTTCTATCGGCAGACGGTTGCAGGATCCTCTGGCGGAGTTGGTTAAAATCGATGCCAAATCCATTGGTGTCGGGCAATATCAACACGATGTTGATCAAAGTGAGCTCAACAAATCATTGGATACCACCGTAGCATTATGTGTAAACACAGTTGGTGTCAACATCAATACTGCTAGCGTACCGCTCTTGAGTTACGTATCGGGAATTGGTCCGAGATTGGCCGAAAACATTGTTGCGTATCGCGAGGAAAACGGGGCTTTCACATCTCGATCGGAAATTAAAAACGTTCCTCGATTGGGGGCAAAAGCTTTCGAACAAGCTGCCGGATTCCTCAGAGTCAAAAATGGTAAAAATCCATTAGATGATTCTTCGGTTCACCCTGAGAGTTATGGTGTGGTTTCGAAAATGGCGAAGGATTATAAAAAGGATGTTTCAGAGTTAATCGGGAACAAAGCGCTTTTAGAAAAAATTCAATTAGAAAGTTACGTAACTGAAACTGTCGGACTTCCCACGTTGAAAGACATTATCAATGAACTCGAAAAACCTGGTTTGGATATTCGGGAAAAAGCCAAAGTGTTTACGTTCAATCAAAACATCAAAACCATAACCGATTTAAAAGAAGGGCAGCTCTTACCAGGGATTGTCAACAACATCACCAACTTCGGATGTTTTGTGGATATCGGGATTAAAGAAAGCGGCCTGATTCACATTTCAAACCTTTCCGATTCATTTGTAAAAGATGTCAACGAACACGTGCATTTGCATCAACAAATTGTGGTGAAGGTTTTGAATGTGGATGTGGATCGGAAGCGCATTCAGCTAAAGTTGCATCACCTCAACAAAGAATAAAACAGCATCTTCGGGATAGAATTGTTTATGTTTATTGATGGACTTGGATAGCATACGGATGACGCTGATGCAACGGATAATCGCAGATATAAATCCTTGCAAATCCGCTCAATCCTTGTTATCAGCGTTCCATAAGTCACCATCTCAACTCCGTTCCACCCTTCAATGATAATCAAAAGTTAATTCTTCAAACTTCAAGAGTTAATGCAGTATTTTTGCCGACTTTAATTTTCCTCTTGTACTTTTACTATTATGACAAAGCCACGCATAGCCTTGGTTCTTGGGATTGTTTGCATCTCAATTTTCCCGATTTTGGTGAAACTAGAATTGGCACCACCCATTATTTCGGCTTTTTACCGGATGGGAATTGCTGCTGCGATTTTAGTTCCTTTTGCATTTTTCACAGGCCAACTAAAAGTCCAGTCGATAAAACTACTGCTCTTAACGGTTTTATGCGGCGCCATTTTCGCCTTGGACGTAGCGGTTTGGAATATTGCAATTCAGCAATCCACTGCTACACAAGCCACACTTCTGACCAATCTTTCTCCGGTATGGGTAGGTTTGGGCGCATTTTTCTTTCTGAAAAACAGACCTACATCTAATTTTTGGATAGGAACTTCTATAGCCATTTTTGGGATGATGACTTTAGTTGGATTTCACTTTTTCCTGAATTTAGACTTTGATCTCGCCTTTATATTCGCAATACTTTCAGGAGTTCTTTACGCCTTGTATATGCTGTTGAGCAAGCGCGTGCTTTACGATATGGAAGTGATGCCCTTCATCAGTATCAGCACGTTGAGCTCGGCTGTTTTTTTAGCCATATTGAGCTATAGCTTTCACGAACCCTTTACAGGCTATTCTCAAGCCGGATGGCTCGTATTTCTCGTCCAAGGAATCGTTTGTCAATTAATGGCGTGGTTGCTTTTAGGTTATGCCACCAAGCATATGCGAGCTACCCGCATTTCAGTGAGCCTCCTTGGACAAGCAGTATTGACCACCTTGCTAGCCTGGATTTTTCTTGGTGAAATCATTACGCTACAAATGATTATCGGCGGAGCAATTTTAATTTTTGGAATACGAATCACATTCTATGAAAAGAAGCTTTTTAGATTTAATCAGCACCGGAAAAATCGCAAACTCCAAGGGAAGATAAACTAAAGACCCCTTCGAAATCATCGGCTAAAAGTTTATATTGGTTTATGCTCAAAATTGCACATTCTTCCCTGTACAAACACGATTTGCCGGAAGGCCATCGATTTCCGATGGAAAAATACGAACTGACTCCACAACAATTATTACACGAAGGAAGCTTTTCGGAAGAAAATTTCTTTACCCCGGGCACTCCTAATATCAAGGCCATTTTGGCTGTTCACGACCGAGAATACGTTGACAGTCTTTTAAATCTCACTCTTGACAGGCGAGCCATTCGAAAAATTGGATTTCCAGTTTCAAAAACCTTTGTAGAACGAGAACTCCACATTGTGCAAGGAACGATAGAAAGTGCAGAATACGCTTTAGAACACGGTGTGTCGATGAATGTCGCTGGTGGAACCCATCACGCCTATCCAGGGCATGGCGAAGGATTTTGCATGCTCAACGACCAAGCCGTTGCCGCGCAGTATCTTTTGGATAATAAAACATCAATTCATAAAATATTAATCATCGATTTAGACGTGCATCAAGGAAATGGCACCGCTAAAATATTTCAGGACAATCCTGCTGTGTTCACTTTATCGATGCACGGCGCGAATAATTATCCCTTTAAAAAAGAAGAAAGTGATTTGGATATAGACGTCCCCGACGGAACGGAAGACGATGCTTATCTCGACCAATTAAAATCTGTTTTACCAGAACTAATCGAAGCGCAAAATCCCGATTTTATTTTCTACTTGAGCGGTGTAGACATACTGAAAACTGACAGATTGGGAAGGCTGCACTGTACTGTTGACGGTTGTAAAGAACGCGATCGTTTTGTGCTTCAAAGTTGTAAAAATCTTGAAATTCCAGTGCAAGTGGCCATGGGCGGAGGTTACTCCTCAGAAATCAAAACTATTGTAGAAGCCCATGCCAATACGTTTCGATTGGCTCAGGACATTTATTTCTAATCCAGCTTTCCCTTTTCGGTCCTGATTTTATAAATACAGTCCCATTTTTATTTTCCAATACGGCATTTCCGATTCAAAATACTCGTAATAAGGCTTTAATGCATCTGGATTTTCAAGAATTTCCTGTGCTTTTTTAATCTTCTGAATTTCTTCGGGAAGCATAAATTGATGCAAATCGATTTCTGCTCCAGCTTCGTGCATTTTAATAAAATGTCCGTAAATAGTATCCTCTGTCAGTCCACGTTGGCTGGCAATTTCGGAGGGCGAAAGATTTTCTTCAGCAAACATTTTGTAGCTGCGTTCGTGGGTGGGAAGATCGCTTACCAAACCATCCAAATGTCGATTGATCACTTTCAGGAAATCATCTGCATACTTTTCAAGCTTCGCCTTTCCAACTCCCGAGACTTCTGCAAATTCTGCACGAGTTCGAGGTTTTTTGTTTTCCATATCTTCCAAAGAAGCATCGCTAAATACGATATAGGCGGGCATTCCCAATTCGTTGGCTAATTTTAATCGAAGAGCTCTCAGCTTTTCAAAAAGATCGGCGCGTTTACGGGGGGCTTTTTCTGTTTTTACTACTTCAACTTCTTGAACAATATTGGCCAGACGGACCTGATGGTTTTCAAACAAAACTTTTTTAGCAAGAGGAGTGAGCAATAAGCGTCCGTTTTCATGGAAGTAAATCTGCAGCACTCCCTGATTCAAAAGTTGGATGACATATTGTTGTAAATCCCGCCAAGCAATGTCTTTTGCAGCACCAAAAGTTTTGACATGCTGATATCCTTTGTCGTAAACCTGAGCATTTTGAGCGCCCCGCAACACATTTAAAACCACCCCCATGGGTTCTTGTTCCTTTAATCGGGCCACTGCCGAACAGACCTTTTGGGCGATTAGCGTTCCGTCAAAATATTTTGGAGGGGTTTTGCAGATATCGCAATTGCCACAATCTTCGGTAACGTGTTCCCCGAAATATCCGAGCAATGCTTTTCTTCTACAGCTCAAGGCTTCCGCAAATTGCTGCATCCGTTCCAGTTTGGCTAATTGGTAAGCTTCCGTTTCTGTACCTTCAGCAAATTTCCTAAGCATAATGACATCTGCAAAGCTGTAAAAAAGAAGGGTATGGGCAGCCAATCCATCCCTTCCGCTCCGTCCGATTTCCTGATAATATCCCTCGATATTTTTAGGCATATTATAGTGGATCACCCAGCGCACATTGCTTTTATCAATTCCCATTCCGAAGGCAATTGTCGCAACAATAATCGGCGTTTTGTCATTTAAAAAATTATCCTGTATCGAATTTCTTTCTTCCGAAGTAAGTCCCGCATGGTAAGCCTCCGCTTTATAGCCTTTAGCATTGAGTGTAGCAGCCAGCTTTTCGGTGCTTTTTCTGCTTAAACAATAAATAATTCCACTTTGCAAACCGCGCTTTTCAAGGAATTTAAAAATCTGCTTATTTCGGTTCTGACCGGGACGAACGTCTATAAAAAGATTTGGTCGGTCAAAAGACGCGATAAATGTTTTTGCTTTAGGAATGGAAAGTTGATTCGCGATATCTTCCCGGGTGGGTCGATCTGCGGTGGCGGTCAGTGCAATCAATGGAACGTTTGGAAATTGCTCCTTTAGGCTTTTGAGCTGTGTGTAGGCCGGTCTGAAATCGTGACCCCAACTGGAAATACAATGGGCTTCATCCACCGCAAAAAGACTGATTTCGATGGAGTTTAAAATGTAATGTAACTGTGGCAAACTTTCAGGAGCTACGTACAACAATTTCAACGTGCCATTTTTCAACTTATTTAAAACCTCTTGTTGCTCTTCATAAAGCTGCGAACTATTGAAAAACGAAGCTGCGATTCCATTGGCTTTTAAAGCGTCGACTTGATCTTTCATCAGGGCAATGAGCGGAGAGATCACGATGGCCGTTCCATCCAATGCCAACGCAGATAGCTGGAAACACAGCGATTTTCCACCACCGGTAGGCATAATGGCAATGGTGTCGTTATGATCCAATACGTTATTGATGATTTCCTCCTGGTTATCGAGAAAATGATCATATCCGAAATGGGTTTTTAGAAGGGATTTTATTCGATATTGGCGGGATTCTGTTGTTGATTGCATGGCGGTAAAACTAAGGATAATTGTGCCCTTCGGTACGATTTCGACAATAAGCTTTGAGAGCTTTTTGTCGAAATCACTCAGGGGCCTTTGGTTTGAACTTTATTATTAATATTGTGTGGGGATTACTTAGGGGCCTTTGGTTTGGGTTTTATATATAACTCTTTCCCCTCGGCTCCCCTCGGCACCGCTCGGGGGCCGAGTTAATTTATAGCAAAAATCCTTTTTATAGCTCGGGGCTGGGTTAATTTAAACAAATATTCCTCTGTTCGTAAACAGAATTAAATTCTTAATAAATAGCTTTTGGGATTCTTTAAGTTTATTTTTCTTTATTCGAAGAATGAGTATCGTTTTGACAAATGGATAAGTTGTGTAGTTCCACATATTTTTTCAATGCTAGCGCTTCTTTCTTTTTGCGACTCCATTTCTGAACTTGTTTTTCGCGTTTAAATGCTAAATCAATTCTTGGATATTCCTCATAGTAAAAAAGTGACACAGGCAGTCTTTTGGCAGTATGATTTGCCCCAAGACCAGCTTGATGCTCAAGAATTCTCCGGTCTAAATTTATAGTGCTTCCTGTGTAATAGGTATCATCTGCACACTTCAGTATATACATGTATCCAATAGGCATATCTAAAAATATTAAATTAAGGAAAGAGTCCTCGGTGTCCGAGCGGAGCCGAATCCCTATCAACTCCTACCCAAATCAAGAAACATCCGGTGTCCAAGCGGAGCCGTGTCCAAATCAGAAACACCCGGTGTCCGAGCGGAGCCGAGGACACGTCCATTATTTCCCCAACATCAACAACTCCCTACAAATAACCTCGGTAATGTAATGTTTCTTCCCGTCTTTGTCTTCCCAAGATCGGTTGGTCAGTTTGCCTTCGATGGCGATTTCCTGGCCTTTGGTTACGTAGCTTTCTACTATTTTAACCAATCCTCCATTGACGACCACATTGTGCCAATAGGTGCGCTCTACTTTTTTGCCGTCTTTGTCCTTGTAACTGTCATCCGTGGCCATTGAAAATTTGGCGATTTGATTGCCGTTGGCAAAAGTTACGATTTCTGGGTCTTGGCCCAATCTTCCAATCAACTGTACTTTGTTTCTAAATGCGTTCATAATTTCTAAAATTTAATGTTAAACAATTGATACTATCGAAGTTCATTTCATTCGACACCACAAACATAGAACAGCTTCCAAATGATATTCGGTTGATAACCATTTACTTCCATTTGTATTCGATTGCAACCGTTTGAAAACGAATAGTGCATAGCCAGTCGTGAAGTTGTTGACAATCACACGTTTTATACTTTTTTCGTTTTTTATCGTGATTTGCAGAACAAATTCTTTGCACGACGAAAAATTGGAGATTTCATCATCGCCCATGTTTCATTTATGGAAAGTGAATTGATTATTATAGATAGCAAATGATGATGTTTTAAGAAACTTGATTCTACGCAAACTTTGTGTGTTGAGGATTACTCCTCGTGAGTATTTTATTTGAAGTCGTGCATGCTTCACCTTCGAAGTGAAAATCGTTTTTGTTCGTATCTACACAAAAAGATTGCAGCCCTTTTGTCTTCGCCCAGGATAAAATTCAAGTCCGACCCTACTAAGATGGGAAACGCGCTGAAAAATTTAAAAGAAATTCAGTTTTCAAAGTAGTGGATTTGGACTTCAAAAGCATTCTCTGCTGTATTTTTCACTCACATTTGCGTTTAGAATTTTATCCTCATTTCATTTTCGTATTTTTGTATTTCCCTTCGACAAGATTCATAAAATTTCTAAATTATTTATTGACTGACCATGCGCTGGAAAATCAAACCAATTCCTGAAGTTGAAAAAGTGGATTCCCTTGCGAAAGCATTGAATGTGGAAAAACCCATAGCCCATCTATTGGTGCAACGGGGCATAGAAACTTTTGAAGATGCCAATCGTTTTTTCCGTCCGAAATTAGAAGACCTCCACGATCCGTATTTGATGAAAGACATGGACAAAGCGGTTGCACGAATTGAAAAAGCCATCGAAAACAATGAAAACATATTGGTCTATGGCGATTACGATGTCGATGGCACCACAAGTGTCGCTTTGGTTTCGGAATATTTAAAAACTTATTATCCCAATGTATTCACCTATATCCCCGATCGATACGACGAGGGTTATGGCGTTTCTTTCCAAGGAATCGATTTTGCACACGACAACAATTTCTCGCTCATCATCACTTTGGATTGTGGCATTAAAGCTGTTGAGAAAGTAGCATACGCTTCAGAAAAAAACATCGACTTTGTTATATGCGATCACCACACGCCTGGAAAAACAATTCCAGATGCGGTTGCGGTGTTGGATCCAAAACGTGATGATTGCGAATATCCCTATAAAGAATTATGCGGTTGTGGGGTTGGTTTTAAACTCATTCAGGCATTGGCAGCAAGAAAAGGCCTGGGTATTGAAAATTTAATCCTCTATCTCGACTTGGTGGCCACCGCCATTGCTGCCGATATTGTTCCCATCACCGGAGAAAACAGAATCCTCGCCTACTACGGCTTAAAAGTAATCAATGAAAATCCGAGAGTGGGAATTCAAGCTATTTTAAACATCGCTAAAATTGAAAAATTAAATGTAACCGATGTTGTTTTCGGAATAGCGCCACGTATCAATGCAGCAGGGAGGATGAAGCACGGTCAGCATGCGGTGGATTTACTTACCGAAACTGATATCGATACTGCGCGGGAATATGCGCTGGAAATCGAAACGTTCAATACAGATCGAAGAGAAACCGACAAGCAAATTACAGAAGAAGCGCTGCAGCAAATTAAGCAAACTATGGAGATAGACCGAAAAACCACGGTTGTTTATCACGAAAGTTGGCACAAAGGCGTCATTGGCATTGTAGCGTCGCGATTAATCGAAACGTATTACCGACCCACCTTGGTTTTTACAAAAAGCGGCGATCGATTGGTGGCTTCGGCCCGTTCGATTAGTGGTTTTGATATCTACAGCGCTTTGGAAAACTGCGCAGAACATATTGAACAATTTGGCGGCCATAAATATGCCGCAGGACTGACATTGCACAAGGATAATTTCGAGAAGTTTAAAGATGCCTTTGAAAGCGTTGTCTCGGAAACCATTCCTTCGCGATTGTTGACTCCTGAAATTAAAGTCGATGCAGAGATTAACCTGAGTGATATTACACCGAAATTTTATCGAATCATCAAACAATTCGGTCCGTTTGGGCCCGGCAATAACAATCCTGTGTTTATGACCAAGAATCTTTACGATGCTGGCTACAGCCGATGTGTAGGTAAAGAAGACAGCCATTTAAAACTAGATGTCAAACAAGGGGATGCTTCGCGGTTTCCTGGAATAGGTTTTGGGCTGGGAGATAGGATTCACATGGTCAGTTCTGGAAGACCGTTTAAGGCGGTGTATTGTTTGGATGAAAACCATTGGAACGGAAGGACAACGTTGCAGCTTCGCGTGAAGGATATAAAGGAGTAAATCCTATCCCCAACCCTTTCCCGAGGAAAGGGAGCTTGTTGAGAAAAGATTTAAAATAATTTTGAAAGTAGAAGAATGTCTATAATCCAAAAATCTGTTATTACTTGTCCTTATTGTGGATATCAAAAAGAAGAGTCCATGCCTTTAGATTCTTGTCAGTTCTTCTATACGTGCAAAAATTGCGACAAGGTTTTAAAACCAAAACCAGGCGACTGTTGTGTGTATTGCAGTTATGGCTCGGTGAAATGTCCGCCGATTCAATCGGGAGGAAACTGTTGTTGATCAGTCTGCTTTATTAAAATCGAATTATTTTTTGGGCTCAAAAGTTTTGAGCTCGAATTTTTCGCCATCAAAAACACCATAAGTGTAGTGGTTGATCCAATCGCCTAAATTGAAATAGGTTGAGTTTTCTCCCACTTGCACTTCCATCGGCAGGTGTCGATGTCCGAACACAAAATAATCGTAGTGTTTTTGCTCTAATTTTCGTTTGGCATATAAAACGAGCCATTCTCCGTCTTTACCGAGGAATTGTTTGTCTTCATCGCCAGAAATCAATTTATTTTTAACAGAGAAATACTGTGCTAACGGCACGCCAATATCGGGGTGCAACCATCGGTATAGCCATTTGGCAAACGGATTTGTAAAGACTTTTTTCATCCGTTTATAACCTTTGTCGTTTGGGCCTTTTCCATCGCCGTGGCCGACAAAAAAATGTTTCCCATTGAAAACAAATTCTTTTGGGTCGTGATAGACTGGAATATTCAATTCGGTTTCGAAGTAATCGCGCATCCACAAATCGTGGTTGCCGACGAAAAAATAAATCGGAATGCCACTGTCGCTCAGTTCGGCCAATTTTCCCAGTGTACGGACAAAGCCTCTCGGCACGACAGATTTGTATTCGAACCAAAAATCGAAGAGATCTCCGAGCAGAAAAATGGCGGCTGCATCGTCTTTGATGGTATCCAACCATTCGACAAAAATCTTTTCCCGAGGCATGCTTTCGGCATGAGTGGGAGCACCTAAATGGTTATCGCTTGAAAAGTATATTTTTTTACCTTCGGGAATTTGCATGGTGTAAAGATACGGAATACGAGCGTAGTTCAGACTTTATGATTCATTAGCCGGAAAATCGTTATTATCTTCAGCGTGCCATTCGGCATAACTGCTTTCCGTTTCCTGTAGTCGCAAGGAATGTAGGCGGATGTTTTCTGGCAAGCGTTTGTTCAGCTTTTCTGCAAAATCTAAAATCATCATTTCGCTCGTAGGCTGATAATCTACCAAAAGCACATTGTGCCCACGGTCGTTCAATTCTTTGGCCAACTCCTTATGCGGGGTGTTTTTATTGAAGACTGTAGCGTGATCAAAAACATCGACAATCTCCTCTTCGACGATCTTTTTTAAATCGCTAAAATCGATGACCATGCCTAATTTCACATGGCCACTTTCCGCAATGGGCGTACCAATTACCGTTACGTTCAGTTTATAACTATGCCCATGGACATTTCGACATTTTCCGTCATATCCGTATAGTGCATGGCCAGTTTCAAAAGAAAAAATCTTGGTGATTCGTATTTGCTTCATGATGAATTTTATAGATGGCAAAGATAAGATTATTAGCGTAATTAGATTTTGTACAATCGATTGTTTTATAGCGTATCTTTCGCTCCAATTTCAAATGAGATATGACAGACAATATTTTTGAACAATTGGATTTCGTTGAAAATCCATTATTCGAATCCATTATCGAGGATTTACTCCAAAAACAATTCAGCATAATCGATGGCTTTTTTACTTTGGAAGAAGTAGCGTTGCTGCGGCAATCATTATTGGCAAAACATGAAGCAGACCGATTTAAAAAAGCTGCTATTGGAAAACTAAACAAGAAAGAGATTGTTCAAGAAATTCGCGGAGATTTTATTCTCTGGATCGACGAAAGTCAAGCTAATGAAACGGAACAGATGTTTTTTCAAAAAATTACGGAATTGGTAGATTATTTAAACCGAACTTGTTTTATGGGAATTCTACACAAGGAATTTCACTACGCCATCTATCCTACCGGCACTTTCTACAAACGCCATTTAGATACTTTCGAAAATGACAACCGTCGAAAATTATCTATCGTTTGTTATTTAAACGAAGACAACTGGAAGAAAGAATACGGTGGCGAGCTCGCACTATACACCAAAGATGAGGAAGTAGAATTGCTTCCGATACCCGGCCGAGTAGTAATTTTTGAAAGTCAAGTGCTCGAACACGAAGTAAAAGTTGTGAAGGATTCTGAAAGGTTGAGCATCACGGGCTGGCTGAAAACCCGATAAGTTCGGAGGGAAATCTTGTTTTTAGGAAAATCAGTTGCAACGAAAAGCGGGAATAAATTCCACAAAACACACGACTAAAATCATATCCGCTATATTTTACCCTATTTTTGTCAGAAATAATCCAACGATGAAACCTTCAACAATTGCCATAAAACTCAACAAAGTCGCCGAAACTGCGGTTAAAAAAGGACATCCTTGGGTATTTGAACAAAGCATTCAGAAAGGTCCGGAAAGCAAGGAGCCTGCCGGAAGTTTGTGTGTGTTATTCGACCAAAGAAACAACAAGCCGTTTGCTTTTGGTTTGTGGGATCCTGAGGAAATCATTCGAATAAAAATTATTTTCAACGGACCGCGTTTAAAGTTGGACGATGCTTTTTGGAAGCAACAACTCGAAAAAGCTTTCGAACAAAGAAGGGCTCTTTTGGCAAGAACCAATGGCTATCGCGCCATTCACGGAGAAAATGATGGTTTCCCTGGAATGGTGTTGGATATTTACAATACAACTGGTGTTTTAAAAGTCTATTCAGATATTTGGAAACCCTATTTGGACAATCTTCTTCAATTGTTCCAGGAATTTTATAAACTGGAACGCATCGTTTTCCGATTAAGTCGAAAATTGACTGAAAAACAAAGTTTCCCTTATAAAGAAGGTGATATTATTGGCGAACCTTTAGAGGGAGAACGTGTTGTATTTGAAGAGCAAGGGGTTCAGTTCTACGCCTATCCCGTTACCGGACATAAAACGGGTTTCTTTTTAGACCAACGGCCAAATCGTCTTTGGGTTCAAGACCACGCAAAAGGAAAAAGTGTTTTGGATGTGTTTAGTTATGTTGGCAGTTTTGGAATACACGCTTTACAAGGAGGTGCAACCTCCCTTACTTCAATCGATATCAGCCAGCACGCTATGGATGTGGCCAAAGAGAATTTGGAATTGAATAACTTAGACGCTTCAAAATGGACTCCCTTGGTGGGCGATGCGTTTGAACTCCTACAAAAACTCATATCGGAAAATGCTACATTCGACATGGTTATTCTTGATCCCCCTACTTTTGCAACCCAACAATCGCATATTCCTCGAGCCTTAAATCAATATGAACGTATGGCAACATTGGGCGATTCGCTTACTAAAAAAGATGGCTTCCTAATTTTAGGGTCTTGTTCGAGTCGTGTGACTCTAGAGGACTTTGAAATTGCACATCAAACTGCATTTGTAAAACAATCTTCACATTGGAATGTCGTTAAAAAAACACAGCACGATATCGACCATCCCATTACTTTTCCAGAGGGAAGTTATTTGAAAACGATTATTTATCGCAAAGCGTGATGGAAAAGCCTCCTCGTGAAAGTAGCTAGCTAAAAATAATAAAGAGTACTGATTTAAAATCGGCCCTCTTTTCGATGAAGGGAAGCTTAAGTACAAATATGATGTTTCATACTTGTACTTATATCAATTAAATAGCGATACGTACAAATAAATTCAAATGCTTCGACCATACCCAAAATCACAGCAAAAATTATTGATCATTTCAAACATCTTTTCCTAAGACAAATTAAACAGCCAAAAAAGTTCCAAAAACAACGTCTTCAGAACCCTCCAAAATTTTTAAGCCATCCCATTGGATTTAATTGCAATAAAAAACTATCTTTGCACCGATTTAACCGAAAGGTGGAATTATAGGAAAATTCACATAGGTTTTTTCCTTTAAATAGCTATAAAATAAACAGTTATACAATGTCAAAAGTTACAGGAAAAGTTGCACAGATTATTGGTCCCGTTGTTGACGTTGCTTTCGAAAGCGGCGTAGAGCT
>Ga0209075_1000804_pt1 | contig 30235 bp, 42 predicted proteins | sample Stecom2011_FD_187523 | JGI IMG/M metagenome (GOLD analysis project Ga0209075, IMG submission 187523) | Agricultural soil microbial communities from Utah to study Nitrogen management - Steer compost 2011 (SPAdes) (version 2) | ecosystem: Environmental > Terrestrial > Soil > Agricultural land...
CCCCTAGACGAACGGCCCATAAATTTTGAAAAGCATTAATGAAACCTTTTTGTAGTCCGTAGGGGAATCGAACCCCTGCTACCAGGATGAAAACCTGGCGTCCTAACCCCTAGACGAACGGACCGTCAATTTTGAAAAGGATTGATGAAACCTTTTTGTAGTCCGTAGGGGAATCGAACCCCTGCTACCAGGATGAAAACCTGGCGTCCTAACCCCTAGACGAACGGACCATTCTACTTATTGCGGTTGCAAAATTATGAATTATATTCATAATAGCAAAATGTTTTTGACTTTTATTTCAAACAGAATTTTATTGTTTGATTTGCAAATATCTAGCTTTTTTTTGAATTGGCAAATGAAAATTTCGAACCTTCCTTATATTTTGTTAGTGTAAATGCTGAGTGATTACTCTAAATAGGTTGTTATGTTCTGTAATAGTGGTGTTTAGTAAAGAAAACTCCGACGGAATTTTGAGCTTCGACGGAGTTGATAATTAGCATTTAAAAAACTAATTAATCGATTCGTTCTATTTTTGCACCTAAAGCCTTTAAACGTAAATCTATATCCTCATAGCCGCGGTCAATTTGATCGATATTTTGTATTGTACTTACACCTTTTGCCGATAAAGCTGCAATCAATAAGGAGATTCCAGCACGAATATCAGGTGATGACATTTTGGTTGCTTTCAATTGTGACTTGAAATCATGCCCGATAATAACAGCTCTGTGTGGATCGCATAAAATAATTTTAGCACCCATATCAATTAACTTATCAACAAAAAACAAGCGAGATTCAAACATTTTTTGATGGATCAATACTTCTCCTCGTGCCTGTGTTGCTACTACCAAAATGATACTCAATAAATCGGGAGTTAAGCCCGGCCAAGGTGCATCAGAAATTGTAAGTATAGAGCCGTCGATGTCGTTCTTTATTTCGTAACCTTCAGTATGCGCAGGAATGTAAATATCGTCGTTTACCTTTTCTAAAGTAATTCCTAGTTTTTTAAATGCGTTTGGAATAATGCCTAAGTTGTCCCAGTTAACGTTTTTGATAGTTATTTGACTACGTGTCATAGCAGCTAAGCCAATCCATGAACCAATTTCAATCATGTCGGGCAAAATTCGATGTTCACAGCCTTCTAGCTTTTCAACTCCTTCTATGGTTAATAAGTTAGAACCCACACCCGAAATTTTAGCTCCCATTTCGTTTAGCATTTTACACAATTGTTGTAAATAAGGTTCGCAGGCAGCATTATAAATAGTACTTGTGCCTTTGGCTAAAACAGCGGCCATCACAATGTTTGCCGTTCCGGTAACCGATGCTTCGTCTAAAAGCATATAGGTTCCTGATAAACCATTGGGAGCTTCAACTCCGTAAAAATATTCTTCACGGTTGTATCTGAATTTTGCGCCTAAATTGATGAATCCCTCGAAATGGGTATCCAAACGACGACGGCCGATTTTGTCACCTCCTGGTTTTGGAATATATCCTTTGCCAAAACGTGCCAAAAGAGGGCCTACAATCATAATAGAGCCTCGCAATGCCTTGCCTTCCTCGCGGAAGTTTTCAGATTCCAGGTAGCTTAAGTCTAAATCGTCTGCTTGGAAAGCATAGGAATGTCGGTCGATTTTATCTATTTTAACACCTAAATTTCGCAATAGGCCAATCAATTTATTTACATCGATGATGTCAGGAATGTTCGAAATAGTGACTTTCTGGTCGGTTAGTAAAACAGCACAAAGTATTTGCAACGCTTCATTTTTTGCTCCTTGAGGTTGCACTTCGCCCTGCAAGAGGTGTCCCCCTTCAATCTTAAATGTACCCATTAGTTTGTTTTTCTATTTGTGTTTTTTGGATTGTTATTGGTTGAATTTGTTTTTTTAACAAAACGCTTTTGATTACCTCCTGTATAATTGCTTTGACGTTGATTGGTGTTTTTCTGATAAGTTTGTTTTCCTCCTGTATTTCTATTTTGGAAATTCCCTCTCGGAGTTTGAACAGTTAAGTTAACGGTGTTTTCATTGTCTTGATTTCTTAAGTCGATGGCTCCTTTTGATAAATCATAAAGGTGGTTGAAAATAACATTGTCGTTGACTTCTCCTTTGTTCCAAGTCATGTAACTTTTTTTCATTTGGTTGGCAATGACAAGGATCAACGCATTTTTTTTCTCTCCATCCTCCCAGGAAACGGCTTCGTCAATCATAGTTACAATATGGTTGCCGTAATAACGATAGTTTTGATTGTTTTTAGGGTATTCAATTAATCTGCCTACTTCAGTTTCTTTTTCAGGATTAGGTTTTGGATAAGGAGAATCTGCGTCCAGTTCATAACGTGACATTTTGAATAATTGATCCCAAAGTTTGTGTTTAAAATCAAGTACGTCTCTCAAGTGAGGGTTGATAGTTCCCATGATGTCAATAACATTTTGAGCTGCTTTATTGCGTTCTTCCCGATCTTCTATGAGAATTACTTGGTCAATTAGTTTTTGAAGATGTCTTCCGTATTCGGGAATGATTAGATCTTCGCGACTTGTGTTGTATTCTATGCTTTTGATAGCTTCTGATGTGTTAAATTTCATAGTGATATTTATAATGAGATCAATCCTTCAACAGATGATACCTCTTGATATTTTTTTATAATAGCGTCGGCGTTGTTCATGATGACATGAATTGAAAAACTAGTAAAATTTCCGTTTTTTGATTTTTTTGTTTTAATGATGGCGCCCATATTGTCAAAAACTTTTTCAATGAATTTTTCATTTTCAATTTTTGCAGGGACAATAAATTTATAGAGATACTCCGCCGGCCATTGTTCGGTGTTTTTTTCTAATTCTCCCTTTAGACGCTGGTAAAAATCTTCTGTATTCTGACTCATAATTAAAAAATTAGTACAAATATACGGCTTAATTGGAAAAATAGACGAATGCAGGAGGTTAAATTATATGAAATAAAGCGCATGAGTGTTTTTTATTGAATCATATTGACCTCAAAACCTCGTCTTATAGCTCAAGTGAAAAATGGCGTTTGACAATTTAAAATCGGAATTGGGTTGGATGCCGTTGGCATAGATGATGTTAAACAAGCCACCGCCAGTTTGTATGCCAAATCCTAAACCAAACGAATATAATAAATCATTTGCGTTGTTGCCTTCGTAATAGGCAAGGTCGCTAATAGAATGCAAATACATATTGGGAGCTAATAAATACCTGATTTCGTTGTATAAACCCAATTGCGATTTAGCTAATAATGAATTTTCTTGAAAGCCTCGCAGGGAATGTATCCCTCCAAAACGATAATACTCATTATATAATAAAGGAGCGGCGCTGTTGAGCAACGAACCTTCTATCTGTTGATGAAAATACCAGCGGTTGCTGATTTGCCACAAATAGGTCGCAATAAGCTGGGTAAACTGCTGTGAAGTATCGCCGTTGTTGTCTTCTTCGGTTTTTGTGCCGATGCCCAAAGTTGCTGTTACGGTATATTTTTGTGGAAACAATGGATGGTCCTGATATTTGTTTAATAAATAATTGACGGTAACAAATCGACTGTTGTAATCGGCAGCTTGATAAAAATTATCGGCGCCAGCAACCGACGCAGTCGATTGATAGCCGATACCGATTCTGTGGTTAAAGGTTAAGTAATATAGCAAGGCTCCGTTAAACTTTGTATTCATCATCGTGCTGTCTTGTTTAAACAGTTCCAACGAAGCTTTTAAACCTAAAGGAGTATTGAATAAATAAGGGATTTCGCCCGAAAGGTTAAACTGTGTCTGTTGATTTCCGTCGTTTTTCCAGTATAATTTCAATTGTTCGCCCTTGTTCAAAATGTTCATCAATTGTAAGTCGGCGTAACCGTTGAATTGCACTTTACCTGCATCATCGTTGGTAAAACCGATCAATCCGTCAAACTGACTGATGTTTTGCCGATCTACATAAAGATACAGAGCGGTATTGGACTCCGTGAAAAGCACTTCGGCGGGGCGCACCGTTTTTATAAACGGAAACTGTTCCATCTCTTTTTGAATTAAAGAAATGGTGACTTCGGTAAAAGACTGTTTTTCATGTTTTTTAATTAATCGTTGTTTTATTGCTGATGGAAAGTTATTGTAGGGCGTAAAAACTAATTGGTCAATGTGGCGTTTTTCGTCCAGATGTAGATCCAGATCGGTATGTAGTATATTCTGATAAAATTGATGATTTGTTAATTTTACAGTGCTAATGGAATACCCTTTTTGAGCTAATTTTTCAACGATGTTTTGAAGGTGATTTTGAGTGTTTTCAATCGGGATGATTTGAAGTGACTGTTCGGTGTTTAATAGTTTTTGAAGTAATTCAATGTGTTCTTTGAAATGGATTTTGATACTATCGGTTTTTTTGCCCAAATCAAACTGAACGATGTATAAACTGTCTTTTTTTTGAGTAGAAGTAATTTGATGTTGCAAAAAGCCCTTGTTTTTTAAACGCTCCTGAAGCTGGCTTAACGAACGTTCGACATCTTGTCCGTTCATAAAAACCGAATCGGTAAGATGTTGTTTCAAATAAAAGGATTCATCTTTAGACGAAGCTTTTACTTTTAAATGAATCTGTTGGGCATAAAAACTACTGTTTATCATAAAGATAAAAACGAATAGTATTAATATGTTTTTTTGAAGTTGCATTCAGAAATAAATTTTCAGTAAATATACGCTAAAGATTAAAATCAAGTAAAATAGCTTTTTTGAATGTAAGTTGCTTTAATTTGTTGTAATATAAAAACAATATTTTTTATATTTATAAAATTATTAAAATATGATCAATTGAAATCAAAATAACATAGTTAATGCTTGGACAGAAAGTTAAGGAGTAGTTCTAAATTTGTGAGTTTATCTTGTGTAAAATGGTTTCAAAAAGAGAGGGGGAATTTGCGTTTAAGTCATAAAAAAATAATAAATGAGATATACAGATTTGTCAGATTTAGGAGGATTCTTATGGTGGTTATGTATCAAGTTTTGTAAATCAAATCTGAAAGATGAGCAAGCCGAAGACAAATGGAGCCGAAATATATTAATATTTCTTATATTTGGTTTATTTATTGGCTTTATGATAAGTGTTTTGACTTGTTAATCTTAAGTCATAACCATCCGAAACTTTATTATAAAAAGTGCCTGAGAATGCTTTACTTTGAAAAGGATCTCAACTTTTTTCAAATATGGCATTTTACATCATTAATTTTTAATTAGTTACATACAAAAACAAATTTAAATGAAAATGCAACGTAACAAATCTAAGAAAAATCTTTCAGAAATCCATACTTATTGCAGTGATTCTCTAATTTTATCCGATATATTTTCTAAATATTGAAGCAGTTCGATTTGCGATACATCAATAAATTGCTTTCAAATATTAAACTCCGAGGAAACCATCATAGAGAAAATTTGGGGAATAATTCTCGAAATTATTTGATTCAATATTTGTCGAGCTCGGTGTAGATTGGGAGAAATTTGCAAGAAAATTAACTGACAGTCAAAATCAAATTGTTAAACAGATGAGCAAAAGCATAAATTCTCTTTTTTTTTCCTAAAACAAAATGAGATAGTCTGATTGCATACGATTTTATCTCCGAAATTTTAGATTTTAAGAATATTGATTGAATGAGAAATTGTTTGGCATAGAGAAGTGTTGTTATTATCGAACTCATCTTGACTTTTTTCAATTGGCTACAAAATGTTCTTTTTGCTCTCTATTTTTTCTTTTTTATACTCCGTAACTCTGCTATGCAGTGTAAAGAAGTCTTTAAGCAGAACAAAACAACTGTTTTTCGCTTCAACCAAAAAGGTCAAGACAAGCTCATGAAATTGAAAATAAATAAAATGTATTTGTTTTTTTAAAAGAAATTTATATATTTGCATCCCCGAAAATAGATTCGGAGAAGTAAAATTTAATGTAGAAATTTTTAATAAACATTATGCCAACAATTCAACAATTAGTAAGAAAAGGAAGAACTCGATTGACTAAGAAGAGCAAATCGATGGCTTTGGATTCTTGTCCTCAAAGAAGAGGGGTTTGTACGCGTGTTTACACTACTACACCAAAAAAACCGAACTCGGCAATGCGTAAAGTTGCTCGTGTACGTTTGACAAATGGTAAAGAGGTGAACGCGTATATCCCTGGAGAAGGACATAATCTTCAAGAGCACTCGATAGTATTAGTTAGGGGTGGAAGGGTAAAGGATTTGCCAGGAGTTAGATACCACATCGTACGTGGTGCTTTGGATACTGCCGGAGTGAACGGTCGTACACAAAGAAGATCTAAGTACGGAGCAAAACGCCCAAAAGAAGCTAAAAAGTAATTTTTAACGAGTTAGAAGTTGGAGGTTAAGACGCAACTGTATTCGTCTGAGCTGAAAATGATAAGCTTTAAAAGAAAGAAAAGAAATGAGAAAAAAACAGGCAAAAAAGAGACCTCTTTTACCAGATCCGAAATTTAACGATCAGTTAGTGACCCGTTTTGTTAACAACTTAATGTGGGATGGGAAAAAATCGGTAGCATTCAGAGTGTTTTATGATGCTTTAGACATCGTTGAGTCTAAAAAGCAAGATGAGGAAAAGACCTCATTAGAGATTTGGAAAGATGCATTAACTAATGTGATGCCTCATGTTGAAGTACGCTCACGTCGTGTGGGTGGATCTACCTTCCAAATTCCTATGCAAATTCGTCCAGATAGAAAAATTTCTATGGCGATGAAGTGGATGATTCTTTATGCAAGAAGAAGAAATGAGAAATCAATGGCTTCAAGATTGGCTGCTGAAATCTTGGCTGCTGCAAAAGAAGAAGGTGCAGCTGTTAAGAAGAGAATGGATATTCACAAAATGGCAGAAGCTAACAAGGCATTCTCTCACTTTAGATTTTAATTTTCATAAAGAATAAATAAAATGGCAAGAGATTTAAAATTTACAAGAAATATTGGAATCGCTGCTCACATTGATGCAGGTAAGACGACAACAACAGAGCGAATCCTTTTCTATACAGGGAAAAATCACAAAATGGGTGAAACTCACGAAGGTTCATCTACAATGGACTGGATGGAGCAAGAAGCAGAACGTGGAATCACGATTCAATCAGCTGCGACTACTTGTACATGGAATTTCCCTACAAGACAAGGTGAGAAGACTGATGAAACCAAGGAATATCACTTCAATATTATTGACACTCCAGGACACGTGGACTTTACAGTTGAAGTAAACCGTTCATTGCGTGTGTTGGATGGATTGGTGTTCTTGTTCTCTGCAGTTGATGGAGTGGAACCACAATCCGAGACCAACTGGAGGTTGGCTGATAATTATAAAGTGCCTCGTTTAGGTTTCGTGAACAAAATGGACCGACAAGGAGCAAACTTTTTGGCTGTATGTCAGCAGGTTAAAGATATGTTGAAATCTAACGCAGTGCCAATTGTATTGCCGATTGGTGATGAGGCAGACTTCAAAGGTGTCGTTGACTTAGTGAAAAACAGAGCTATTGTATGGCATGACGAAAACTTTGGAAGTACTTATGATGTGGTGGAAATTCCAGCTGATATGGTGGACGAAGTAAAGGAGCATAGAGGCGTTTTAATCGAAGAAATTGCTGCTTACGACGAAAACTTGTTGGAAAAGTATATGGAAGATGAGGAGTCGATTACCGAGGATGAAATCCATGCTGCATTACGCGCAGCGACTTTAGACATGAGTATCATTCCAATGATGTGTGGGTCTTCTTTCAAAAATAAAGGAGTTCAATTTATGATTGATGCGGTTTGTCGCTACCTTCCAGCACCAACTGACAAAGAGGGTATTGAAGGAACGAACCCAGATACGGAAGAGCCAGTGGTTCGCAAGCCATCTGTTACCGATCCATTTGCAGCTTTAGCATTTAAAATTGCGACGGATCCTTATGTTGGACGTTTGGCATTTTTCCGTGCATACTCAGGTCGATTAAATGCAGGTTCTTATGTTTTGAATACGCGTTCAGGAAACAAAGAGCGTATTTCGCGTATCTACCAAATGCACTCAAACAAACAAAATCCTATCGAATATATTGAGGCGGGAGATATTGGTGCGGCTGTAGGGTTTAAAGACATTAAAACAGGGGATACTCTGTGTGATGAGAAGAATCCTATTGTTTTAGAATCAATGAACTTCCCTGATCCAGTAATTGGTATCGCTATTGAGCCAAAAACAAAGGCTGATGTGGATAAAATGGGTATGGCTTTGGCTAAATTAGCTGAAGAGGATCCAACCTTTACAGTGCGTACAGATCAAGCTTCAGGGCAAACGATTATCTCGGGAATGGGAGAGTTACACCTTGATATTATTATCGACCGTTTGAGACGTGAGTTTAAAGTGGAAGTAAATCAAGGGGAGCCACAAGTAGAGTACAAAGAGGCATTTACTCGTAAAGCAAATCACCGTGAAGTTTATAAGAAACAGTCTGGTGGTCGAGGTAAATTTGGAGATATTGTTTTCGAAATTGGACCAGCTGACGAAGTGGATGGGAAAGTACCTGTTGGCTTGCAGTTTGTTAATGAAGTTAAGGGAGGGAACGTTCCAAAAGAATACATTCCTTCTGTAGAGAAAGGATTCCGCGAAGCTATGAAGGAAGGACCTTTGGCAGGCTTTGAAATCGATAGCTTAAAAGTAGCTTTATTAGACGGGTCTTACCACGCGGTTGACTCGGATCAATTATCGTTTGAGTTGGCAGCAAAACTAGGATTTAAGGAATCGGCAAAAGCTGCTGGAGCTGTTATCTTAGAGCCAATCATGAAGTTGGAAGTGTTGACTCCAGAGGAAAATATGGGAGATATTGTAGGGGATTTGAACCGTCGTCGCGGACAAATCAACTCAATGGACGACAGAGCTGGTTCAAAAGTAGTGAAGGCTTCTGTGCCGCTTTCTGAAATGTTTGGTTATGTAACAACGTTGCGTACTCTATCTTCAGGACGTGCTACTTCTACTATGGAGTTCTCGCACTATGAGCAAACACCTTCTAATATTCAAGAAGAAGTTATTAACAAAGTCAAAGGTAACGCCTAATTTATTAAGAAAATGAGTCAAAAAATCAGAATAAAATTGAAGTCTTACGATCATAGCTTGGTTGATAAATCAGCCGAGAAAATCGTGAAAACTGTAAAAAGCACAGGTGCGGTAGTAACAGGGCCAATTCCATTACCTACACACAAGAAGATTTTCACAGTATTGCGCTCGCCTCACGTAAACAAAAAAGCGAGAGAGCAGTTCGAGTTGAGTTCTTATAAGCGTTTATTAGACATTTATTCTTCCTCTTCAAAAACGATTGATGCTCTAATGAAATTGGAGCTTCCTTCAGGAGTAGAAGTAGAGATTAAAGTGTGATAATAAAAAAATTATAAAATAACTTGTTTATTTCAAGCATTGGTATTACTTTTGCCGATGCTTGAAATTTTTATATTTAATTAATATTAATTTAAATTTATGTCTGGGTTAATTGGAAGAAAAATCGGCATGACCAGCTTATTCGACGAGAATGGTAAAAACATACCATGTACAGTCCTTGAGGTAGGTCCGTGTGTCGTTACCCAAGTCAGAACCAAAGAGGTTGACGGGTATGAAGCTTATCAACTTGGTTTCGATGACAAAAAGGAAAGGAATGCTACAAAGGCGGCTACGGGTCACTTTAAAAAGGCAGGAACTTCTGTGAAGAAAAAAGTTGTTGAACTCCAAGATTTTGATGAGACTTACAATCTAGGTGATGTAATCACGGTAGAGTTGTTTGAAGAAGGTGAGTATGTAGATGTACAAGGGACATCTAAAGGTAAAGGTTTCCAGGGAGTTGTTAAGCGACATGGCTTTGGTGGAGTTGGTCAATCGACTCACGGTCAGCACAATCGTTTAAGAGCGCCTGGTTCTATTGGAGCCTCTTCTACACCGTCACGCGTGTTCAAAGGAATGCGAATGGCTGGAAGAATGGGAGGGGAGAAAGTTACAGTTCAAAACCTTAGAGTTTTAAAAGTGGTAGCAGATAAAAACTTATTAGTAGTTAAGGGTGCTGTACCAGGACATAAAAACTCTTATGTAATCGTTCAGAAGTAATGGAAGTAAAAGTTTTAGATATCAACGGAAAAGATACTGGAAGAACAGTTCAACTTTCAGATTCGGTATTTGCTATTGAGCCTAATAAACATGCAGTTTATTTGGATGTTAAACAATATTTAGCAAATCAACGACAAGGAACTCATAAGGCTAAAGAGCGTAATGAGGTGGCGGGGTCAACTCGTAAAATTAAAAAACAAAAGGGTACGGGTACTGCTCGTGCAGGTTCTGCGAAAAACCCTTTGTTTAAAGGAGGTGGAACTATTTTTGGTCCAAGACCACGCAGTTATTCTTTTAAACTAAACAAGTCTTTAAAGCGTTTAGCTCGCAAATCTGCGTTCTCTATTAAAGCGCAAGAGCAAAATTTAGTAGTAGTAGAAGATTTCAGTTTTGATGCTCCAAATACTAAGAACTTTGTTAATGTATTGAAGGCTTTAGGATTAGAGAATAAAAAATCATTGTTTGTTTTGGGTGAATCAAATAAAAATGTATATTTGTCATCACGCAATTTACAGAGAGCTTCTGTTGTATTGTCTTCGGAGCTAAGTACATACAAGATTTTAAATACAAATTCTTTGGTGTTGACTGAAGGTTCTGTAGAAGGAATTGTAGAAAATTTAACAAAATAAGTAGGAGATGAGTACGATTATAAAGCCTATCATTACGGAGAAAATCACTAAAGATGGTGAGAAATTTAACCGCTTTGGTTTTGTAGTTAGAAAGAATGCGAACAAAATCGAAATCAAGAAAGCAGTAGAAGCTGCATACGGCGTTTCGGTATTGGATGTAAATACAATGATTTACAGAGCAGACAGAACTACAAAATATACGAAAAGTGGTATGATTACCGGAAAAACTTCTGCTTATAAAAAAGCAGTAGTCACTTTGAAAGAAGGAGATACAATTGATTTATATTCTAATATCTAATAACAATGTCAGTTAGAAAATTAAAACCTATTACCCCAGGTCAGCGTTTTAGAGTTGTAAATAGCTTTGACACTATTACAACTGATAAGCCGGAGCGTTCATTATTGGCACCGAAAAAAAAATCTGGAGGTAGAAATAGTCAAGGAAAAATGACCATGCGTCACTTAGGCGGTGGTCACAAACAAAGATATCGTATTATCGATTTTAAAAGAGCAAAGACTGGCGTTCCAGCGACTGTGAAATCGATTGAATACGATCCAAACCGTTCAGCTTTTATTTCATTGTTGGCTTATGTCGATGGTGAAAAACGCTACATTATAGCCCCTGCGGGTTTACAAGTAGGTCAAAAAGTTGTTTCAGGTGCTGATGCAGCTCCAGAAGTTGGAAATGCAATGCCTTTAGCAAACATTCCTCTTGGTACCATTATATCATGTATCGAGTTACGTCCGGGACAAGGTGCTGTTATTGCGCGTTCTGCAGGAACATTTGCACAATTAGTTGCTCGTGATGGAAAATACGCAACCATAAAAATGCCTTCAGGTGAGATTCGATTGATTCTTTTGACTTGTATGGCAACAATTGGAGCGGTATCTAACCATGACCATCAGTTGATTGTATCTGGAAAAGCAGGTAGATCTCGTTGGTTGGGTAGAAGACCACGTACTAGACCGGTTGCAATGAACCCAGTTGATCACCCAATGGGAGGTGGAGAAGGTCGCGCTTCAGGTGGCCACCCACGTTCAAGAAACGGTGTGCCAGCTAAGGGTTACAGAACGCGTTCTGGTGTGAAAGCAAGTAATAAGTATATTGTAGAACGTAGAAAATAATTAAGTAAGTAGTATGGCACGTTCATTAAAAAAAGGACCTTATGTTCACTATAAACTTGAGAAAAAAGTTTTAGCGAATGCAGAAAATAGCAATAAAACAGTTATAAAAACTTGGTCAAGAGCATCTATGATTACTCCAGACTTTGTAGGTCAAACTATTGCTGTTCATAACGGTCGTCAATTTGTACCTGTTTACGTAACAGAAAACATGGTAGGACATAAATTAGGAGAGTTTTCACCAACACGTTCATTCCGTGGACACGCTGGTGCAAAAAATAAAGGTAAAAAATAATAAGAAGCTATGGGAGTTCGTAAAAGAGAAAGAGCCGAGCAAATTAAGGAAGCAAAGAAAAGCATTGCTTTTGCTAAGCTAAACAATTGCCCAACTTCACCTCGCAAAATGCGTTTAGTTGCAGATTTAGTTCGAGGTCAGAAAGTTGAGAACGCTCTTAATATATTAAGATTTAATACAAAAGAAGCTTCAACTAGATTAGAGAAGTTGTTGCTTTCTGCAATCGCTAATTGGCAAGCAAAAAATGCTGACACAGATATTGAAGAAGCCGAATTATTTGTAAAAGAAATTCGAGTGGACGGTGGGGCAATGTTAAAGAGATTACGTCCTGCACCACAAGGTCGCGCGCACAGAATTAGAAAACGTTCTAATCACGTTACAATCGTTTTAGAATCAAACAATAACACTTTAAGCAATTAGTAAACAGTATGGGACAAAAGACTAATCCAATCGGAAATCGCCTTGGGATCATCAGAGGATGGGACTCAAATTGGTACGGTGGAAATGACTATGGAGACAAACTTGCTGAAGATGCAAAAATCAGAAAGTATATCCATGCTCGTTTATCGAAAGCTAGTGTATCTAAGATTATCATCGAGAGAACTTTGAAACTTGTAACCGTTACTATCACAACTGCTCGTCCAGGTATCATTATTGGTAAAGGTGGGCAAGAGGTAGACAAGTTAAAAGAAGAGCTTAAGAAGATTACTAACAAAGAGGTGCAGATTAACATCTTTGAAATCAAAAGACCTGAATTAGATGCTTATTTGGCTGCAACAAGCATCGCTCGTCAAATCGAAAGCAGAATTTCTTATCGTCGTGCAATTAAGATGGCTATTGCTGCTGCAATGAGAATGAACGCCGAAGGTATTAAAGTGATGATTTCAGGACGTTTGAATGGAGCCGAAATGGCACGTTCAGAAAGTTTCAAAGAAGGTCGTATTCCTCTTTCTACTTTCCGCGCTGATATTGATTACGCTTTAGCTGAAGCGCATACTACTTATGGTAGAATGGGTGTTAAAGTATGGATCATGAAAGGTGAGGTTTACGGCAAGAGAGATCTTTCTCCGTTAGCTGGTTTAGAGAAACAGAAATCTAAATCTTCAGGAAGACCTGGTGGAAGACCAAACCAACAACGCAAAAGAAAGTAATTTAAAACTAAAGAATTAAAATGTTACAGCCTAGAAGAACAAAGTATCGTAAGGTACAGAAAGGTAAAATGAAAGGAGTGTCTCAAAGAGGGCACCAGCTTTCAAACGGAATGTTTGGTATTAAATCTTTAGATTATTCGTTCATTACTTCACGTCAAATTGAGGCAGCTCGTATTGCAGCTACTCGTTACATGAAACGTGAGGGACAATTATGGATTAAGATTTTTCCTGACAAACCAATTACTAAGAAACCTCTTGAAGTACGTATGGGTAAAGGTAAGGGGGCAGTTGAATATTGGGCTGCCGTTGTAAAACCTGGAAGAATTATGTTTGAAGTAGGCGGAGTGCCTTTAGCAACAGCTAAAGAAGCGTTACGTCTGGCAGCACAAAAGCTTCCTGTGAGAACCAAGTTTATCATTGCAAGAGATTTCCAAGCATAATCATTTATTTAGAGTATTATGAAACAATCAGAAATAAAAAATCTATCTGCAGCTGAGTTACAAACAAAGCTTGGTGAATTGACAAAGGAATACGCAGAGTTGAAAAGCGCTCATGCTGTTTCCCCTATCGCTAACCCTCTACAATTGAGAGTTGTGAGAAGAGCTATTGCGCGTGTGAAAACGGAGCTAAGCAAAAATGACTTACAATAATCGAATTCTGCTGAAAGATGGAAAAAAGAAATTTAAGAAAAGAAAGAATCGGGATTGTTACCAGCAATAAGATGACTAAGTCTATTGTTGTTTCTGAAACAAAAAGAGTAAAACACCCGTTATATGGAAAGTTCGTGTTAAAGACAAAAAAATATGTCGCACACGACGAATTGAACGACTGCAACATTGGCGATACAGTTAGAATTATGGAAACACGTCCATTATCTAAAAGTAAATGTTGGAGATTAGTTGAAATCATTGAAAGAGCGAAATAATTATGGTACAACAAGAATCAAGATTAAAAGTAGCAGATAACACGGGAGCTAAAGAAGTTTTAACTATCCGTGTATTGGGAGGAACGAAACGTCGTTATGCCTCTGTTGGAGATAAAATTGTAGTGACCATCAAAGAAGCAACCCCAAATGGGAGTGTTAAAAAAGGTGCTGTTTCAACTGCAGTTGTTGTGCGTACTAAAAAGGAAGTGAGAAGAGCCGATGGTTCTTACATTCGTTTCGATGATAACGCTTGCGTATTGTTAAATACAGCGGGGGAAATGAGAGGAACGCGCGTTTTTGGTCCGGTAGCAAGAGAACTTCGTGAAAAACAATTCATGAAAATTGTATCATTAGCACCTGAAGTGCTTTAATTCGTTCAAAGATGACAAAGCTAAAAATTAAAACAGGAGATAACGTTCGAGTTATCGCTGGTGACCACAAAGGGTCTGAAGGAAAAGTTGTTCGCGTTTTTCGCGACAAAAACAAAGCAATCGTTGAAGGAGTAAACCTGGTTTCAAAACATACAAAACCAAGTGCTGCAAACCCTCAAGGAGGTATTGTTAAAAAAGAAGCTCCAATTCATATTTCGAATATTGCTTTAATAGATCCAAAAACAAAGCAAACTACAAAAGTAGGTTACAGAGTTGAAGGAGATAAGAAAGTAAGAGTTTCTAAAAAATCTAACGAAGTATTATAGTCATGACTTATATACCAAGACTTAAACAGGAATATAAAGAGAGAGTAATCTCTGCTTTAAAAGAAGAATTCGGATACAAAAATGTAATGCAAGTTCCAAGACTTGAAAAAATTGTTGTAAGCCGTGGAGTTGGAGCTGCTGTTTCGGATAAAAAATTAGTGGACTACGCTGTAGAAGAACTAACAAAGATTACCGGACAAAAAGCGATTTCTACGATTTCAAAGAAAGACGTAGCGTCGTTTAAACTTAGAAAAGGAATGCCAATCGGTGCGAAGGTAACTTTGCGTGGTGAAAAAATGTATGAATTTTTAGACCGTTTGGTTACTTCTGCATTACCGCGTGTACGTGATTTTCAAGGTATCAAAGCAAATGGGTTTGACGGTAGAGGAAACTATAACTTAGGGGTTACCGAGCAAATAATATTCCCTGAAATTGATATTGATAAAGTGAATAAAATTGCTGGATTCGATATCACTTTTGTTACTAATGCAAACACGGACAAAGAAGCAAAATCATTATTAACTGAATTAGGTTTACCTTTTAAAAAGAACTAAAGTATGGCTAAAGAATCAATGAAGGCCCGTGAGGTTAAAAGAGAAGCATTAGTTGCAAAGTATGCTGCTAAACGAAAAGCTTTAAAAGAAGCAGGAGATTACGAAGCATTACAAAAGTTGCCTAAAAACGCTTCACCGGTACGTTTACACAACCGTTGTAAATTGACTGGGAGACCTAAGGGTTATATGCGTCAATTTGGTCTTTCACGTGTGACTTTCCGTGAAATGGCAAATCAAGGGTTGATTCCCGGAGTTAAAAAAGCAAGTTGGTAATTAATTGTTAACTGGTTGAAGGTTCAAAAAACTGTTGAAAACCGCAACCGCAAATCATACATTATGTATACAGATCCTATTGCAGATTTCTTAACAAGAATTAGAAACGCAGCGAGAGCAAACCACAAAGTGGTAGAAATCCCTGCATCGAACTTCAAAAAAGAAATCACAAAAATTTTATTCGAACAAGGATATATTTTGAGCTACAAATTTGATGATTCATCTGTACAAGGTACCATCAAAATCGCTTTAAAATATGACAAAGACACTAAAGAGTCTGTCATTAGAGATATCCAAAGAATTAGTAAACCAGGTTTACGTAAATATGCTTCTTCAGCTAATTTGCCTAGAATCTTAAATGGATTAGGTATTGCTGTTGTTTCTACTTCGCAAGGAGTAATGACAGGTAAAAAGGCAAAACAGCTCAATATTGGTGGTGAAGTTATTTGTTACGTATACTAAAATAAAAGACGAGCAGAAATGTCAAGAATAGGAAAAAGTCCCATTACAATTCCAGAGGGTGTTACAGTTGATGTACAATCCGATGTAGTTGTAGTAAAAGGAAAATTAGGAGAGCTTTCGCAGACGTTTAATGACGTAACTGTGAAAGTAGAAGACGGACAAATCATCGTGGAGCGTTTTTCAGACGCAAAGAGAGAAAGAGCTCAACATGGTTTGTACAGAAGTTTAATCAACAATATGGTTGTTGGTGTATCTGAAGGATTCGCTTTAGATTTGGAACTAATAGGAGTTGGATTCCGTGCTGCTGCCCAAGGTCAAAAATTGGACATGGCGTTAGGATTTTCACACAACGTTATCTTGGACATTGCTCCGGAGGTCAAAGTTGAAACAGTTTCTGAAAAAGGTAAACATCCAATCGTTAAATTATCATCTCATGACAAGCAATTATTGGGGCAAGTAGCGGCTAAAATCCGTTCTTTCCGCAAACCTGAGCCTTACAAAGGAAAAGGAATTAAGTTTGTTGGTGAAGAGTTAAGAAGAAAAGCAGGTAAATCAGCTTAAAAATTAAGACCATGTCATTAAACAAATCTGAAAGAAGACAAAGAATCAAATACAGAATTAGAAAAACGGTAAACGGCACAGCCGCTAGACCACGTTTGTCTGTATATAGAAGTAATAAAGAAATCTATGCACAAATCATAGATGATGTGAATGGAGTAACTTTAGCAGCTGCTTCTTCAAGAGAAGCGGGAGTAGCAAAAGGAACTAAAACTGAAACTGCTGCATCTGTCGGGAAACTTATCGCAGAAAAAGCTTTACAAGCTGGAATCGATACGATCTCTTTTGATAGAGGTGGAAATTTATACCACGGACGCGTTAAATCATTAGCAGACGGAGCCAGAGAAGCTGGTCTTAAATTCTAATAGTAATAGTTATGTATCAAAAGTATAAAAACGTAGAATATGTAAAGCCAGCAGGTCTTGATTTAAAAGACCGCTTGGTTGCCGTTAATCGTGTAACTAAAGTTACTAAAGGAGGTAGAGCTTTTGGCTTTTCTGCAATAGTAGTGGTTGGTAACGAAGATGGTGTGGTGGGTCATGGATTAGGTAAATCTAAAGATGTTTCTGAATCTATCGCTAAAGCGGTTGAAGATGCAAAGAAAAACTTGGTTCGTATTCCATTGCACGGAACTACCATTCCTCACGAACAAAAGGGTAAGTATGCAGGAGCACGCGTGTTCTTGATGCCTGCCGCAGTGGGTACGGGAGTAATTGCCGGAGGTAACGTACGTGCAGTACTTGAATCTCTTGGTGTTCAAAATGTATTATCAAAATCTCAGGGATCCTCAAACCCTCACAACGTGGTAAAAGCTACATTCGATGCTTTACTGAGTATGAGAAGCGCTGTTACAGTAGCTAAACAAAGAGGAATCTCATTAGAGAAAGTATTCAAATCTTAATTTTAGCGTTATGTCAAAAATTAGAGTAAAACAACTTAGAAGTAAGATCAACTGTCCAGAAAATCAAAAGAGAACTTTGGAAGCTTTAGGGCTTCACAAGATTGGACAAATAGTTGAGCATGATAATACACCTGCAATTGCAGGAATGGTAAAGAAAGTGCAACATTTAATTTCTGTTGAAGAAATTAATTAATCAATTTGAAGTATGAATTTAAGTAACTTACAACCGGCAGAAGGTTCAGTACATAATCAAAATAAAAGAGTAGGTCGCGGTGAAGGTTCCGGAAGAGGCGGTACTTCTACACGTGGTCATAAAGGAGCCAAATCGCGCTCTGGGTACTCTAAGAAAATTGGTTTTGAAGGGGGTCAAATGCCATTGCAGAGACGCGTTCCAAAATTTGGTTTCAAAAACATCAATCGTGTAGAATACGTGCCTATTAACTTAGACACTTTGCAAACATTGGTTGATAATGGAGCGGTTACTGATACAGTGGATTTCAATGTATTGGTTGAAAATAGATTGACTTCAAAAAACAGCTTGGTAAAGATTTTGGGTAGAGGAGAGCTTAAAGCAAAATTAAAAGTAACTGCTCACAAATTTACAGCATCAGCAAAAGCAGCTATCGAAGCAGCTGGAGGTGAAGTTGTAACTTTATAAAATCTTTCCAGATATGAAAAAGTTTTTTGAAACAATAGCAAATATTTGGAATATCGAGGAACTTAGGAATAAAGTTTTATTCACTCTAGGTTTGTTGCTTGTGTACCGTTTTGGTGCACAAGTGACACTACCAGGTATTGATGCTACTAAATTACAAGCTTTAGCAGACCAAACGGATCAGGGTATTGGATGGTTGATTAATGTATTTACAGGGGGTGCGTTTTCGCAAGCTTCCGTTTTTGCATTGGGGATCATGCCGTATATTTCTGCATCTATTGTTGTTCAGCTAATGGGTATTGCTGTACCTTATTTACAGAAACTTCAAAACGATGGTGAAAGCGGTAGAAAGAAAATGAATCAGATTACTAGATGGTTGACCGTTGGTATTACGTTGGTTCAGGGACCGGGTTATATTTATAACTTGCAACAACAATTGCCAGCAGATGCATTTCTGTTAGGCTTTAGTTCTTTCTCTTTCTTGTTTTCGTCTGTTTTGATTCTTACTACGGGTACCATTTTTGCTATGTGGTTAGGAGAGAAAATTACAGATAAAGGTATTGGAAACGGAATATCATTGTTGATTATGATTGGAATTATCGCGAACCTTCCGATGGCATTCGTACAAGAGACACAATCTCGTATGGCTGTAGGAGGTGGAGGATTGATGATGATCATTATTGAGTTGATTATTTGGTTGTTAATTATCATTGCTTGTATATTGTTGACAATGGCAGTTCGCAAAATTCCTGTACAATACGCAAGAAGAAGTGTAGCGGGAGAATACGATGCAAGTGCTGTTTCAGGAAACCGTCAGTGGATTCCTTTGAAATTAAATGCATCGGGTGTTATGCCTATTATCTTCGCACAAGCAATTATGTTTATACCTCCTGTGATAGCTGGATTGTCATCGTCTGATGGCGCTCAAACCATTACAAATACATTCAATAATATTTTTGGTTTAGAGTATAATTTAGTTTTTGCGTTGTTAATAATAATTTTTTCGTACTTTTACACCGCAATTACAGTACCTACTAATAAAATGGCAGACGACTTAAAGAGAAGTGGTGGTTTTATTCCAGGGATTAAACCTGGTCAAGACACAGCAAACTTCTTAGACAGAGTCATGTCATTGATTACTTTTCCGGGGTCTTTGATACTTGCGCTAATCGCAGTTTTACCTGCAATGGCGGTATCTTTCTTAGACGTTTCACAAGGATGGGCAATGTTTTATGGAGGTACTTCTTTGTTGATTTTAGTTAGTGTTGCTATTGATACAATCCAACAAGTAAATTCTTATTTGTTGAACAAACAATACGACGGATTAATGAAGAGTGGTAAAAAAAGAAAAGCAATTGCTTAATAAAATATGGCTAAACAATCAGCAATAGAACAAGACGGAACCATTATAGAGGCGTTGTCCAATGCAATGTTCCGTGTAGAATTAGAAAACGGGCACATCGTAATCGCACATATTTCTGGAAAAATGCGTATGCATTATATCAAGTTATTACCTGGTGATAAAGTGAAACTAGAAATGAGCCCTTACGATTTGACCAAAGCAAGAATTACTTATAGATATTAAAAAAAGCGATAAGCTGTAAGCAGATGGCAATAAGTTTACTTATTCCTAAGCCTAAAGCTTAAAGCCTAAAGCAAATTTACAATGAAAGTAAGAGCATCAGTAAAAAAGAGAAGCGCAGACTGTATCGTGGTGCGCAGAAAAGGTAGATTATACGTTATTAATAAAAAGAATCCTAGATTTAAACAAAGACAAGGATAATTATGGCAAGAATCGCAGGGGTAGATATACCTAAAAATAAAAGAGGAATTATTGCTTTGACCTATATCTTCGGAATTGGATCAAGCAGAGCAAAAGAGGTATTAGCAACAGCTAATGTTGACGAAAACAAGAAAGTTTTAGAATGGAACGACGAGGAAATCGGTGCTATTCGTGAAGCTGTTTCTCACTACAAAATTGAAGGTGAGTTGCGTTCTGAAGTTTCATTAAGTATTAAACGCCTAATGGATATCGGATGTCAAAGAGGTATTCGTCACAGAGCTGGTCTTCCGTTGAGAGGACAAAGAACTAAAAATAACTCTAGAACAAGAAAAGGTAAAAGAAAAACTGTTGCTAACAAGAAAAAAGCAACTAAATAATAAGTAGTATGGCTAAAGCAAGCGCAAAAAAACGTAAAGTTATAGTAGAGGCTACTGGTGAAGCTCATATCAGTGCAACTTTTAATAACATCATTATCTCTTTGACCAACAAAAAGGGAGAGGTTATTTCATGGTCATCAGCTGGTAAGATGGGATTCCGTGGTTCTAAAAAGAACACGCCTTATGCAGCTCAAATGGCAGCAGAAGATTGTACAAAAACAGCTTTGGAAGCAGGACTTAAAAAAGTGAAAGTTTTCGTTAAAGGACCTGGAAACGGTAGAGAATCTGCGATTCGTTCTATCCATAATGCTGGTGTCGAAGTTACAGAAATCATCGATATCACTCCAATCCCTCATAACGGATGCCGTCCTCCAAAGAGAAGAAGAGTTTAATTATTTTTATTTATAGTATAACAAAGGTAGGAGGTAGATTATCGAAGGATGACCTGAATTCATAATCCCTACCTTAATTTAATTTTTTAGAAATGGCAAGATATACTGGTCCAAGTACAAAAATTGCACGTAAATTCGGTGAAGCAATTTTCGGAGAAGATAAAGCTTTTGAAAAAAGAAATTATCCTCCAGGTCAACACGGTTTAGCGAAAAGAAGAGGAAAAAAATCTGAGTACGCTATTCAGTTGATGGAAAAACAAAAAGCTAAATATACCTATGGTATTTTAGAAAAACAATTCCGTAATATGTTTAAAAAAGCATCTGCAGCTCGTGGCGTAACAGGTGAGATTTTAATCCAATTATGTGAATCTAGATTAGACAACGTTGTGTACAGAATGGGTATTGCTCCTTCGCGTCGTGCAGCGCGTCAAATCGTATCGCATAGACACATTACTGTGAATGGTGAGATCGTTAACATTCCTTCTTACCAATTAAAAGCTGGTGATAAAGTAGCTGTTCGTGAGAAATCTAAATCTTTAGAGGCTATTGAACGTTCATTGGCAAATTCGAGCGCTGTTTATGAGTGGATTACATGGAATAATGAAATTAAAGAAGGAACATTTGTAAGCGTTCCTGCTCGAATTCAAATTCCAGAAAACATTAGAGAACAGTTAATCGTAGAGTTGTACAACAAATAATAAATGACTTTCAGTCGAAATCACTATGGCAATATTTATTTTTCAAAAGCCCGATAAAGTTATCATGATCGATTCAACCGATTTTAAAGGGAAATTTGAATTTCGTCCTTTAGAACCAGGGTATGGATTGACAATCGGTAATGCATTAAGAAGAGTACTTCTATCATCGTTAGAAGGATACGCAATTACTTCAGTACGCATCGATGGCGTTGAACATGAGTTTTCTACTATTGCCGGTGTTGTTGAAGACGTAACAGAAATTATCCTTAACTTAAAACAAGTACGTTTTAAACGACAAATTGAAGATATCGATAATGAAACTGTTAGTATTTCATTTACTGGTAAAGACCAATTAACAGCTGGAGATTTCCAAAAGTTTATATCTGGATTTCAGGTGTTAAACCCTGACTTGGTAATTATGAATATGGAACCTTCTGTCACTATCAATATGGAATTAACTATTGAAAAGGGGAGAGGATATGTACCAGCTGAAGAAAACAAACGTCCCAATGCACCTATTGGAACTATTTTTACAGACTCTATTTATACGCCTGTTAAAAATGTAAAATACGCTGTTGAAAACTATCGTGTGGAACAAAAAACCGACTACGAAAAATTGATTTTCGATATCGTTACCGACGGATCCATCCATCCTAAAGATGCACTGACCGAAGCTGCTAAAACACTGATTCATCACTTTATGTTGTTTTCAGACGAAAGAATTACTTTGGAGGCAGACGAAATCGCTCAATCTGATACTTATGATGAAGAGTCTCTTCACATGAGACAGCTACTAAAAACCAAATTAGTTGACCTGGATCTTTCAGTGAGAGCTTTGAATTGTCTAAAAGCGGCTGAAGTAGATACATTAGGCGACTTGGTTACTTATAACAAAAGCGATTTAATGAAATTTAGAAACTTTGGAAAGAAATCTTTGTCTGAACTTGAAGAATTAGTTGGTGGTAAAGGTTTGACTTTCGGAATGGATCTATCAAAATACAAATTAGATAAAGAATAAATTGCTTCATATTTTGCGCTCCTAAAACGGATTGATGCAAGATGAAGTTTAAAAAACTACGTCATGAGACACGGAAAAAAAGTTAATCACCTAGGAAGACAGGTTGGACACAGAAAAGCTATGTTGGCTAATATGGCCTGTTCTTTAATTGAACACAAAAGAATCAATACTACTGTTGCCAAAGCTAAAGCTTTGAAACAATTCATTGAACCTTTGATTACTAAGTCTAAAACCGATGATACACATAATCGTCGTATCGTATTTACTTATTTAAGAAGTAAATATGCAGTTACTGAATTGTTTAGAGATGTAGCTCCAAAAGTAGGTGATCGTCCAGGTGGATACACTCGTATTATTAAATTAGGAAATCGTTTAGGAGATAACGCTGAAATGGCGATGATCGAATTGGTCGATTTTAATGAGTTGTATAACGGAAGTAAGAAAGAGACTAAGAAAGCGTCCACAAGAAGAGGTAGAAAAAAAGCAACTACTTCAACAGAAGATGCTCCGGTTGCAGAAACTGAAGTTTCTGAAACAGTTGTTGAAACTCCTGAAACTCCAACCGAGAACAAAGAAAACAATGAATAATTCGTTTTCTTTAGTATTATAATTTTAAAAGGACAAACTGTTTTTAGTTTGTCCTTTTTTTATTCCATAAAGATTAATTAATTTTAGTACTTTTGCACTACAATTTTATTACGATGAAATATACAGAGAGAGATAATGCAATCATCTTGTTAAGTGACGGAACCGTTTTTTATGGTAAGTCTGCCGGAATCAAAGGAACTACTACCGGAGAAATTTGTTTTAATACTGGAGCAACTGGTTACCAAGAAGTGTTCACTGATCCTTCTTATTTTGGTCAAATCATGTTGTCGGCGGGTGCCCATATTGGTAATTATGGCGTGCATCCCGATGAAGTCGATTCCGATGCTATTCAAATCGCAGGATTGGTATGTAAAAATTTTAGCTTTACGCATTCGAGACCAGCAGCTTCAGGATCTTTGTATGATTTTTTTGCATCAAAAAACTTAGTGGTTGTTACGGACGTTGATACACGTGCTTTGATTAGTTATATTAGAGATCACGGTGCTATGAATGCCGTTATTTCTACGGACGGAAAGTCTATCGGTGAATTGAAGGAGATTTTAGCCGGTATACCCAATATGGAAGGTTTCGAATTGGCCTCTAAAGTGTCAACAAAAGAGCCGTATTTTTTTGGCAATGAAAATGCAAGCTATAGAATTGCAGCTCTCGATTTTGGGATTAAAACAAACATACTCCGTTGCTTGGATGAGCGGGATTGCTATATAAAGGTTTTTCCTTATAATACTACGAAAGAAGAATTAGATGCTTTCAATCCCGATGCTTATTTCTTGTCAAATGGACCAGGTGATCCCAAACCCTTAAATACTGTAATCAAAGAAGTCGGAAAAATTGTCAAAGACGGTAAACCTGTTTTTGGAATTTGCCTTGGACATCAATTAATCGCACTTTCGCAGGGTATTAATAGTTACAAAATGTTTAATGGACACAGAGGAATTAATCATCCCGTGATGAATGTATTGACTGGGAAGGGTGAGATTACCTCTCAAAATCACGGTTTTGCTATAATAAGAGAAGAAGTGGAAAATCACCCTGAAGTGGAATTGACTCATTATCATCTTAACGATCATACTGTAGCCGGAATCCGTTTAAAAGATTCGCACGTTTTTTCCGTTCAATATCATCCAGAGTCTAGTCCAGGTCCAAATGATTCTAAGTACCTCTTTGATCAATTCATAACGTATATTAAAGAATATAAAAATCAATAAAATTCAAACCCTTTTAGTTGTTGACTAAAAACCTGAGTTCGATTGTTCTGTTGGATTCATGTTGCTGATTATTAGAGTTGTAAGTGATAAAAAAACAATTTTTTATAAACTTTTCAATAAACGAACCTACTTCGTCTTTTTTACTCGAAATAGCCCGCTATTTCATCCTAAAAAACGCTCGTATCTTACTCATTTATTGAAATATGAATCTCAATTTTATAATCGAACTCAGGTTAAAAGAGTTTAATGATTTACTTCAATTCGAAACTTATATTGACATGAGTTGAAATTTCAATTTCGCCTACTGCTAATGTTTGCTCTTGCATATCGGCAGTAGCTTCAAAAGCAGCTGTTTTCATATTGTAAACTCTTGGATGCATTACAGAAGATTGGTCATTAACTAATAATGCCTTACCAACGGTTTGACTCAAAGCACTTGCGTAATCTTCTGCTTTTTTCTTGGCGTCCAATACTGCCTTTGCTCTAATTTCGGATGCGTATTTTTCGGTTTCTGTCGATTTGAATTCGACACCCTGAATCGTATTTGCACCGACTTCTATCAAATCACTTATAAGATTTTCGTAATCGTCTAAATTATGGAGTGTGATACTGATGATTTGATTAGCAACAAAATAGTCTTTCTTTTGCTGATAATCTCTTGATTTATAAAGATGAACTCGTTGCGTTTGAAAATCTTTATCTTCAATTTTACTTTTTTTAATGACTTGAATCATTTTTGCAATGATTTTATCATTTTCTTCTTTAGCTTTCGAAGCGTCCGCATTTTTAATTTCTGCCCCTATGGTAATCAATGCATGGTCGGGTTTGATTTTCATAAAACTTTGACCACTTACCTGAATTTGTGGAGGTGTTTGATTGTTTTGTGTCATACCTGTAAATGATAAAAAGACCAATGGTAATAAATAAAAAAACTTCTTCATATTGCTTTGGTTTTAAGTTAACGTTGCAGCCACTTATAATGTTTTTCAATGGCTTTTATCATTTCACCTGCAATATCCTTGCCAGTTGCACCTTCGATGCCTTCTAATCCAGGTGAAGAATTTACTTCTAATAATAAAGGTCCTTTAGCTGAGCGAATTATATCGACACCAGCAACCTTTAAATTCATGGCTTTTGTTGCTTTAATTGCAATTCTTTTTTCGGCAGCGGTCACTTTAACTACAGATGCTTTTCCGCCTAAGTGGATGTTTGCACGAAATTCTCCAGGCAAGGCTTCTCTCTGCATGGCAGCTACAACTTTTCCATCCACAACAAATAAACGTAAGTCTTTTCCATTGGCTTCTTTGATAAACTCTTGAACAAGAATATTTGCGTTTAGACTCTTAAACGCATTTATTACAGATTCTGCTGCTTTTTTAGTTTCGGCTAGAACCACACCTTTTCCTTGGGTGCCTTCCAGTAGTTTGATAATCAACGGGGAACCTCCAACCATATTGATTAGGTCATTAGTGTCTAACGGTGAATTGGCAAATCCAGTAGTAGGTATGTCCACCCCATGACTCAACAATAATTGTAAGGAAAACAGTTTATCTCGAGACTGTGTAATAGATGCAGCATTGTTTAAACTATAGACTTTTAAAGACTCAAATTGACGAATAAGAGAGCATCCATAATAGGTCATACTTGGCCTAATTCTTGGGATGATGGCATCAAAATCATTTAGGATTTTACCGCCCCTGTAGTGAATCTCGGGTTGTAGTGCGTCGAGCTTCATATAACAGTGTTTCAAATTTAAAAAGTGCATTTCGTGACCGCGCAGTTCACCAGCTTCCATGATGCGAACATTGGAATACAAGTCGGGATTGCTAGCCAAAACACCGATACGAAGTCCTTTCTTCTCATTGGCTTTAGATGAGTAGTACTCTTTTAATTTTTCTGGAGTTACAATACCAAATTTAAAATGTTCATCGGGATCGACAATGAGTCTACCTGTCATAGCTTCTCTTCCTAAAAGCATTCGATAGCCCATAGAATCACGGTTTGTAAGGGTGAGTTCAATGGTCCATTTGTGATCACCCAAAGATATTTCGGTGTTGATCACGTATCGGCTTTCTCGAGTTCCAGTAGAACTTTTAATGATACGTCGATCAATGACTTTAGCTTCGCAGCTAATAGCGCTTTTTCCAGTTCTTTGAATGGGATGAATGTTAAATTTCACCCAAGCTTCTCCGTCTTTTTCAAACGGAGTGATTTGTTCGGCATGCAAAGCAGATGTTTTGGCTCCTGAATCTACGCGTACCTTTATCGCAGGTACTTTTAATTGAGGCAATGAACACCATTCCTCACTTCCGACAATAACTTTCTGAATCATAAAATATCAAACATTTTTTCAAGGTCTAAATTAGATAAAAATACCATAGCTTTTGATTTTGAGGTTAAATAAAATATTCACAGCCGTCCGAAAGTTTTTTAAAACAGTAAAAAAAACTTTTTAATCTCCCTGTTTACAGGGGTAGACTCATTGTATGCTGGAATTATCTCTATCAAAAAGTGTTTTTTGTGGCGGTTTTTTAACTTTTTTCACCACGGGTTTTAGCTCGTTGCAGATGTAATCAAGAGTAAGGTAGTGCATTAAACAGATTCTTACTTTCTCACAAAAATTACTAAAAGCTGTCTTTGTGTCGCAATAAAACTGTTTAATGAGTTCTAACAAAAGATAGCTTATCAAAGCGACATAAATTTGTGATTTCACTGCATTTTCACTTGTTCCAAGAAAAGTTTTGATTTGCAGATTTTGTTTCATTGTTTTGAAAAAAAGTTCAATATCCCAACACTTTTTATATAGGCGTAAGTTCAATTAGTAAATACGACACTTTTGGTTTATTTGTATTTTTGGAACGCCTGAACAATGCCCTATTTGAAAAAAGTTGAGATGTTTTTCGAAGTAAAGCATTCTCAAGCACTTTTTATAATAAAGTTTCGGATGGTTGTGAAAAAATAAAATGTTTGCTAAAAAAATTAACAAATATTTTGGTTGCTATTTGTTTAAGACATATATTTGGTTTTTTAACATTTATTTTAACATGAAAAGATTATTACTTGTACTCACATTTTTAGCTACCTTCACTTGTTGGGCGGTTGAATACCGTGCTTGTGAAATTACTTATGAGGACGGCAGTAAAGAGACCGTAGAGGTACAATTTCCGTTTGCGAACGACAACCCCAATTTAAGAATTAAACGAAACGGTGAACGTGGTAATATCGATAAAGATTTGATAAAATTTTTTACCTTAAAACTCAACAACGGTGAAAGCAAATATTTGTTTATGGGGGGTAGAGAATTTTCTAAAAATAAAAAAAAGAGAAGAAAAGTATTCACGCTGGTTGAAGAAGTGAATGAAGAAACCGGAATTATTATCGGAAACCTCGGCTTGTCTTTCGATGTGGCTAGAGATAGACGTTCTGATAAGGAAATTATCATTTTTACATACATTCAAATGTATCGCAACTATTCTTTCAGTAAAATAAACGAAGAAACTTTTTACACTATGTTTGTTTTTCCATCTGGGGGAGGTATCAGGGTAGGCACCAAGAAATATTATAAAAAAACCATTTCAAAATACCAAAAAGAGCTTTTTCCTGAATGCCCCGACATCACTGACCGCATTGATTATAAAAGTATGAAAGAAAAGGCTCTTATGGCTGTCATTGACGCTTATAAAGAATGTCTAAACTAACATCAAATATCAATCAAATGAAAAAAACATTATTATCACTACTTATCCTTATTGGATGGTCTAATCACTCTAACGCACAAATGTATCACGGCAGTGGGTTTCTGTGCCTTGACTGTTACTCAAACATCGAAGTTGGTGCTAATTTATCAATGTTCTCTGGGATGAATAACCCTGAACCCAAGGTCGGTTTTTCTATCACAATTGGTAGTTATAAAGAAATCAACGAACGTATTTATCTTAAATTTGGACCATCATTTAGTCAATATAAAGTTGGGTTTGACAAAGAAAGTGTAGACGATTTAGTCATCTACACAATAGCCGGTAATGTGGGTGTTCATTATCTAAAACAAAGAGATTACCAATTTTTTGGCGGAGTAAACGTAGAAGCTAATATAGATAAAGGTTGGATGAGTCATAACGATACCCATCTCTACGACATAGAATTCTTAACCTACAGTTTGTATGCCGGAGGAGGTTTAATCTTTGCCGAAAGAATAGAACTGAGTGCGAAGTACAACTTTGGACTTAAGAGTATTGTTGATAATCCTAGTAACAACTGGAAGAGAAACTACTTTTCCCTGACCCTTGGCTATACTTTTTTGTAAATTTGAAATCTAAAAAAGTGTGTTAGTCAGCAGATTAACACACTTTTTTACTTCATACCACCATGTTTTTTCAACTATTTCTACTTGTAAAATAACAAGATTAGGACGCAGTGGGTATGCAAATAAAAATTACAGTTTAAGTTAAGCGACATTTTTGTGATATTGATTTTGATTATTAAACTCTTCTATTGTTTTGTAATTCAATGCATGATGCCTTCTTTTTTCATACGTCAAAAATAAGATTTTATGCTTAACTTTAACTGGAAGCTAAGTTAGTATATCCTGTTTTTAGTTGTTTATGGTTTCCAAATCATTGCATCACTAACTTTGGATCACTACCTAACTTTCTCAAAAACCATATTTTTCCAATACAGTTTATTATTTTTGATTTTAATAAAATCACCGTCAAAATATTTCAAATATAAGTTGCAAGGGTCAAAATCTACTATCTCAAACTCAAAGCTATTATATTCATATTTTAATGATGAAAAATCATATTGAAAAATCAAAATTCTCAACTGATTACTAAAAGATAGGCTGATTCCATCATCAGATAAAATAATATTTTCATTTCTAGGATAAGCATATAAAGTAGTTAATGATGCCCAAACTTTTGGTACTTTGAATTCTATTTTGTTTTCTTGTATTTTGACATTATCATATATACTACTAAATATAAAGTTATTGTAATCTAAGGGATCAAAATTTGAAATATTAATAGTAATCGATAAGGAATCTTTCAACTCCTCTTTGTATTCTGATTTTATTAATTTTGATTTGAAAAATTCAGGAGGTAAAGAATTCAGTTTATAGTAAAACTTTTCTTCTTTTTTAATAACTCCTTTTGCTTGCAATAGACAAAATGACTTTCGTCTTTCATATAGGAATTCTTCAATATCGTGCTTATGATTTAATTCAAAAGTATCTCCTTCAATTTTAAATTCGTATAAATCACTTCGATAAACTTCTTGAGCAAATGATTTGAAACATATACAAAATACTATAAATATAAAATAGTTTTTCATTTTTCCTATTCTTTTAAAAAAGCTTCAATAAATGGATACATGGGCTCTCCGTTTGAGTGCCGTTTATTTCTGTTAATTTTAGCGGCATCTATATCTTTTATAAAGTCTACATTTCGCATGCCTACACTACTATTACCTCCATAAGCGGCTTGAATTTTATATGCTTGAACTTCGTAAAAAGAAGCTTCTTGAAGAGAGCGACCACCATTTTTTAATCTATTAAAACCATCTTTAGGTGTGAATCTAAGTCCTCTCCCTTGTTCTAAATACTGCCCAATATGCCTAATTTCATGTAAATATTCCTCAGTATTACTTCCTTGAATATAAACTTTATTATCAATACCATGAACAAATGCATTAGTAGCTGTTGAAGAAAGGCTTTCTAACTTGTATCCCCTCGAATCTTTTTCTATCAATTCTATATCTGTTAGCGATTGATTTAACAATTCTATTCTTTCGTTAAAATCACTAATTTTAGCATTTATTGAATTTATTTCTTTTTCCTTGGTTGTAGTCGTTAGAG
>Ga0209075_1000805_pt1 | contig 30163 bp, 28 predicted proteins | sample Stecom2011_FD_187523 | JGI IMG/M metagenome (GOLD analysis project Ga0209075, IMG submission 187523) | Agricultural soil microbial communities from Utah to study Nitrogen management - Steer compost 2011 (SPAdes) (version 2) | ecosystem: Environmental > Terrestrial > Soil > Agricultural land...
TGACGTCCTCCTGGACGCTTGGATTCTTCAGTGATTACGTACGCGCTAAAACCCGGGATGGCGGTGAAAACTTGCCACGGATCCCAGCGCAACGCTTCGGGGGCGATCTGCGTTACCAAGCTGATACGTGGGAAAGTACCCTCAGTTACACGTGGTATAACAAACAAACCCGCATTAGCTATGGCGAAAGTCTAACCGACAGTTTTGGGATGCTAAATGCCCAAGTAAACTGGTTCCCAACCGTATTGGCAAACCAAAATATAAGCATCTATATCAAAGCTGAAAACCTAACTGATGAGCTCGGCTTCGTCCACAGCTCATTTTTGAAAGAGCAAGCGCCGATGCGCGGTCGCAATCTGAGTATTGGTATACGCGGCGAATTCTAGCGCACGGTCCGTGCGCTTTATCGCAGCCACTAAAGTATTAACTTGAGCTTTGATAAACTACGAGTGTTTCATTTATCAACAAGGTCAAGTCACTATGGTTTTTTACCGTCTTTTGCATGCTCTTATCGGGCTGGTTGCGCTGGCTATGATGGGAACATTCGTGGTACCAATGACGGCAAATGCCACGCAGAATCCAGCTACGCTCACCATTGAGCGGATATTTTCAGCACCAGCGTTAACCACCGCCGCGCCACAACAAATTAAATTTGCCCCATCGGGGCATCAAATCAGCTACCTCAAAGGTTCAGCGGATGCCCCGAACGTGCAAGATTTATGGCTATACGACGTGCGGCAAGACACCCATACCTTGATTGTTGCGGCTGCGAGTTTAATCGATTTTGAGCAGCCGCTTGCCGCCGAAGAAAAAGCCCGGCGTGAGCGCCTGCGCATCAGCTCGCGCGGCATCATTGATTATTTCTGGTCACCCACGGGTGATGCGCTATTGCTGCCAATTCGTGGCACTTTGTACTTGTACGATTTGACCAATAATCAGGTTCGCCAATTAACAGACGGTGCTATCGCAGCCACCGATGCTCGGTTTTCTCCCCAAGGTAACTTTGTCAGTTATGTGCATGACTACGATCTCTACGTCATTGCACTGCACACTGGGCTCACCTATCGCGTCACTCAGCGTCAAAGCTCAACTGAACAGTACGCTACCGCAGAGTTTGTCGCGCAAGAAGAAATGAAACGCATGACCGGCTACTGGTGGAGTCCAGATGAAAGCACTCTCGCACTCACCCGCATCGATTTAAGCCCCGTTGCTATGCAACGCCGGGTCGATGTGTATGGTGACCGGACTGAACTAGTCGAGCAACATTATCCAGCAGCTGGCACCAATAACGTTGCTATCGACCTCGGGTGGTTGCGCATTGCGGAGGTAATGCGTGAACCCAAGGATGACGACGAACACGCTGATCAAGCACCTAAGATACACTGGCTACAACTTATGCAACGCCACGAGCAGGGCTATCTCGCGCGGGTTAAATGGTTGCCCGATAGCCAAAGTATTAGCTACCAATGGCAAAATCGTAGCCAGAATAAATTAACCCTGTGGCAATATCCCCTCGTGCAAGGTGAACCACGGGTGCTGATTGAAGAAACCAGCACCACCTGGGTCAATTTGCATGACGATTTGCACTTTATGAATGATAGTCGCCACTTTATTTGGGCATCTGAACGTAGCGGTTACAAGCATCTCTACTTGTATCGCACAGACGGCAGCCTCATTCGGCAGTTAACCTCAGGTGACTGGATGATTGATCATCTCAACTTCGTCGATGAAATTACAGGGGTAATTTATTTCAGTGGGCGCCGCCAATCGCCACTGGAACGCCACTTATACCGCGCCAGTTTAAATACCAGTGCACCAGGTCAACCTAGCCAACTCAGCACTCGTGCTGGAATGCACACCATTGTGTTTGCTGGTGATGGGCGCAGCTACATTGATTATTTCTCCAGTACCCGACAGCCACCACAGGTCAGCTTGCACGGCCCCACCGGTGAACGCATCACTTGGATCCATGAAAACCGTATCGATCAGCACCATCCATTACAACCCTATATGGCGAACTGGAGCTATCCAGAATTCGGGCAGCTCAAAGCTGATGATGGCCAAACCTTACATTACCAAGTGTACAAGCCCAATCCATTAGCTGATAACCAGCGCTATCCTGCCATTGTTATGGTGTATGGCGGACCACGGGCGCAACGGGTGACAAATAGTTGGGGTGATTACTTCACCCAATACTTGGTACAACAAGGTTATGTGGTGTTTAAATTAGATAACCGTGGCAGTGGTAATCGTGGCCGCCAGTTTGAAAACCCGATCTATCGTCAAATGGCATCGGTGGAAGTGGCTGATCAGCGCGTCGGCGTACAATGGTTAGCCCAACAACCTTATGTGAATGCCAATAAGATAGGGGTATTCGGTCATAGTTATGGTGGCTACATGGCACTTCACCTGATCATGCGAGCACCTGACTTATTCCACGCTGCCGTTGCCGGAGCGCCAGTAACCGACTGGGCCTTATACGACACCCATTACACCGAGCGCTATATGGGAACCCCGCAAGATAACGAAGCTGGCTACCGCCAAGCGAACGTGCTCACCTACGCCGACCAATTGCAGCGTCCGTTACTGGTCTATCATGGCATGGCTGACGACAACGTGTTGTTTACTCATACGGCTAAGTTAGCACATCGATTGCAACAATCGCTGAAGCCGTTTGAAATGATGGCCTACCCCGGCGAAGCCCACGGTATCTATGGGCGCGAGCCGAATATCCATCGCTACAAACTCATCGCGGACTTCTTTGATCGCCATTTACGGTAACGCCGCGAACAAGCTATACTAAGCGCATCATCACCCATCAAGAGGATTTCAGATGCGCTTTTTATCTCGTCGCTTAGTCATGCCCAACGACCTCAATTTTGCTGGCTCATTGTTCGGTGGCCGTATTTTGGAATGGATTGACGAAGAAGCCTATATCTTTGCGGCGTGCCAATTAGGCCACAAAAGCTTGGTGACCAAACACATTGGTGCGATTGCATTTGAAACATCGGCTTATCAAGGCGATGTGGTTGAATTCGGACTGGAAGTTAAAGCGGTAGGTACTACGTCCATTATCGTGACATGTGTCGTACGGAATAAACAAACCAAACAAAACATATGTGTGGCGGACGATATCGTGTTTGTTCATATCGACCCAGAAACACGCACGCCACAACCACACGGCAAAACGAAAGCGCAGCTCGACGCTATGCCGATTACTGCGCCATAACCAATTAACGCTGCAAGTAGCGACCCGCAAAACAGGTCACAGGTGTGGCGGTTGGCTTACCATGTTGCCAATCGCCGCCTTCTACTCCACTACCAGCAATATCTACATGCACGTAAGGTAGCGGCTGCTCGCTATTTTGACCGTGCTTATCAAGGCCTGCCGCAATCATCAAGAACGCCATGGGGAACTGGTGCCCACGTTTAGTGGTGGCCGAAGGTCCGGTGTTGCTCGATAAGGTATCATCGGCTTTAGTCCGCGGCCGTACCATCTCAAAATCTTCCCGCCGCAACCAAGAAATTTCCGCCGGATCACCGTACTGCTCACCCGCTTCCCACAATTGCTCGGCAACCTGATCTGCGCGTGCTGGACCGTTAGGAACTAACGCTGTATATGGCCCTTTCGCTAACGCCGCGTGGCCAGTTAAGGTGGCGACGCTAAACAGCTGCGGACGTGGGTATTGGCTCGCTGCCACCCGCAAATGTGACAGCAAATCAGCCAGCACTAACCGGCCTTCAGCATCAGTATTACCAATACGTACGCGAACACCACTATGGCCAGTAACAATTTCATCAGAAACAAACGCATCAGCACCAATACTGTTACGGACTAAGCCAAGTTCAGCGACCACGCTCACAGTATCTGGGCGCAGTTCCGCAACGGTTTTCACAAAGCCTGCCACACCTGCAGCACCACCTTTATCACGGCTCATACCAGCCATGTGGCCACCGGTTTTCACATCAGCACCACCGGTATCGTAAACCACCCCTTTGCCGGCCAGCAGTAAGGTTTGCTCTGCAGCTGGAGCTTTATACTCTAACCGCACAACACAAGGTTGGTGACGCTCCACATTGATTGACGCTCGGGCGACGGCCATAAACAGCGGGTATTCGTGCTGCAGTTGTTGTAGGTCATCAATCACAGTGACTTTCACCGGAGTGTGCGCAAATGTTTGTTGGCAATACTCAGCGAACCGCCGCGGCGCCATACGCTCAGGCTCAGTACCAGCTAAATCACGAGCGACCCGTTTGCCTGCTTCGACTGCTTGCAGCCAATCGTCGTCTAGCGCACCAATCATGCCCACCGTAGTGACCGTTTCCAAGGTGTCATCACCATGGAATTCACGGGCTTCTAATGGTTCATAGAGGGCTTGGCAAATGCCCCAGTATGCAACGGCTTCTGCTTGGTTGTACCGCTCGTCATTCGGGATGCCAAACAACACGACCAAGGGTGCTGTGGCACCCGCTTGTTGCACGATACGTGCAGCTGCACCAGCAGCATCACCCAGCGCACGGACGTCAGCATAATCCTGCACTAAAGAACCTGTTGGCGCTAACATTAACCGACCTCCAGCAACATCTGCTGGTACTAATAAAGGCTCTTGACCCACGCGTTTATCAAGCCGCTTAGCTTGTGCCACAAACTCACTGAAATCTTCGGGTACTGGTCGACTAAAGTCGCCTAATAAAATCACCGCATCAAAATCTTCACTGGCTGTTGCAGCGTAACTTTCAAATACTTTAACCGTTGGAAATGCCATAATTACCTCAATTATTTAATCTGTCATAGAGCGTTTATAGCCGCCGCCACGTGGTGCCTTGAGCACCATCTTCTAACTCTACATTCATGGCTTTTAACGCATCACGAGCAGCGTCAGCACGCGCCCAATCTTTGGCTGCACGCGCTTCTTGGCGCTCCTGAATTAAGGCTTCAATCTTAGCAACATCTGCCCCGTCACCTTGTAAAAATGCTTTAGGCTGCTGCGTTAATAAGCCTAATAACTGTCCGAGCTGACGCAATTGTGCAGCATACGCAATGGCTTTTTGCGGTTCACTGGTGCTGGTACGATTCACTTCCCGCGCCAACTCAAATAATACCGATAACGCTTCCGGCACATTGAAATCATCATCCATGGCCGCATTAAAGCGTGTCACATACTCGGCCGTCAGTTCTTCGTGGACCGGCCCTTCAGGAATATCTCGTAAGGCCGTATACAACCGCTCCAAACTCGCCCGAGCTTGCGCAAGATTCTCTTTAGAATAGTTCAATTGCGAACGATAGTGGCTCGATAGCAGAAAATAACGTACCGTCTCGGCGTCATATTCAGCTAGCACATCGCGGATCGTAAAGAAGTTTCCGAGTGACTTCGACATCTTCTCTTCATCCACTTGCACCATACCACTATGCATCCAGTAATTCACATACTGGCTTTGGTTAGCACAACAACTTTGCGCCACCTCATTTTCATGATGGGGGAAAATCAAATCAGAACCACCACCGTGAATATCAAAGTTCTCTCCCAAGTGACGTTTGTTCATGGCTGAACACTCAATGTGCCAGCCTGGTCGACCATCCCCCCAAGGTGACGGCCAACTTGGCTCACCGGGCTTAGCTTGCTTCCACAACACAAAATCCAATGGATCTTGCTTATGTTCATCAACATCAACCCGGGCGCCGGCTTGCAGTTGGCTCAGATCTTGGCCACTAAGGCGCCCATAAGCAGGGAAGGTACTAACGTCAAACAATACATCACCATTACTAGCCACATAGGCGTGCCCTTGTGCCAGCAGACTTTCAATCATGGTAATAATATCACCCATATGCCCCGTCACCGTTGGTTCAATATCAGGACGGAGTAGATTCAATGCATCAAAATCTTCGTGCATTGCACGGGTATACTGCTCGGTGATCGCATCAATGGACGCATTCCGCTCAGCTGCGCGTCGAATAATTTTGTCATCTACGTCCGTAATGTTGCGCACATATTTAACTTGATAGCCGCGTGAGCGTAAATAACGGACAACCACATCAAATGCGACATAGGTTCGCGCATGACCAATATGACAGTAGTCGTAAATGGTTACTCCGCACACATACAGTTTCACGACTCCTGGCGTGATCGGTCGAAACTCTTCTTTTTGGCGGGTTAACGTATTATAAATCTTCAACATGCACTGTCGCTCCTGGGTTACTGCATGGCCATACGAATTCAATTGCTCAATATGATAACGCAAGGTACGCCTTCGCAACAAACAATGCTAAACTTACGCGCGAAATTAATCTGTAAACAATGGAGTCAAGCAATGCAGGTTATCCTACATACCAACCATGGCGATATCACGATCAAGTTATTTGCCGAGCAAGCCCCTAAAACAGTCGCCAACTTTGTTAATTATGTGCGCGAAGGATTTTACGATGACACGTTATTTCATCGGGTTATTCGTGGCTTTATGATTCAAGGCGGTGGTTTTAATTTAGAAATGGTGCAAAAGCCAACACTCCCGGCGATTGACAATGAAGCCAACAATGGCCTTGCCAATAACCGTGGTACCGTTGCCATGGCACGGACACAAGATCCACACTCAGCAACGGCACAATTTTTTATCAACGTGGCTGACAACGATTTCCTGAACTTCCGTAACGAAAGCATCGGTGGCTGGGGCTACTGCGTATTTGGTGAAGTCGTTGAAGGTATGGACGTCGTCACCGCCATTGAAAATGTCCGCACCAGCCATGCTGGCTTCCACCAAGATGTGCCCGTCGAGGACGTCATTATCAAAAGCGCTACGCTGGTGGAATAATTGATGGCCACCTGGTTCATTGCTGACCTCCATTTAAGCCCAGTGCGCCCGGATATCACCGCACTATTTCAGCATTTTCTGACTCACCAAGCCCGCAATGCCGAAGCGTTGTATATTCTGGGGGATTTATTCGACGCTTGGATTGGTGACGATGATACCAGTGACTTTGCCAGCACCATTCAAACCGCACTGCGGCAATTAACGCAACAGGGTGTGCCGGTCTATTTTATGGCCGGCAACCGTGATTTCTTGATTGGCCCGCAATTTGCCCAGCAAACCGGCGTTCAGCTACTGACCGAACCTACCATTATTGATTTATACGGCACGCCAACCTTGTTATTACATGGCGATACCTTGTGCACCGATGATGTTGGTTACCAGCGCTTTCGAAAAATCATTCGTAACCCCAGCCTACAACGATGCTTACTCGCACTCCCATTATCAATGCGAATGTGGATAGCCAAACGCCTGCGCGCAGCCAGCAAAACTCAACAGCCACTCACCCAACAGCAATTGGCCATTATGGATGTAAATACTGATACTGTTGCGGAAACCTTTATGGCCCACCAGGTCACGCAGATGATCCATGGGCATACCCATCGTCCGGCGATTCACCAACACCTGCTCGCCAATGGGCAAACCGCCGAACGTATTGTCGTCGGTGATTGGTATACGCAAGGGAGTATGTTAGTGGTCACTCCTACCAGCCGGGAACTGCAAACTCAGCCGTTGCAATAGGTACTGGACCACTGTGGAAGCGAAACTCATCATCGCAGCCAAGGATTAAATTGGCTTCAATAACTCCGAATTCACGGATGCGAGCACGAATACAAGTACCTGCCACCTGCTCAGCCAACCGAATATAGTCCTCAAAATGACGCGCTTCAGAACGCAATAAACTCCGATAGAATTTTGCCAAGCGCGGTTCCATATAAGGTGCCAATGCAGCAAATCGCTCGCACGAACGGGCTTCGATATAGGCACCACAAATTAATTTATCAACTAAGGTCGCGGGTTCATAGGTTCGCACATGATGTAATAAACCACGCGCATAACGGCTCGAGGTAATATTGGTATACTCGATATCAAGCTCATCCATAATTTCAAGCACTTGATAAAAATGATGCAATTCTTCCTTAATTAGTAACACCATTTTATCGATCAATTCTTGGCTATAGGGAGTGTGCCGCTGCGGTAACATGGTTTTCGTCAACTTGGCATGATCTGCCAAATCACGCCAGTTTCCGTGCTTACGATAAACAAAGTCCTCATAGGGCTTGAGCCACGCCAGCAGAGCATCACCGCTTTCGGCATCAACAGCATAACGACGGATCAACAACATTGCCGACTGTGCCGCTTTGAGCTCACAAATCAAATGATCAATGAGCAACACCGGTAAATTCTCCGGTTGCCGCGCAGCATGAATCCATGCCGCCGGTGTTTCACAGTGCAGAAATTGCCGAATCGGTAGTAATAATGTGTCCATTCGTTAATCTCATTCAGATCCAATCAAGGCCAATACACTTACATTTATTATGGTTATAACCCATAAAACTGCTTGACTATGTTGAAAAACCGACCAATATTGATGGTAAGGCGCATCGACAAGCGTCCGTAATAATAATTGGGATAGCAGTACCAAACAGACAACAACAGAAGTTGAGGTTCATTATGATTTTAAATCACATTTGGGGGCTCTTCGCTCATCCCGTTGACGAATGGAAGGCAATCGATCAACGCCATGAAAGCATCCGGTTTGCGCTCAGCCATATACTCATTGTAGCGCTGCTGCCCTGTGCTGCAGCTTACTACGCATCGGTTCATTTAGGCTGGAGTGTCGGCACTGGTGATGCCACCTTTTTAACCGAGTCCAGCGCACTCGTCATGGCTATTGCCATGTACGCAGCCATGATTGTTGGCACCTTTGCACTCGCTTACTTAGTGCATTGGATGGCAAAAACCTTTGGCGCCGAACCAACCTTCACGCAATCGCTTGAGCTAGCAGCCTATACTGCGACACCTGTTATGTTATCTGGTATTGCAGCATTGTACCCAGAATTGTGGTTTATCACTATGGCATTCTTAGCCGGTGTTGCCTACTCGGTTTATCTGCTCTATGCAGGCGTCCCGATTTTGATGCATATTCCAGAAGAGCGCGGCTTTATCTATGCGTCTTCTGTTGTCACTGCCGGGTTAATCATGATGGTCATACTCATGGTAACCTGTGCCATTATCTGGACCAATGGTTTCGGCCCAGAGTATATGTAATTTAATATCCTCTCGTTTATGCCTAAGCCCAGCAACCGCTGGGCTTATTTCATGGCAATCACGGTGCATCTCAACGCCTAAGGGCTACTGTTAAAGCGATTTTTCTGCTAGGCTTAGCGCGTTTTTAACGAACCACCATAGCGTTTTAAAAGAAAGTGGTATCTGTATTCGCAAGGAACTGTTATGTCCAACAACAATAAACTTGAAGACAAAAAAAAGCTTAGCCTAACAGCTCGTATCGTTATCGGCATGGTTGCTGGGATGCTCCTAGGTGGCTTTTTGAATCTTGTATTTCCCGACAACGCCTTTGTTGAAGCTTATTTGAGCCAAGGATTATTTTACGTTGTTGGCCAGATTTTTATCTCTTCTCTCCAAATGCTCGTCGTGCCATTAGTATTTGTATCCTTAGTGTTGGGTACGTGCTCACTCAGTGACCCGAGTAAATTAGGCCGCTTGGGGGGCAAAGCCGTTGGGCTATATTTAATCACCACTGCCTTGGCCATCGCATTTGCGATTTTTATGGCAGTGATTGTTAAGCCAGGGAGCGGAATTCAACTTACCTCTGAGGCTGTCTACCAACCTAACACCGCGCCATCACTTGCCCAAGTCATTATTGATTTATTTCCCACCAACCCCTTTGAAGCCTTCGCTAACGGCAATATGCTGCAAGTGATTGTGTTCTCATTGCTGTTCGGGATTGCGATGGCCTTTGTGGGAAAACCGGGCTTACGCACCAAAGCTTTGTTTGAAGATTTTAATGAAATTATTCTAAAGCTCGTGCTTATTTTGATGCATGTTGCACCCTACGGGGTATTTGCACTCATGGCGAAATTATTCGCCGAAACTTCGTTTGGTACCATCTATACGCTTGGCAAATATTTTCTTGTCGTGTTGATCACCTTGATCATTCACGGCCTTGTAGTGTACTCAGTGCTGTTAAAGTCGTTAACTGGTTTGAGCCCAGTCGTGTTTTTGAAAAAAATGCGGGAAGTGCAGATATTTGCCTTTAGTACATCAAGTTCAAACGCCACTATGCCAGTCACCCTAGAGACAGTGACCAAGCGTCTTGGTGTACATAATAGCGTGGGTTCGTTTACTGTGCCGTTAGGTGCCACCATCAATATGGATGGTACGGCAATCATGCAAGGTGTCGCGACGGTATTTATTGCCCAAGTGTTTTTGGTTGATCTCTCGCTGATGGATTACTTAACCGTCATCATGACCGCAACTTTGGCATCCATTGGTACGGCAGGTGTGCCGGGCGTAGGTATGATTATGCTGGCTATGGTGCTAAACCAAGTTGGGCTACCCGTTGAAGGTATTGGTCTCATTATCGGTGTGGATCGATTGCTTGATATGACCCGTACTGCAGTAAACGTCACTGGGGATGCAATGGTATCGGTAGTGGTCGCTAAGAGTGAAGGTGAGTTTGATGAAGCAACCTACCTTGACCCAAATGCTGGCCTCACCATGAGAGATAATTAAACCCTGACCCACAAGGCAATGGTAAAACATTGCCTTGTGTCGTTTCCCCTAGGGTTGTTTGTGCATAAAGTTCGTTAAAGCTTGCAGCGTCGCTACCGCATGCCGACCAACCCGCTCACCTAAGTTTTTCTTCTGAATATAGCGTACCAAAAACATATCATGGCTTTCCCGACGGGCAAGTAGCCATGCATCACTGGTACCAATGGAATCCACTAAGCCATACTCTATCGCTTCTTGTGCCGTCCAATATTCGCCCGTAGCCACCTTATTGAGGTCTAGATTCGGTCGATAACGTTGCACATGGGTCTTAAACTGGCGGTGAATACTTTCTAACTCTTCCTTAAACTTCCGCCGACCTTCATCGGTATTCTCGCCAAACACCGAAATCGTTCGCTTGTATTCACCCGCGGTGATCTGTTCATAATCTACATCGTGCTTTTTCAACCAGCGATGAAAGTTTGGTAGCTGTGCAATGACGCCGATCGAGCCAATAAACGCAAAAGGAGCTGCTTGGATATGATTGCCCACGACCGCCATCATATAACCACCACTTGCGGCAACTTTATCGACGCTAACGATCACCTCTAATTCAGCATCACGCAGACGCGCTAACTGAGCGGCGCCTAGCCCATAACCATCGACTGCACCACCAGGGCTTTCCAGTCGTACAAACACCTGCTCGCCTGGCTCTGCTACCGCCACAATCGCATTCACTTCACGCCGTAATGATTCCACTTCATTCGCGTCCACCCCACCTTTAAAGTCAATCACGAAAATTCGTTTTCTGGGGCTTTCTTTGGCTAACTGTTTTTGTTGTTGCTTTAACGATTTTTGCGCCTTTTTACGTTGCTTTTTATCCAGCAACTCTAGCCGTAACCGCTCTACACCATCGCGCAAATCATCGGATAACCGATCAATGACTAATTCACCTTTGCGCACTTTTTGACGTTGGCTAACCTGCACCAGAAAGCCGGCAATAAACATGACCGCGAACACCACAATACCCGCTTTCAGCACAAAGGCAGCGAGCTCGTACATCATTTCCATCATCATTCTTCTCCACAAAAAAAGGCCGACGATGCGGCCTTTTTGATCATAGCATTTTCCTGCGCGTTACTGTTTAACAACAGCAGGGTTTTGCACTGGGATAACAGTGTTATCCGTTGCAAACCAGAATGCAGTTTGCGTTTGCATTTCTTGAGTTGCCGCAGGTGATGCAGCAGGATTCACGATTGAACCGTGATCACCAGCAATGAAACGTACCGCGCCTGAAACTGGGGTGCCATCAGATGAGGCATAAGTTTCAGCGATAGCTTGGAGCTTCAATGCTGCAATCAGCGGCTCAGTACCAGCCAATGGTTTGTTTGGTACCGTGTTTGGAATGACCTGGTCAGGTAAGTTTGCCGCACCGTCACCCACCACTTCGATTAAGTGAACTGGGCTACCGGTCGCCACCACTGTGCTCGCGTAGTTGATTGGATCTGCTGAATCCACCACGGTTTGCGCAGCAAATGCAAATTGCTCAAATACTGCACTAATCGCCGCTTGCTGTGCATCACTGAGGCTATCCCAGAACTCGTCATACACCGCAATCATCACCGCTTGGAACGCTGGGTCATTTGGACCAACCTCTTGTGCTGCAGCCGCACTGTTAACAGCCGCCGCAAACTGTTCGTTTTGGCTATACAGTAGCTGGCTCTTGATCACCGGACCAAACGAACCAGACTCTAACAAGAAGTTCGCGATGCTACCGCCTGGTGCCATGAACGAACTACCATTCACTGCAAACAAGGCGCTTGCTGGTGCTAATGGGCCGTCCATTGGAGTATTAGCAACGGCAGTAAACGCAGTACCTGCAATCGCACCTAATGAGTGACCAGCGAAGTAAACACGGCTTGAATCAATTGGCGCATTAGTCGCATTCAATGCCAAGCGTAGGCCTAACAAGTCAGTGACTGATTGGCGCAGGTTATCACGGGTCGTTAACAAGCTACCCAAGTTCATGTACGCAGTTGCTGGGCCTTTACCAGAGGTTGCGTTGATTGGGCCGAAACCACGGTCACCGTGCAACGGATGGTCAATCGCAACAGTAGCAACACCGTTCAGCGCCATCATACCTGCTAATGCAAGTACGGTTTCCTTATAGGCGGTGATACCGTGTTGGAAAATCGCCACCGGCCAGCCATTTTCAGGCATTTCGATGGGCTCCATACCTTGCAAGCCACGTACCGCGTTAACCGTTGACAAATCTGGTACAGTCATGACCGCATTAATAGTCACTTGGCCTTGTACCGCAGGGACTGGGTTATACTTGGTCACGTGACGTTCTTCGTCCACACCAGGGAAGTCCATCGCCGCGATTGCTTCCGGCGTGTTTGCTTGTAAACACGCTTGAACCCAAGCAGGAACAAAGGTTGCTGCACCACCAGTTAACCAAGCTGGGTTAATTGATGGCGTATTCATCGGGTCAATAGCGCCCGCTTGAATCGCACCTAATACTGCTACGCCGCTATCACACTTCGCCATCCAACGCCCTTCTAACGGCGCAGTTGGATTTTCCTCAGTGGGTAATGGTGAGAAGTATGGGAGGGTGACTTGACCGCCATAGACTTGTGCAGTGCTTGCCAGCGCATAAGCTGGATTCGTCGGGTCATTAGGTAGCATACCCGCTTGCACCAATGCTTGGGCAGCGTTGTAACCTAATGGCATCACTCCTAATGAAGGCGATGGCGTACCCACTGCCGCGGTGGCAGAGAATTGCATCGCTAACATGGTTTTGACCATGTGGAACGCATCAGCGGTAGACTGCGTAGTAAAGCTTGACGCATAAATCACTGAATCAGGGTCGACACCCGCCGCAGCAAGAGCCGCCTCATGACTATTGATTAGACCTTGCAGGCTTAATGCTGCTGGATCATTAGAGACTGGGTTAGTCGCTACCGGGCGCTTCATCAAACCATAAGTTTGTGATGGCTTCACCGTACGGTTTAGCGAGTCACGGATATTATCTGTGAGTACCGCTAAATAACCTGTCTTCGCTTTAAATGGCTTCAGCGGGATTACCGCAACGCTATTGGCACCGGTTGCCTTGACGATAAAGTCCTCACCGTGCACCAGCTCGGCTGCCACTGCGCAAGTCACTGCTGGACTTGCTGCATTCAAGCACGCCTCACTCACATCGCTACCACCCATGATGGTCTCAAACAGGCGAATTGAGCCCGGCGCTTCTAATGATGCGGAAGTCACCGTGACGGCTTTGCCGTTGGCATCAACTGGTAGTGAGAAATTAAAGGTTAGGGTTGAATGCGTACCCCAGCCATCGAGACCATTAATCGCAACCTGCGGGTTACCGCCATCGGTTGGATCAGCGACAGGTAAGTTTAATGTCCCGTCAACACTACCGCTAAGCAGAATGTTGCTCGGAACAGGTACTTGGCCATTAGAAGGATCAAATACCACTCGTGTGGCTGATACCTGATATTCTTCTTTGACCGATTCAGGCGCATCGTCACCGCCGCCACAGCCGACAAGGCTAAGTGCGCTACCGATTGCAGTTACAAGCAAGAGTTTTTTCATGAGACTTCCCCAATCCTTGTTCGTGTTGTTATGTTATAAGCACCTGCAGGATGCTGTTGTTCATTTTGTCTATCATCGCCTTTTTATACTGGTACGACAAGATGTTTTAGATAACAAAATTTTATACACTGTCTTAGCCTAAGTTGAAAGTATTTCTCTATAATTTGTTACCAATTACTGAGAATCATAGCAAAAAACAGTACACTTGCTGTATTCATCCAAGAATTTTATAGAGTGTAAGTGAACCATGACCGCAAAGCAGATTGATCCAAAGCAGTATGAAATCAAACCAGGCGTACTCGCCGGCAAAGTTATTTTAGTCACCGGCGCGGGTGATGGTATTGGCCGGGAAGCAGCAAAAACCTACGCTGCGTGCGGAGCGACAGTGATTCTGTTAGGCCGCACAGTAAAAAAATTAGAAGCGGTCTATGATGAGATTGTCGTCGCCGGAGGGCCAGAACCGGCCATAGTACCATTGGATATGAAAGGTGCCACTAAATCTCATTATCAAGGCATGGCGGCGACCATCATTGAACAATTCGGTAAACTCGACGGGGTTCTACAAAACGCCGGCGTCCTCGGAGTACTCTCGCCGTTTGAGCATATTGACCATGATTCGTGGCATGAGATCATGCAAGTGAACGTCACCGCGCAATTTATGATGATGCAAGCCTTGCTACCGGCATTGCGCAAAGCGCCGCACGCCAGTGTTATTTTCACCTCATCGGGCGTTGGCCGCGAAGGCCGCGCATTTTGGGGGCCTTACGCAGTGAGTAAGTTTGCTATCGAAGGTTTAGCGCAAGTGATGGCCGATGAATATGAAGGCACCAACCTGCGGGTAAACGTGATTAATCCGGGCGCAACGCGCACGACCATGCGCTCAAAAGCATATCCAGCAGAAGATCCGAACCGCTTAAAAACACCAGCTGATCTCATGCCGACGTATGTTTATTTGATGGCCGATGACAGCATTGGAGTCACCAAACAATCCATGAATGCCCAATAAGCATCCAAACGCCCAAGGCTTCACCATGAGGAGATGAATTGTGGCCAAGCAGTATCAATTACAGTTGGTGGGAATGAGTTGCGCGGGTTGTGCCCGCGCCATTGAGCGAGCGCTTACGGCCGTTCCCGGCGTCGACAACGTCCATGTTAATTTCGCCAATGAAGTCGCCGCCGTCGACGCCAACAACGTAACTCCAGAACAGTTAGTCGCCGCGGTACAAGCCGCTGGTTACAACGCCACCATCATTGATCATCACCAACCAAGCGACGAAGTAGACCCGCGGTTGCGTGCACAGCGCAACCAGTTTTATAAATTCTTAGCGGCCGCCATCCTATCCACGCCCTTGTTATATACCATGTTCGCGCACTTCAGTTGGACCCAAGGCATCTATATGCCTCATTGGCTGATGAACCCTTGGGTACAATTGGTATTAGCAACGCCGGTGCAATTTGTGATTGGCTGGCAATTTTACCGAGGCAGCGTCACTGCGTTACGGCAAGGCGCAGCAAATATGGATGTATTGGTCGCTCTAGGTACCTCAGCTGCCTATTTTTACAGCCTCTACTTAACCTTATTTGCCAGCCCGGAGATTATTCAACAAGGGCTTTATTTTGAAACCAGTGCGGTCCTGATCACCCTTATTTTATTAGGTAAATGGTTTGAAGCCCGAGCCAAAGGCCGCTCTTCGGCAGCGATTCAACAGCTTCTACAGTTACAGCCCAAAACTGCCTTGCGAGAACGCCCCGATGCCGAGCCTGAATTAGTCGATGTGGCCCAATTACAACTGGGTGACATCATCCACATCAAACCGGGTCAACAAATCCCGACCGACTGTGTGATCCTCAGTGGCGAGAGTGCCGTTGATGAAGCCATGTTAACTGGCGAAAGTATTCCAGTTGATAAACACCCCGGTGACTTATTGATTGGTGCGACGCTCAATCAGCACGGTTTTTTGCGCGCCCAAGTGCAGAAGTTAGGGCGCGACACCGCCTTAGCGCAAATTATTCACATTGTTGAGCAAGCACAAAACTCTAAAGCGCCGATTCAACGTTTAGCCGACAAAGTCGCAGCAATATTTGTCCCTGCGGTGCTGGTGATTGCAGCAATCACGTTCGTTATCTGGTTTTGGTGGATCGACGCGGGTAACTATCGCAATGCCTTAGAAGCCACCGTTGCAGTACTGGTGATTGCTTGCCCGTGCGCACTGGGATTAGCCACACCCACCTCCATCATGGCAGGCTCGGGGCGGGCCGCACAATGGGGTATTTTATTTAAACAAAGTGAAGGGCTTGAGCTCACCCATCAAGTCACCACTATTGTGTTTGATAAAACTGGTACGCTCACCCAAGGCCAGCCGCGCTTAACCGATATCACCATCACGCCGCCCGCAGGATTGACTGACAGCCAAGTGCAAGGGGTTATCAAAGCACTTGAACAACAATCTGAACATCCGCTTGCGCAAGCTATTGTGCACGGCATCAGTGCCAGCGCAGACGGCATACATATGGCGCAGTTTAAAGCACATGCTGGAATGGGCATCAGTGCGGTCATCGAAGGCTTAACGGCTGCACCACTGCGGTTTTACATCGGCAATTTACGCCTTATGCAGCACCATGGCGTCGTGGCAGATGCCTGGCTGGCCGCCAAAGAAGAATTGGAGCAACAAGGTAAAACGACGATGCTCATTGGCTGCAACGATCACGTCATCGGGCTAGTAGCGGTAGCAGATACCTTGCGCCCACATGCGACAACCGCTTTAGCACAGCTACGACAGCGCGGCCTGAAGCTGGTCATGTTAACGGGCGACAACCCGCGTACTGCCCATGCCATTGCTCAGCAAGTGGGTATCGATACGGTGATTGCCGAAGTACTCCCTGAGCATAAAGCTGATCATATCCGCCAGCTACGTGACCAAGGTGAAATCGTCGCTATGGTGGGTGACGGCATTAACGACGCCCCTGCTTTAGCAACTGCTCACATTGGTATCGCGCTAGGTAGTGGTACTGATATTGCGCTTGAAACCGCAGATATTGCCCTGCTTCGCCCCGACTTACGGCGGCTGGTCGATGCGCTACATATTAGCGAAAATACCGTCGCCAACATTCGTCAGAACTTGTTTTGGGCGTTTGCGTATAATGTGTTAGGTATTCCTATTGCTGCCTCAGGATTACTTGCGCCTTGGTTAGCAGGTGGTGCGATGGCTCTTAGCTCAGTTTCGGTGGTTCTTAACGCGTTGCGTTTGCAACGCTTACAGCCACCTACCCAGCAGTACCATGAGCATTCTACTGAAAGAAGGAACAGCAGTTATGGTCGCAGTTAGCTTGTTGGTCGCCACGGCCTTACATGTTACCCCATTGCCTACGCAGGCAGATATCCATTGGATTGGTGTCAGTGCGCCAACCACTAATGTGGTCTGGTTAAGCGGTTCCCAAGCAACGATTGCCCGCAGCACCGATGGTGGCACCAATTGGGAGTATTTCAAGCCAACCAACGACAACCTGCAGTTTCGTGATATTGAAGCGCTCGATGCTAACCATGCTTATGCCTTGAGTATTGGTGAAAATGGTGATTCGCGGGTGTACTACACCAGTAATGGCGGCCGTAATTGGCAGTTACGCTATCGCGCCCCATCCACTCAATTCTTGAATTGTTTGGCGATTGGCCACAACGGCGAAGCTTGGGTGTATGGTGACTCCCAAGAAGGTCGTTGGGCTATGGTCCGTAGCGCCGATGGTCGTAATTGGCTCGGTGCCAGTAACGTGGTCGATAGCGCCCCACTACCTGATGAAGGTGGCTTAGCTGCCAGTGGCGGGTGTATTCGTTATCACAACCAAACATGGGCGATTGGTACAGCCAATGGTAGTACCGCGCGGTTGCTGTTGAAACGGAACTTTGGCATACGCTATCGTGCCATCGATACGCCCCTGCCCGCTGGCCCCAGCGCGGGTATCGCCAGTGTGTGGCCAATCAGCCATGATCATGTCGTGCTCGCTGGAGGTGATTTGAATAATCCTGCAGCAACACCACGACTCGTGCGTTATCAAAACGGGGAATTTACTGCACTGCCTGAACCTAGCTTTGCTGGTGCGCTGTACAGCTTAACGGTACGTAATAATGGCGATATCATTGTTACCAACCCTAATGGGGCGGGCTATCTCCCTGCCACCGCAACCGACTGGCACATCTTAAGTTCTGCTGATATTTGGAATAGTACCTGTAGCCCGCAGTATTGTTATTTAGTCGGTAAGGACGGGTTCGTAGCGCGCATCAGCTTCGATGAGTAGCGCGGTTCCACCTGCGACATGACTCACCTGCTCAAACCCGTGGCGAGCTAATACCTGCGCCGCCACGGCACTACGATGCCCAGAGCGGCACACGCAAACAATGGGCCGCTGGCGATAGCTTGCGGGGCTTTCCTGAATAAATTGCGCCAAGCGTGTGAGTGGCACGTTGACCACCTCAGCATCAACCGATAACCGCCGTACCCGATGTTCCTGTTGTTCACGCACATCCACAACCAGCGTTTGCGGCTGTTTCAGCCTGTCTTGTTGCTGCTCAATCGTTACATCAATCAACTCACATGGCTTGTTATGGCCAGCCAGCTCAGGCAATGTTTCGACCACGCGGAATGCGTCATCATGCCGTGCTAATAGCAAGGTTGAAGGGGTCACCATTTGGGTTAATAAGTCACTATAGTGGCGCTCGCCAATGAATGCGAAATCTACTTGTGGCGCTTCTGCTAATGGTGTTAACGGTGAACTTAATAAATAAACTGGGGCACGCGTCCCCACCCGATATAAGCGACGTTTACCGACTGTAAGGCAGCCATCCACCGGCACTTGACAGCCTTGCGGTGGCGCACAGACCTGCTCAGCATTAGCGGGCCAACCCACCGCGTCACGGGTGGTCCGGCAGCCACTTGCACAGAGTAAATTGGCCAGCATTGCTGCCGCACTTTGTGCGTCATGGGGTTCGGTTGTAAGAACTGCTTTTACCCGATAGTCCTGACAAGCTACGAGCCGTTCAATCCGTTCAGCCAGTTCAGGCACTGGGTCAATCACCGCCATTTCACCGGCGGCTTTATCAATGAGCAAATAACAGCAAGCACTATCAAAACGCCACTGTACGATGCCATCTAAATCACTATCAATATCTTCGTTGGTATCGGCAACCAATAAGCAGGAACGACGCAATGCTAGTGCGGCTTCCTGAATACGTTCACAGGCAGCGGCGATAGTCTCAGCAGTGGTCGCCGGCCCAAACGATAAACGAATCGCAGAACATGCCTGCCACTCTGGTAACCCCATGGCGTCGAGCACAAAGCTACGCGTCACGCCAGAGCTACAGGCCGAGCCTGAGCTCACCCGGATATTCGCCGCATCAAACACATCCATAATGTCACGGGATGGCACGCCTCGCACCGAAAAGTTCAAGGTGGTTGGTACCGAGTCAGTTAACGGGTGGTTCAACTCCAGCGTCGGAAAGGCATTTTGCAGGGCTTGCAATAACCGGTGTCGGTACTGCTCTAAGGTTGTTTGGGACTGGAACACCGATTGTTCAGTGTCGAGTAACAATTCAAACAGTGCATGCAATGCCGCGATCCCGGGTAGGTTTTCGGTCCCTGAACGTTGTCCAAGTTCTTGACCGCCACCAATAATCAGGGGCGTAAAAGGCGCATTATCGCGCACATACATAAACCCGATGCCTTTAGGAGCATAGAGTTTATGACCACTAAATGGTGCATAATCAATGGTTGTTTCTGCCAGAGCCAACTGCTGTTTACCCAACGCTTGCACACAATCGACCATCCATGGAACAGTCGGGTTATGAGCACGTATCACCTGCTCCAGCGCACGTAAATCCTGGCGCACTCCGGTTTCGTTATTGACCGCCATGGTGCAAATCATATGAGCTGCGCCCACGTGTGCAGCGATAAAATCTAAATCCAACTTGCCATGGCTATCAACCGGAATTGCCTTGAGTTCTGCATTGAGTTGCAATAGTTGATTCCAGTGTGCTAAGGCTTGCGGAACCGCTTTGTGTTCGGTTGCACCATAGAGCAACCAACGTCGTTCACCCTGATGGGTGTGATGCCGGGCTGCCGTCAAGGCGGACAATACGCCCGTTTGGATCCCTTCGGTTGCTCCGCTGGTAAAGAATAAACGCCCCGTCGGCGCACCAATCACTTGGCGCCCGAGGCGGCGGGTACTTTCTAGAATATAACGCGCTTGAAGCCCAGTAATATGACTACTCGATGGATTGCCAAACACGTGCTCCATGACGTGCTTTACAGCTTGAGTGATATAAGGCAACACCGGTGTAGTTGCATTGCAATCAAGATAAATCTCTTTCGCTTTGGGACGAATTTGCACCGGGGTGACCATAGTTAACAACTCCTAACTGCCAATCTGGTTTTTCTGCCATTCTTTCATTTTGGCAGCACGAGCTTCAGCGGCCATCCGAGCTTTTTTATCATCACAAGGATCTTTACAGTCACAGGCTTTTTCCATCCCTAATGAGGCAATTCCGCCACAACTACCTGACAATGATTTACGCTGGGCGATATACCCCACAGACATACCTAAGACCACCACCAACATGATGACGAATACAGCAATAAAAACGCCCATGTGACCTCCTGAGCTACTGCTCAAATTTTTTAAATGCGGTACTAGTGTACTCTTTAAACTCACCATTTTCACGGGTAACGAGTAACACTGCTAGTCCTTTTCGATTGGCAAACTCTAACGCTTGTTCTGGGCCCATAACAGTTAACGCCGTGGCATAAGCATCAGCATCCATGCAGGTTTCCGTAATGACGGTCACTGATACCAAATTATGTTGTATAGGGTAGCCCGTACGTGGATCAATGATATGTGAGTAACGAACGCCATCTTTTTCGAAGTAATTACGATAGTCTCCGGACGTGGCTACCGCGTTATTACCAGGTTCAATAATCCGGTTCACACCACGCTCCAATGACACTGGCTGTTCGACAGCAATACGCCACGGTTGGTCACCTGGCTTGCTACCACGCATGCGCATTTCACCACCGATTTCAACCAAATAGTTTTTGATCTCCATCTGCTCTAAGAGCAGTGCAACACGGTCAACACCATAGCCTTTTGCAATGGTTGATAGATCCACATATAAGTCTGGAATAGCTTTGCTGACTTGGTGATTTTCTACCCGTAAATGCTGGTAGCCTACCTTTGCTTGAACTGCTTTTAGTTCGTCAGCGCTAGGTACACGCTCGGGCCGCCCTAACGGACCAAACCCCCATAAATTCACGAGTGGCCCAACTGTAACATCTAATAAGCCATCCGTTTCTTCAGCTATTTCCAGCGCACGCCGAATCACCGTTTCCAGCGCCCGCGAAACGACCACTGGTTCAGTGGTTGCCCGTTGATTAAAGAGTGATAACTCAGAGTTCGGATCGTAAGTCGACATTTGGCTATTGATTTGTTCCAACACCAAGTCAACGCGCTCCTTCACCCGATCAGGAGAATGATAGGGATTCGCAGTCACATAGCGAATGTGATAGGTCGTACCCATGGTTTCACCACTAATGCTGATTTGCTGTGGTGCATGTGTACATGAAACGAAAAAGGCCAGCCCAATAAGGGCCAGCCAAATCCGCAGAGTCGATGATAAATTCATCTTCATCTGATCTATTTCACCTTACAGTTCGTGCAAAGGTGGGTTAGCCACCGAAATCATCTAACAAGATATTTTCGTCTTCAACGCCTAGGTCTTTTAACATTTTGATGACCGCAGCATTCATCATGGGTGGCCCACACATGTAGTATTCACAATCTTCCGGAGCTTCGTGGTCCTTCAGATAGTTTTCGTACAACACATTATGGATAAACCCAGTGTAACCTTCCCAATTATCTTCTGGTTGCGGGTCAGACAACGCCACATGCCATTCGAAGTTGTCGTTCTCACGTGCCAACATATCGAAATCTTCGACGTAGAACATTTCTTTCTTGGAACGTGCACCATACCAGAAGGTCATTTTACGCTTGGTTTTCAAGCGACGTAACTGGTCAAAAATGTGTGAACGCATCGGTGCCATACCTGCACCACCACCAATGAACACCATTTCCGCGTCGGTATCTTTCGCGAAGAATTCACCGAATGGACCAGAGATAGTCACCTTATCACCTGGCTTCAAACTAAAGATATAGGAAGACATTTTGCCCGGTGGCAAGCTTAAGTCACGCGGCGGTGGCGTCGCAATCCGTACGTTCAGCATGATAATGCCTTTTTCGTCCGGATAGTTGGCCATGGAGTACGCGCGCACTACTGGCTCGTCTACTTTGGATTCTAAGTTGAAGAAGCCAAAGTGCTCCCAGTCGCCACGGAATTTTTCATCAATATCAAAGTCTTTGTACTTCACGTGATGTGGTGGACATTCAATCTGAATATAACCACCTGCACGGAATGGTACTTCTTCGCCCTCTGGCAGCTGTACCACAAACTCTTTAATGAAGGTGGCTACGTTATCATTTGATTTAACAACGCAGTCCCACTTACGAATACCGAATACCTCTTCTGGTAATTCAATTTTCATATTTTGCTTAACGTTCACCTGACACGCTAAACGGCACCCTTCTCGTGCTTCGCGACGGTTAATGTGGTCACGTTCAGTCGGCAGTATATCACCACCACCTTCGTGGACAATCACGCGGCATTGACCACATGAACCACCACCACCACAAGCTGACGACACAAAGATTCCCGCATTCGCTAACGCACCCAATAGTTTGGAGCCAGGTTGCGTGGTGATTTTTTTGCTTTCGTCGTCATTAATTAGAATTTCGACATCGCCTTGAGGGACTAACTTTGACCGAGCGACCATAATCATCGCGACTAAAATTAGTACAATCAAGGTAAACATGCCTACGCCAAGCGCTATAATTGTCCAGTCTTGCCCTTGCATCGACTTCTACCTCTATAGTTATACGTTTTTTCGTAACCGGGTCATTAGAGTGAAATGCCAGAGAATGACATAAACCCTAAACCAATCAGCCCCACCGTCATAAAGGTGATGCCCAAGCCACGTAATCCATCTGGAACATCGGCATATTTCAACTTTTCGCGAACCGCAGCTAAAGCAACGATTGCGAACATCCAGCCGATACCACCACCGAAACCGTAAATGAAGCTTTCAGTGATTGTATAGTCACGCTCGATGGCAAAGGACACGCCCCCGAAAATCGCACAGTTCACCGCAATTAACGGAAGGAAAATTCCCAATGCGTTGTACAGTGCTGGAACATATTTGTCCAATAGCATTTCAAGAATCTGTACCAATGCCGCGATAACACCGATAAAGGTTAAGAAACGTAAGAAACTCAAGTCGACATCAGGAAAACCAGCCCAAGTTAATGCACCTGGTGCTAATAAATACTGATATACAGCTGCGTTAATTGGTGTAGCTATCGCTAACACGACCACTACCGCCACACCTAAACCGAACGCTGTTTGTACCTTTTTGGAAATCGCCAAGAAAGTACACATCCCTAAGAAGAACGAAAGCGCCAGGTTTTCTACGAAAATCGATTTTATGAATAAACTCAGATAAGCTTCCATGGTCTACTCCTTACTCCTTCGGCTCGACTTGTTCTTTACGGAAGGTACGGAGTACCCAAATAAACCCGCCGATAATAAAGAATGCACTTGGTGGCAACACTAATAAACCGATCGGTTGATACCAGCCACCTTCCGAAGCGAGTGACAGGATCTGATAACCAAACAAGCTACCTGAACCAAACAACTCACGAATGAAACCAACGGTCAACAATACGAATGAATACCCTAACCCGTTACCGATACCGTCAAGGAACGACAATCCTGGTGGGCTCTTCATTGCAAATGCTTCAGCGCGACCCATTACGATACAGTTGGTAATAATCAAACCAACGAATACCGAGAGCTCTTTGGCAATGTTATAGGCATATGCCCGTAACACTTGATCCACCACAATAACTAAGCTAGCAATAATAGTCATTTGCACAATAATCCGTACGTTTGACGGAATATGATTGCGGATCAATGAGATAAAAAAGTTCGAAAATGCTGTTACCAAGGTCAGTGCAATACACATAACCACGGTGTTTTCCATCTTCGAGGTCACCGCTAACGCCGAGCAGATACCTAAAATCTGAAGGGCAATTGGGTTGTTAGCAATAATCGGTCCAAAGAGAACCTCTTTAACTTCTTTTGACATAGCCATTAATTCAGCTCCCCTTCGCGAAGTTTATCGAACAATGGGCCGTACGCATGCTCTCCGAACCAGAAGTTCACTGTGTGGTCCACACCGTTACTAGTTAAGGTTGCACCAGAAAGAGCGTCAATGTCGTGCGCTGGGCGGGTAACGTTTTTAGTTACTTTCAATGCAACCTTGCCATTGTCATAAATTTCTTTACCTTGCCATTTAGCAACCCAGCTCGGGTTTTGAATCTCACCACCGAGGCCTGGCGTTTCTGAGTGTTCATAGAACTTGAACCCTTTAATGGTATTCATATCCGGAGCAACAGCCACTAAGCCATACATAGTACCCCACAAGCCGTAACCGCGGATGTACACCACGACGGTTTCTACCGCGCCTTGGTCATCTTTGATGAAGTACAGTTTAGTCACGTTCTCTAAGGAACCGATGCTGGCAATATCAACGTCTTTGCTCAACTTCGTACCTAACCCAGCTTTTTTGGCAACTGCGATAGGGTCGTATTCTACAGCACTACGTGCACCAACATCAGCGGCATCAACGAACTCAAGTGTTTGCAAGTCAACTAATCGTGTTTCAACACGCTCGTTAAATACTGCAATCACATCAGTTTCTGGAGTTAACAAACCAGCTGCATCGAGCACGTTACGTTGCATATCTAACGCCGCGTTCTTTTGTTGAAGTGGTTTTAAACCGACAGCTGAACCTGCGACGAAAATAGCACACACTAAACAGAGTGTGATCACGACAAATAAGGTTCTGCCGAGTGAATCTTTGTTCTTAGCCATTGCGTGCCATTCTCCGTTTAATGTTTGATTGAACAACAAAGTGGTCAAACAGCGGGGCAAACACGTTAGAGAACAGAATCGCTAACATGATACCTTCCGGATAAGCCGGGTTCACCACACGGATCAGTACGGTCATGGCACCAATTAAGAAGCCATACCAGAACTTACCTTTGTCGGTAAACGACGCCGATACAGGGTCAGTAGCCATGAACATCATACCGAAGGCAAAACCGCCCACGACTAAGTGCCAGTACCACGGCATTGCGAACATCATGTTGGTGTCGCTACCAATGGCGTTGAACATAAGTGACAAGGCCACCATGCCGATAAACACACCGGCCACGATACGCCATGACGCGATACGGAAGTAAATCAGTGCTAAACCACCGATCAAGATCATCAGGGTTGAAACTTCACCCATTGAACCTTGGATGTTACCAATAAAGGCATCCCACCATAAATCCATATTGCCGATATAATCGGTGTTAGTAACTGCTTGTGACAGCATAGTTGCGCCGGAGAAGCCGTCAACAGCAGTCCATACTTGTTCACCAGAAATTTGGGCAGGGAACGCAAAGTATAAGAATGCACGACCGGTTAACGCTGGGTTCAGGAAGTTACGGCCAGTGCCGCCGAATACTTCTTTACCGATAACCACACCGAAGGTGATACCTAAAGCAACTTGCCATAATGGAATGGTTGGCGGTAAGGTCAATGCGAATAATACTGAAGTGACGAAGAACCCTTCGTTAACTTCATGCTTACGCACTGTCGCAAACAGCACTTCCCAGAAGCCACCGACAATAAATGTCACGGCATACACAGGAATAAAGAAGCAGGCACCGTAGAACATCTTTCCGGCCCAACCAGCAGTCGTCAAATCTCCACCTAATGCGGTGAACAGACCGACTTGCCAGATATCTGCTAATTGATAGTCATTCATTAATGCTAATGCGGCTTGGTTACCGATGTTGTACATACCCCAGAACATCGCTGGGAATGTCATCATCCACACCAAAATCATAATCCGCTTTAAATCCACGCTATCTTTAACGTGGGTCACGCCTGTAGTGACTTTACCCGGCGTGTAGAGAATTGTGGCCGCAGCTTCGTACAGAGGGTACCACTTTTCGTACTTACCGCCTTTTTCGAAGTTCGGCTCAATCTTCTCGAGGAAATTCTTCAAGCCCATGATTAGCCCTCTTTCTCAATTTCGGTCAACATTTTACGCAACACCGGACCGTACTCATATTTGCCTGGGCAAACATAAGAACACAACGCTAAATCCTCTTCATCCAACTCTAAACAACCCAATTTTTGAGCCTGTTCAGAATCACCAGAGAGCAAATCACGTAGCAAAATGGTGGGTAAAATATCGAGTGGCATCACCCGTTCATAGTTACCAATGGGCACCATAGAACGGTTAGAACCATTCGTGGTAGTCGTCATCGGGAACAATTTTTTCGGGCTCAAATGCCCCAAGTAAGCCCGTGTGACCGAGTGCTGGTTTGCACCTGGACGAATCCAGCCGAGGAATTCTTTATGATCGCCTTCGACCAAGACTGAGACCTGATTATGGAAGCGACCTAACCACTGATGCGAATCATCAGCTTTATGGCCGTTTAAAACAGAGCCTGAAATCACGCGAACATTGCCGTTGGCTAACTCACCTTGGGTCAACTCACGTAAGTTCGCACCAAGGCGAGTACGGAGTAATCGAGGCTTATTGACTGCCGGGCCGCCAAGCGCAACCACGCGATCAGTAAACAATTCACCTGTAGTGAATAGTTTTCCGTAGGCGATGACGTCTTGATAGCTAATATGCCAAACAGGTTTAGCAATAGAAGCAGGCTGTAAGAAGTGAATGTGAGTACCAACAAGACCTGCTGGGTGTGGACCTGCAAAACTTTCGAGTTGTACTTTGGCGTCACCGGTATCCACGTTTGCATCAGCTGCTTTGACCACGTACACCGGACCAGTCGTTAAATGACCAAGTACTTTAAGACCATCAATAAACGCTTGCCGGTGTTCATTGATAATCACTGCTGGATCAGCGGCTAACGGATTGGTATCCATTGCGTTGACAAAAATAGCGGTAGGCTCTGCATCGAGCTTTGGTGAACGACTGAACGGTCGAGTGCGTAACGCCACCCAAAGTCCAGAATCGTTAAGTTGTGCTACGACACTAGCACGATCGAGACTGGCAAGATCTTTGCTGTCGTAGCGGGTAAAGGTTTCTTGCTCATCACCGTCAAGTTCAATGACTACGGCTTGCAATACCCGTCGTTCACCACGCAAAACGTCTTTTATAACGCCCGCAGCTGGTGCTGTGAATTTTACCCCTGGGTTTTTCTTATCTTCGAAAAGTACTTGGCCTTTTTTAACGCGGTCACCAACCTTGACATGCATGGTTGGCCGCATACCTACATACTCTTCACCCAGTACGGCAACGGTGGAGATGGTATTACCATCTTCGATAATTTGCTGGGGCGCACCCGAAATCGGGATATCCAGCCCTTTCTTGATCGTAATCATACGCGTTCGCACTACTCGTTAGGGAAGATTAATCTCACACCAGCATAAACCCATTTCTATACTTGTTAGAATTATCGAGTTTATGCTGACCAAATTCAGTCCAATTTCACCTAGGGCGCGCATTTTAACACCTTTATGAGGTAAAACAACACTGAAAAAAGCTAATCTGGCATTACCAAGCGACGACTGGATCAACGTCTGCGTCATAATCGACGCCTTCAATTCCAAACCCAAAAAGCTTCAGGAAATCGCTATGGTAACCAGCGTAGTCTGTCAGCTCATGGAAATTCTCTTGCGTCACTTCATCCCACAGCTTTTCAATCTTGGCTTGGGTCGCGTCATTCGTCTCCCAACCATTCATCCGCAACCGCCCAGCTTCATCGAGCTCAGGGTTCTCGGCATACAGCGCATCGCGTAATAATCGATGGGTCTGCTCAATGCAGCCTTCATGAGTGCCTTCTTCTTTCATGACGCGATAAATCAACGAAATATACAGTGGCATGACTGGAATCGCTGAGCTCGCTTGCGTCACCAAGGCTTTGAGTGACGACACATAAGCTTCTAACTGGATATCAGTATAGCGCTCACGCATGGCCGCAGCGGCTCGGTCTAAATCTTCTTTCGCTTTCCCTATGGTAGCGTGACCATAAATCGGCCAGGTTAACTTTTTACCAATATAGGTATATGCCGTAGTTTTCGCCTGCGGAGCTAACACACCAGCAGCATGCAGCGCAGCAATCCAACGTTCCCAATCCTCACCACCCATCACCTTGATGGTTTGAGCAATTTCATCGTCTGTCGCCGGCTCAAGTGTAATTTCGGTCACCAAATCTTTATCGGTATGATAGGTTTTGGTGGTATAGGGTTGACCAATAGGTTTCAATGATGAACTGTAGAGTTCGCCGGTCTCTGGGTCTTTCCGCTTGGGTGACGCTAAGCTGTAAACGACCAAATCAACTTGGCCAAAATCTTCTTTAATGCGTTCGATGACTTCATGTTTCACTTCATCAGAAAAAGCATCGCCATTAATTGTGTGCGCATACAGACCTTCTTTTTTCGCGGCGGCATGAAATGCTGCGGTGTTGTACCAGCCGGCGGTCGCGGTTTTCTTGTCGCTCGGTTCTTTCTCAAAACACACGCCCAAGGTTTTCGCGCCAGCACCAAACGCAGCATTGATGCGTGTCGCTAATCCATACCCCGTCGAACAGCCAATCACTAATACCCGTTGCGGTACCATGGTCAACGGCGCCTGTTGTTTCACATAATCAATTTGTTGCTGCACGTGAGCAGCACACCCAACTGGATGCGCATTCGTACAAATAAATCCCCGAATTTTTGGATGAATAACCATGCTAATTTTATCCTATCTGTTATCAATCTGACGTCATAGCGGCTAGTGTACCCGACCCCCGCCAGTTAAGTGATCTGAGCTGTTACTGAAGATCTAATTTGCTCCCACCTAAACATTGCGGAGACGCAGGTACAGCCTGTTGTTCTTGCCATTCCGCTGGCGTATATAAATGTAATGCCAAGGCATGTAACGGCCCTGTTAACTCAGCGGCCAATAACCGATGTATCGCACGGTGACGTTGCAGTGCTCGTAACCCATTAAACTGCTCAGTCACCATCACCACTTTATAATGTGAATCGTTGCTTGGTGTGCCGTGCAGGTGACTCTCATTAATCACCTCAAGATGAGTCGGCTGAAAATGGTCAATTAACTTTGCTTGTAACTGCTGTTGAAATTCAGTCATCACGTCCTCGCCTCAACGATACTCTAACGAGCTGTAACAAACATGGTGATCGCGCCCGAGTTTCGCAAATACATCTGCCATATTCGGCGCTGATTCGTGCGCTGGATAAGCCACCCGAAACCATTGTGCCCCAAAATTACCGTAGACTTGATACAATCGCACTTGGTAGGTTTCATAAAAATAGGCAAGTTGCTCCAACCCTTCCTGACGGTGGCTTGGAAACGATGACGCATCACCCACTAAGCGCCAACGCCGCAGTTCATCAGCTTCAGCTAACAACGCAGCATTTATCCGATCACGGCAAAAACTTAGTTGAATAATACTGTTGGAAAGTGCCCAGTGACCCGCTGGTAATTGTTGTCGATCTAACATAGTGATTGTTTGCAGATGATCTGCTGAGGTGTTGAGCTTAGGCTCGCAGCCCACCAGCAGCAGTCCGACGAAAGTCGCAACCACCAAACGCAGAAACCTATCGTAAACTGGGGACAACCTTGGCATGTCACAGCTCCAACTCGAAGTTACGGGAGCTGAGAAGTATAACGAGAACTGGTGGGATAAAAAAGAAAGTTGGAACATCCTTGTTCCAGCGATAGCTTTCAATCCTTGAGCGCCATCCCTCAATCCTTAAATTACAACAATACCAAACAAATCCCATCATTTCAATTACATTTTAATAACATTGATTGCATAATTGATTTATTGGGTTTTT